>CEWH01081933.1_pt1 | contig 10460 bp, 5 predicted proteins | sample 531231 | NCBI WGS metagenome assembly CEWH01 (sample SAMEA2622316, study PRJEB7988) | marine metagenome | biome: marine biome (ENVO:00000447); feature: surface water layer (ENVO:00002042); material: "saline water (ENVO:00002010), including plankton (ENVO:xxxxxxxx)" | depth 5 m | reverse complement strand
ATTAATACAGCAGATTCCGTTTGCAACTCTTGAAGTCCAAGCCCCCCTTCAATACCAAGTTCAACTCCAGCGTTACCTCCAGCATCAACAACTCCTTCAATTCTTGATTTCACCAGAAGCTTATCACCAGAACTGAATGTGATTTCCTTTAATGGAGAGTTTATTTTTTTTCCTGATCTTGAAACCTCCAAGACTCTAAAGTTTCTAATTTTGGATAAAGAAGTTTCTGATATTGTTTTTCCGATTAGCTCTGAATCATCACTTATTATTACTGAAGTGAGAAACTCTTTACCCTCATTAGAATCAAAGAGTGTTGATAATGTGACTCTATCTGGAAGTAATTTTCGTCCGATAAAAAGCATGTATAAGAATGTAACTACAACGAAAACTATTCCTAATTTTGAAACTTCAAACATTCCGAATTCCTCTAAACCAGACTCCTTCGCAATCCCAGAAGCAACGAGGTTAGTGGACGTTCCAATAATGGTGCAAGTTCCACCAACTATAGCTGCATAAGAAAGAGGAATAAGAAATCGAGATGCAACTAAGTCATGTTTCCTAGCCAAAGCTAATACAATGGGCATAAAAACAACGACAACTGGTGTGTTATTAACGAAAGCGGATAAAACAGCAACAATCAGCATTAATACCAACAAAACCCTTAATTCTCTTTTACCTGCTAACTTTTCAAACCATTCTCCTAAAGCCTCAATCGTTCCTGTTCTCTCCAATGCGGCACTTAATACAAACATACAAGACACTATAATTGGGGCCGGATTTGAAAATACTGAGAGTGCACTTTTCTCATCCAAAATGCCTATTCCAATGAGCAAAACGAAAGCCCCCATGGCCACGAGATCAGGGGAAAACCATTCCTTAACAAAAGCTACAAAAACTAATATTAATAATAAGCAAACAACTATTTGATTGAAATCCATGGTTTTCGTAAACCTAATAATATAAAACCTTTTAAAAGATTATATTATAATCCATAAGATAATATTTAGAATCAACTTTAAATGGTCACTCTACTAATTGCTATAGGTTCGTTTATACTTTATCTAATAGCCTACCACACATATGGTAAGTTCTTGGGAAAAAAAATATTTGGTCTAGACCCAAATGCTGAAGTTCCTAGTGTAAAGTTTAAAGATGGAATTGATTATGTCCCCACAAAAAGAAACATTATCTTTGGTCATCACTTCACTTCAATAGCTGGAACTGGACCAATAGTTGGTCCAGCACTAGCGGTAATTTGGGGATGGGTGCCAGCACTTCTTTGGGTTATTTTTGGTTCAATATTAATTGGAGCTGTGCATGATTTTGGAGCTCTTGTAGTTTCTCTTAGAAACCGAGGGCAGACGGTTGGAGATGTAGCTGGTAGAGTTTTGGCACCAAGATCTCGGTTACTTTTTCTATCAATTTTATTTATGGCACTGACAATTGTTTTGGCCATTTTCGGACTAGTGATTGCCTCAGTATTCAGAATGTATCCGTCGGCTATTTTCCCATGTATAATCCAAATCCCTATTGCTATAGCAATAGGAACACTGATACATAAAAGAGGAAGCAACATGCTAATACCATGTATTCTTGCTCTCTTAGCAATGTATTTAAGCGTCTATTTTGGCAACTCTGGTCTTTTAAATTCATTCAATTTAGCACTTTCTAAATGGAGCATTATAACATGGGTTATAGTATTACTTATTTACTGTTATATCGCATCAGTTCTACCAGTCTGGACTTTACTACAACCAAGAGACTTCATTAATAGTCTTCAATTATTAAGTTCAATTGGATTGGTAATGCTCGGGCTGATCGTAGCAGGAATATGGGGAGGACAGCCCACTAGCGGCGACGCAAGATCTCACCTAGAAATTATTGCGCCAGCTGCCCGGATAGGAGAAAATGCGCCCGAGGGAGCACCTTGGATATTCCCTTTTTTATTTATTACTATCGCTTGTGGTGCAATTAGTGGATTTCATTGTTTAGTTTCAAGTGGTACCACTTCAAAGCAAATTAGCTCTGAAAAGGATGCCCAATTTATCGGTTTTGGTTCAATGTTAACTGAAGGTTTTCTGGCGGTTTTAGTTATTCTTGCCTGCGTTGCCGGACTGGGGCTTGGAACTGATTTCAATGGCAAAACATTAGTAGGCGAAGAAGCTTATATGGCTCGTTACGGGAGCTGGGGAGGAGCCAAAGGGCTTGCCTCAAAAATCGGGGCGTTTGTCGATGGATCTGCAAATTTTCTAAAGGCCTTAGGAATATCAAGCGCATTTGCAATTGCTCTAATGGGTGTATTTGTTGCATCATTTGCAGCAACCACTCTAGATACAGCGTGCCGTTTACAACGATATGTCATTCAGGAATTGGCATCAACAATGGGGTCAAAAAATAATCTCTTTAAGTTATTTCAAAACAAACATGCCGCTACGACACTTGCGGTAATTCTAGCTTTTTCTGTTGCAGCAACGCCAGCTCCCGGTGCTGACTGGTCTATACAGAATGCCGGAAAAGGAGGCCTAAATTTATGGCCTTTATTTGGCGCTACCAATCAACTGCTGGCCGGCCTAGCTTTTTTAGTTATATTATTTTGGATGAGAAGACGAAAAATCTCACTTTGGTTCATTCTCATCCCAGCAGTATTCATGCTCTTCCTCCCAGGAATGGCTATGATTATAGAATTATTTAGAGAAGGTGGATGGATTAAGAAAGGAAACTATTTGTTGGTAACTTTTGGTATAGCAACCCTAGCTCTTGAAATTTGGATGATCATTGAAGCCGTCATTGCTTGGCCAAAAGTTAAAGGTCTAATTGAGGAGCCAATACCTGACCTCACCATCAATTCTGATGCTGAAAATGAAGGTGGACGAAGCTGCTAGATCTATTATTTATTTGCGTAATCTGGATTAGCTCTCGGCACCTTAGCATTAGTTTTAAGTAACCAGATCATAATTTCTTCATTTAATTCTTTAACCTTTTCGGGCATATCTTGAGAAAGATCATTCTTTTCTGATAGATCATTTTTAAGATTAAATAACTCGAATGGCTTTCCGTCATATCTTTTGATTAATTTCCAATCACCGTTCCGAATTATTGAATAAGGATTAATCTTTCCTCGATAATGAGGAAAATGCCAAAACAGGCTTTGTCTTTTAATATTATTTTCACCTTTAATTAAGGGTAATAGATTTAATCCATCGACTACCTTTTCTGTTGAATTCTTTATTCCTGCAGCGGAGCAAAGAGTGGGAAAGAAATCAATACTAGATACAGGTGTATCAATAACTTTACCTCCATTAATGAAGTCAGGCCAAAAGATGATTAGAGGAACTCGAATACCTCCCTCATAGGGAAATCCTTTACCTGATCTTAATGGTGCATTATTTGTAACTCCCAATAATCCTCCATTATCAGAGGTAAATATTATCAATGTTCTCTCAAAGATGCCCTCCTCTTTTAAGATTGTTATAATCCTACCAACGGCCTGGTCAACGCTTTCAACCATAGTAGCATAAGCTGCATTTTTCTGCTTCGTATCTAATGATTGAATCTTGGTTTTATATTTATCTAACAAACTTGGTTTAGCTTGTATCGGAGTGTGTACCGCATAATTGGCAAAATTTAAGAAAAATTTCTTTTGCCTATTCTTTTTGATAAACATTACCGCCTCATTGCATTCTCGATCCGTCAGATACTGACCCTGTTTTTTTCCTGGCAATCCATATATTCCATCAAGCCGCTTGTTCTTAAAGGGATCAAAATAACTTGGTGGCTGTCCATAATCACATCCTCCATAATTTTCATCAAAGCCCTGCTTTTCGGGATACCAATTATCAGCACCCAAATGCCACTTCCCTATATGACAAGTAGCATAACCATAATCTTTTAACTTTTCAGCAATCGTAACTTCTTCTAATTCCATCCATAAGGCATTTTGAGGGCATAATACTTTTTTGTTTTTAGATCCTACCCACCCACTTGGGTTTTTCTTGTCTTTGGGTATTTTACCCCCTTGAAATCGAGCCCTAATCCAATCAGTAACTCCTAATCTCGCGGGATATCGACCCGTCATTATTGCTGCCCTAGTGGGTGAGCATACGGCACAAGCTGAATAGGCATTTGTAAACTTTAAACCATTTCTAGCCAATTTATCGATATTTGGGGTTTCGTATACGTCACTTCCATAACATCCAAGATCTTTCCATCCAAGATCATCTACATTGATAAGAATTAAATTTGGGCTCTGAACGGCAAAAGCACATTTAATTAAGACGAAAAAGGTAATAGTTCTAATAATTAACAACATATCTATAAAGAGTGACTTCTTATTGAATTTGAGTCAATTACTAGAATCCGGCTTGTCATATTGCGAAAGAGATCCCATTATCTTGTAACTCTACAATAAACTCACACTGATATATGTCTGAAAAAGAAGATGATCTTGCAAAGGAAATAGAACTACTTCGCTCTGTTGAAAACAAGGGTACTGGAGAAAAACTGAAAACTTACACGAAACTTTGTGGTCCAGGTTGGTTACAAAGCGCTATCACATTAGGTGGAGGATCATTAATTGGTGCACTCTCACTAGGAGCAATCGGTGGTTCAAATTTCATGTGGGTCCAACCTCTAGCGATGATTCTTGGTGTCATAATGCTCAGCGCAATAGCCTATGTCACCCTCTCTACAGGACAAAGACCCTTTAAAGCTATTAACAATCATGTTTCACCTGTTCTAGGATGGGGCTGGCTAGGTGCAACCATGCTTGCGAATATTGTATGGTGCCTACCACAATTTAATCTAGCCTATGGTGCAATTGCTCAGAACCTTGTTCCAGCTCTGCCAGACGCAGGAAAAGAGGGAAGCATGATCCCAATACTTATTGTCTCATTCTGTGTTTTAAGCATCGCAACCTTCGTTGTCTTCTCATATGGCAAGGGCAGTAAGGGAGTTCTTTTATTTGAGAAAACACTAAAGGTGTTTGTTGGACTAATCGTGATTTCATTTATAGGCGTCATCATAAAGATGTCTTTATCAACGGATTCTCTTCTTGATTGGGGAGCAGTTCTCGCTGGTCTCATACCAGATTTCGGAGCCCTTTTTAAACCTTCAGAAAGCTTTCAAGCTGTCATCAATCAACTAGATCAAGAAAAAGCGATAGAATGGACAAATAAGATCGTTAGTAAGCAAAGAGATTCGATCATCACTGCATTTGGTACAGCCGTCGGCATTAACATGACTTTTCTTCTACCTTATTCAATGCTAAAACGCAAATGGGGCAAGGAGCATCGAGGACTTGCCATTTTTGACCTTTCAACTGGGCTTTTCATACCGTTCGTAATAGCTACCGGTTGTTTAGTTATCGCAACGGCAACACAATTTCATGCAAATCCTGAAAACTATGTCTTCAGTAAGAGCTCTTCAATCGTAGAAACTGCGAAGGGACAATTAGGTGAAAAAGCATTTAACGAATTAGGAGACGATAAAGAGAGCACACTGGAGACAATCTACATTGCAATGCAAAAAGAAAAGCGCGCTAATGCAGAATTGGAATTAATGACTGCAAGACCGAGCCAACTTGAATTGGCTAGTTCTTTAGAACCTTTAACCGGAAAACTTATCTCTCAATGGGTTTTTGGATTTGGTGTGCTTGCCATGGCTGTTTCAACAGTTGTCATCTTAATGTTAATTAATGGCTTTGCTATATGTGAGGCATTTAATCGGCCAGATGATGAAAAACTTCGAAGAATAGGATGCCTAATAGCAGGATGCATTGGCTTTTTTGGTCCCATCGCATGGGGTAAGCTAAGTGCATATCTTGTTATTCCGACGTCTGTATTTGGATTCACACTTCTTCCAATTGCTTACATAACATTTCTACTATTAATGAATTCAAAAAGCCTTCTTGGTGACAAAAGACCAACTGGGAGTGCTAAATTAAGATGGAATATCCTTATGGTTATAGCCACCCTAGTTGCCACTCTTGGAGCGAGCTGGGCGTCCTATGGAAAGATTGGGTGGGCAGGGCCAGGGCTAATCTTAGCGTTTGGAATTTTAGCTCTTATTTTTAGATCGAAGCCAATAAAGGCTACCGAGTAAATTTATTCAGTAAAATTTTTATATTGAGCGTTAAAAAATTCACGCTCTGCAAGGTTACCTTTACCAATAAGAAATTTATACCGAAGATTTAGAGCATTGTCTTTTTCTATTTTATCAACAAAATAAGCACCGAACCTTCCGTAGTCCCTATATGCTGAATATACGTTACCCTTCGGAATAGAAGGATGACTCATGTGTTGCACAAAATACGATTCATCACCAATTGTAAAACTCTCAGCAACCCAAGGAAGATCTTTGTCTTTTTTGGGATTTATGCCCTCTTTATGAAACAAGTATTTAGCTGACTTATTTTCTGAAACTTCATTGCTCGGCCTAAACTGGCAGCCTGCATGCTCTGGGTCTCCATTTAATTCGACCTCTGCATGAGGAGCTTTAAGGGTAGTTTTAAAGTCAACTTCCAAAAAGAGCCCTTTGTCTGATAAATTTCGAAAAACCTGAGTACGTTCTTCCTCAATAAAAACTATTCCATCAGAGGATATCCATTGAATGAGTATTGTTAAGCTTGCACTCTTTTCGTCCGCCTTCGAATCTATTATTTTTTTATATACCTGAACGCATCCTTTCATATGCCAAGAATCCACGCTCTTTCCTGAAAATCTGGTTTTCGACCATCCTAGAAAGATTCCCCGGTGATGAGTAAACGCTCCTCCAGCACCTTTGGTGATTGGAGCCTTACCGTGTTTATCAAAAATATGTGTATATACTTTATATGTTTCATGCTTCGACTCTGGAGTCGATTCGTCGTAAGCGGTCATTACCCTTGCAACGGTTTTACCATCATGAGTGATATCGATATATTTTTTAGCTTCCTCCTTAATTTGAAACGCACCTTGTGCAACATTTAAAAGAGATAAAATCGAAGGTATAACAAAAAGGTTTTTTAGATTCATGATTATTTTAATAGGTTTTACTGAAGTTTAAGAATTAGTTTACTGTCAGAAGCGGTCCATATACGCAAAACACTATCCTCTCCACCTGCTGCTATATGAGAACCGTCATGACTCGCTCCAGAGACATGAATAAATGTATCTGAATCAGGTAAAGGCTTATTGGAAAGCCTAACAGATTTATCTCCACTGCTAGAAAGCAAAGTTCCAGTTAAACCCAAATAATCTATGGAACCTACGGCTTTTGAATGCCCTTTTACCGTTTCTTTTTGGGTCCCCTTTTCATAATCCCAAATCTTCACAACATTGTCTGCCCCTGCACTTGCAAGCAAAAACCCGTCAGCACTCCATGTAACATCAAGCACGTGATTAGTATGTCCTTCAAAACTCTTTTCAAGGTCACCTCCATTAACTTTGAAAACCTTTACAAATCGGTCAGTTGCAGAAGTGGCAATGGATTGACCCGATGGACTAAACACCAGACCTGAAATTGTATCACTATGCGAATCCACGTTTGATGAGACCAATTCACCAGTGCTAACATTCCAAACTTTCAGTTCACCACTTCTAGATGGAACGCCACCGCCGGTGGCTAAAAGTTTTCCATCGGGGCTAAACCCTAAGGCATTGACTCGATCAACAATCGTTTTTGGATCATCTATATTTCCTATCATTCGGTCCATAACCCAGACATGCTCATTGTGAAGCCCCTCAAGCCATTTATTACCATTGATTAAAGAAAATTTATTCTCCTTGAGACCGATTAAATTAATGGAATCATCACCAACCTCCATAAAATCTGAGGGCTTTCCACTTTCAACTTCCCATGAATATATTTTCCCATCATTTGATCCCGCAAATACTTGAGCTCCATCCTCAGAAAAAATAATACTTCCAAGTTGAGATTCAGATTCAGCAAAAAGCTTGGCAGAGGTTACATGAATTTGAGTTGCATTAGCTAATTTCTTCTCAGCTTGAGCAAGTAATTGCTTTGTATTTTTATCTGCATCATTTGCTCTTTTAAGAAACCTTTCGGCTATTTCTCTGCTTCTTATAGCTTCAGTATTTTTCCGTTCAGCGTCTTTAAATTCTTTATCTTTTGCAGCTGCCGCCTCTGTTGCTTTTTTTAATTGATCCTGAGCGGCTTTGAGACCTTCATCTTTTGATTCCTCTTTAGTTTTTACATCAGCTTCAGCTTTGGTTTTTACATCATTTGAAGCTACGAGCTCAATTTTCTTTTTATCCAGTTCAGCCTTTGCGTTCTTTTCAGCATCTTTAGCTTTATCCAAGGCAACGGAATCATCCTTGATTTTTTTCTCAGATGCAGCGACTTGCTTCTTTCTTTCTTCAAGAACTTTAGCAGACACATTTTTTTTCTGCTCATCTGATTTTGCTTGTCTTTCGAGGACCCATTTATTGTTACTTTCAAACTTCAACTTACCATCATTGATATTCCATACTTTGATTTTTTCATTTCCTTCCACTGCGGCAATCAATTTAAAGTCATCAGCAATAGAAATATCATTTATACCAGCTCCATTATTAATTTCTCTTGTTTTACTAATCTTAGTTCCTTCAACTTTCCAAAACTTGATGATGTTATCACTGCCAAATGAAACAATTTCATTTCCACCACTCCCATATGCTTTCAATAGACTAACACTTTCGGAATGAGCCTTCATTTCACCGACAACTTTAAAACCATCATCTAAAGATAGAATTTTAATCATTCCATCTGCGGTCCCTATGGCTACCAAATTTACATTTTCAATGTATTCAATAGTTTGAGCCTGAAACTGTAGATTGGTAGAAACCTTGGGTTCTTTTTTATTGATATCCAAAAAAGCCAAAAAACCATCTGAGCCTATAAAGGAATATGTGTTTTCACTAACAAAGGAGATGGATTTAATTTCCGAAGAATGTTTATAAATCAATTGCAGTTGTTTGGTATCAGGACTGTAAAAATAAATTTCACCCTGTTCATTACCATGAAGACTTTTGTTTGTCTTTTTATCAACAGCAAAAGAACTTTGATTTGGCCCCTTTAATTCAAACTTAAATAATTCCTTAGGCGGTATTTTTTTCCAGAGTTTTACATTTCTAAAACCTGCTGAAGCAAGAGTACCTTGACTTGAAAAAGCCATACTCCCAACAATATCAATATGAGCAGAGGCTCCAAGTTTTTCAAGACTTGGATCGATAAGACGCCCTAAGTCTTTGCCGCTAGGTAAATGATAAATATTAATCTTATTTCCACGACCAGCCGCTGCAAATTGATTGTCTGGCGATATGGCTACAGAATATATGGCATTTACTTTGTCGCTCATTTTAGCAAAGTTAATTTTCTTATTTTCTGCACTAGCTCCATCGTCTATCGCCCCCTGGTCTATCCATAACCTTAACAAACCTAATTCCTCAGGCGTTAAATTTGGTGCATTCGATTTGTTTTTAGGTGGAGGCATAAACGATTCCTCCTGATGCGCAGCTAATAAGAACACCAGACTTTCATCAGATTTTCCAGGAACTATGACATCAAATCCATCAGCACCTTCCATCATATAAGAAACACTTTCCAAGTTCAATTTACCTTTAGCCTTTGTCGAATTATGACATGCGATACAACTCCTCTTAAAAACTGGCTCAATATCTTTTGCGTAACTAACTTTTCTAGAGGAATCAATATCATCTATTGGCAAAGGTTCACCGAGAATAGTAGTAACTGAAAACAAATAAATAATCGCGATGTATTTCATTACAGGTTCTTTTAAATCTTAATTTTGAGGATCCTCCTGATCAATTTGATTATTATTTTCAGCCTGCACCTGATTATTTTCAACAACCTCAAATGAAACTGGAACCTTTTCCGTAAGCTCAATACCATTAAATTTGATCTTACACGAAAGATCAAATTTTACTGATCCAACTAGAGCCTGGTCTTCAATTTCAAATGGAACATCAACGTTAGACTGATCTTTTGCACACACAGTCTCTGTCACTTTAATTCCCTTTAAACCCTCTGGAAAGATTGGACTAAAACTAACTGTATCTGCAAAACCGAATAACCTTTGGACTTTCAATTGAATCTTTCCTTTAGAACCTTTTTCAGTATTATCGGCTGATAAAAATTCTACTGTTATTGGCGTAGCATTAATTTTGACTTTAACTGGCTTGGAATAAGAAACGAATTGAATATCTTTAGGTTTTGATCTTTCTGATGCTTTCTTTACATCCTCTGCACTTTTGTTATTCAGGGCCTCTAATTCCTTTAATTTGGAATTTGCCTCTTTAAGCATATCCTCAGATAATTTTAGAGATTTGGCGGCTTGCTCTATAACCTTGTTCTTTTGCTCCTCTGTTTCTTGAGAAGAAGCTTTGGATTGTTCCAAAATTTTCTTAGCATCTTCAACCGCCTTTTTCAACGGCTCAATTGATTTACGATTCGCCTCAAGAGCC
>CEWH01023951.1_pt1 | contig 10483 bp, 7 predicted proteins | sample 531231 | NCBI WGS metagenome assembly CEWH01 (sample SAMEA2622316, study PRJEB7988) | marine metagenome | biome: marine biome (ENVO:00000447); feature: surface water layer (ENVO:00002042); material: "saline water (ENVO:00002010), including plankton (ENVO:xxxxxxxx)" | depth 5 m | reverse complement strand
GCAAAACCTTTTGATAAACAGATGTTAATACAAATCGCTAAAAACCATAAAAAGTTAATAATAATAGAGGAGGCTTCTTCAGGGGGGTTCTCATCAGCGGTTATTTCATATTTAGCAAATGCTGACTTTATTAATACAAGTTTTAAAGTTAGAAGTCTCACAATGCCTGATAAATTTTTAGAACATAAAAGTCAGGAGGCCCAGATAATCGAAGCTGGCTTAGATTATGAGAATATTTTAAAAAGCGCTCTTTCAATTTTAGAAGATGATAAAATTGCAAATATTAGTTAATCGTACCTACTTGAGCCTTATGAGCTAAATATAAATCAGCTAATGTAAAAGACAACATTGCTTCACCAACAGGAACAGCTCTAATTCCTACGCATGGATCATGCCTGCCTTTAGTTTGTACTTTAATATTATTCCCATCTGTATCAACTGATTCTTTGGGTGTTAAAATACTGCTTGTTGGTTTTACTACAAAACTAACTTCAATATCTTGCCCTGATGAAATGCCTCCTAATATTCCTCCTGAATGATTAGACTTAAAAGTAACATTATTATTTTCATCAATATTAATTTCATCGCTGGCTTTTGTTCCATCAATATCAACCAAGTTAAATCCTGAACCTATTTCCACTCCTTTAACAGCATTTATAGACATTAAACCAGACGCTATCTCGCTATCCAGTTTTGAATAAACAGGCGACCCTATTCCAGGTGGTATCCCTGAAGCTTTTAGCTGGATAATAGCGCCTGCTGAAGAGCCTTTTTTTCTTATCTTTTCTAAAAAGTCTTCCCAAACTTTTAAAACTTGTTTATTCGGACAAAACAAAGGGTTAGTTTTGCTAAATTCCCAGTTGATTTGATTTTTTTCTATTTTGTGTGGTCCAATTTGCTTAACGCATCCTTGTATTTGAAAATCTTTGAAGTAACTTTTTAAAATAATGTCAGCAATAGCTCCAGCAGTCACTCTCATAGCTGTTTCTCTAGCAGAAGATCTTCCTCCGCCTCTAAAATCTCTTATTCCATATTTTTTGTTATAAGTGTAATCAGCGTGACCTGGTCTAAACTTTTTCTTTATTTCAGTGTAGTCTTTGCTCCTATGGTCAATATTATCAATAATCATTGCAATAGGAGTGCCTGTTGATTTGCCCTCAAAAACACCTGACAGTATTTTCACTCTGTCATCTTCTCTCCTTTGAGTTACGAATTTACTTGTACCAGGTTTTCTTCTGTCTAAATAGGGTTGAATAATTTTTTCATCAATTATCAAATTTGGTGGCACTCCATCGATAACACATCCAATAGATGGCCCATGGCTTTCTCCAAAAGTAGTAAATTTTAAAACTTTTCCGAAAGAGTTAAAAGACATAAATAGATTTATACTTTACTAATATCAGGCGCATCGACAGATTTCATTCCTACAACATGGTAGCCACAATCAACATGATGGTTTTCACCTGACACACCTGTAGATAAATCTGAAATTAAGTATACACCCGCACCACCAACATCATCTTGAGTTACATTTCTTTTTAGTGGTGAGTTTAATTCATTCCATTTAAGTATATATCTAAAATCTCCTATTCCAGAAGCTGCTAAAGTTTTCATAGGTCCTGCAGATAAACTGTTTACTCTAATGTTTTTTGAACCCAGATCTACAGCTAAGTATCTGACTGATGCTTCTAATGCTGCTTTTGCAACTCCCATCACATTATAGTGAGGCATTACTCTTTCTGAGCCATAGTATGTAAGTGTTAAAAGTGAGCCACCTTCATTCATTAAGGGTACAGCAAATTTAGATACTTCTGTAAAAGAATACACAGAAATTTCCATTGTATTTGTAAAGTTTGACCTTGTTGTATCAATATATTGACCTTTTAACTCTTCTTTGTCAGAAAAAGCAATTCCATGAATAACAAAATCTAATTTACCCCATTCGCTATTTATCTTTTCAAAAACATTTTTTATTGAAGAGGCTTCTGAGACTTCACAAGGCAGAATAATATTTGATCCGACTGACTCTCCGAGAGGTATTACTCTTTTACCTAAGGCGTCACCTTGGTAGGTAAATGCAAGCTCAGCACCATATTCGTAAGCTTTTTTTGCAATTGCCCAAGAAATAGATCTGTCATTTGCAACTCCCATTACAAGACCTTTTTTCCCAGACATTAATTTGTTATCAAACATAAAAAATTCTCTTATCTGAAGGATTACGTAATAATAATACTACAAATTAAATTAAACAAGTATCCTTATAAGGAATAATTTAATTCAGATCGTAAATAAGAGTTCTTCTGATTGAAACAACATCTCCAGGTTGTGCAGATCTTTTTGTATCAAATATAAGCTCTCGATTGTCGGCAGATACAATAATTCTATACCCAGTTACTTTGTTTATTGATTTCTTAACAAGTACATTTTGAACTTCACAAACTTCTCTGTCTTCATAGCCTATTACATCAGTCTTATTATTCGCAAGTTCAGAACCAATTAAAGCACCTGCAGCTGTTGCTGCTTTGTTACCTGATCCACTTCCTACTTGTGAACCAGCGACACCTCCAAGAATGGCTCCTGCAAGATTGTTTGAATTTATTTCTTCACCACTTGATAGGGAAGAACCTAGTAGGGCTCCGAAAGCAGTTGCTGCTTGGCTTCCAGACCCTTCGCCTACTTTACTACCTAAAACACCACCAATAATTGCGCCAAGTAATTTGTTTTCTGAAGGTCCAGTACTTTTCTTTTGGGCGGTAATAGGCACTTGCCTTATTTCGCAAATATTTCTAGTTTCAGGAACTTCCTCTATATAATTAGCGGTAAGAACTTCAACACTTGTAACAACTCCAGAAATATTTGTTGTTTCTGCATGAGTGGAAATGTTGAAAACAAAAAATAATAATACTACATTAATGGATAAAACTGTTTTAAATTTATAACGATCAAAATAATTTTTTAATAACATCTTAACCCTTTCAATATTGCATCGTTAAACTAAAAAAAAAGATTGGCAGAAATAGGGCAACTATTACGTAAATAAAATTAAGGTAAATTAATGAAATTCGATTTAAATAAAAACCCAATTGATTTATTCGCATCTTGGCTAGATGAAGCCAAAATAACCGAACCTAATGATCCAGATGCGATGTCCTTTGCTACAGTATCATCTGATGGTTATCCTTCAGTAAGGATGGTTTTGCTGAGAAAATTTGATAAAAAGGGATTTATTTTTTTTACAAATTACAATAGCCGAAAATCAAATGAAATCAATGTTAACAGTAAAGGAGCATTATGCTTTCATTGGAAATCACTAAGAAGGCAAGTAAGAGCAGTAGGAAACGTAGAGAAAGCAACAGACCAAGAGTCTGATGATTACTATTTTTCACGCCCCTTAGGTAGCAGAATAGGTGCTTGGGCCTCTAAGCAATCTAAATTACTTGATAGCAGGGAAACATTACTAAAAAGAGTTAAAGAATATGAAAATCAATTTGAAGATAAGCCACCACGGCCTGAATTTTGGGGGGGGTTTAGGTTAATCCCTAAAGAGATTGAATTTTGGAGCGATGGTAAATTTAGGTTGCATGATAGATTTAGGTTTGTTCAAGTAAAGAATGAATGGAAATCAAATAGACTCTACCCTTAATTTTGTTTTTTATCGACATAAATTAATCTATAATGACGTATTTATAATTAATTTTGAACTTAAATATTTGTTAAAATTGTAGAAATTAAAAAGGAGAGGGTCATGAAATCTAAAGCTAGAGCAGTAGTTATTGGCGGAGGTGTTGTAGGTGTTTCAACACTGTATCATTTAGCTGCAAAAGGCTGGGATGACAGTATTTTATTAGAGAGAAAATCCCTCACATCGGGGTCCACTTGGCATGCTGCTGGACTTCTTCCTTTATTTAACATGTCATATTCAGTTGGTCAGATACACAAATATTCTGTTAGATTTTATCAAGAATTACAAGATGAAACCGGCATGGATGTTGGTTTTAGAAAAGTTTCCAATATTAGGTTGGCTTCAACTCAAGATAGAATGGACGAATACCTTCAGTACAAGGGAGTTGCCGATACTATTGGTGTTGAAGTAAATGTTTTATCACCACAAGAAATAAAAGATTGTTGGCCTTTAGTTTCTACGGAAAATTTAATAGGAGCAATTCAACACCCTGAGGATGGATATATTCAACCAGCTGACCTTACTCAAGCTTTTGCTAAAGGCGCAAGGGATAAGGGAGCAAAAATTGAAATTAACACAAACGTAATTAGTATTAAAAGATCGCCTAATGATACTTGGATAGTTGAAACAGATAAAGGTCATATAGAATGTGAGCATGTAATTTCTTGTTCAGGTAATTTTGCAAGAAAAACTGGTAAAATGGTTGGCTTGGATTTACCTGTCATACCAGTTGAACATCAATATATTGTGACTGAGCAGCATCCCCTTATTAAAGAAAGAAAGGATAAAAATTTACCTGAGTTAGGCGTGCTTAGAGACTCAGATGCTTCTTGGTACATGAGGGAAGAGGCTGGTGGACTAATACTTGGTCCATATGAACAAGGTGCTCCGGCATGTTACGTTGATGGGCCTGATGAAAATAGTGAGTACGAATTATTTCAAGAAGATTTAGATAGAATATCCGATCATATAGAATCGGCAATTTTTAGAGTGCCAATTTTTGGAGAAGTGGGTGTAAAAAAAGTTTACAATGGTGCAATAGCATACACTCCTGATGGCAGCCCAATAATTGGTCCAGCTTGGGGTTTAAAAAATTTTTGGATTAATGAAGGACATTCTTTTGGGGTAACAGCAGCTGGAGGTGCTGGTTGGCAGTTGGCTGAATGGATTGTAAATGGAAACCCAACCATAGATATGCTGGGTGTCGATCCAAGAAGATTTGGTGATTATGCGACAAAAAGTTATTTAATTGAAAAAAATGAAGAAGCCTATGCGAATGTTTTTACTGTTCACTATCCAGACGAGGAGAGACCAGCAGCTAGACCATTAAGAACAGCACCATGCTATGAAAGATTAAAAAAAATGGGTGGTGTTTTTGGAGCTTCTTTTGGATGGGAAAGAGCGAACTGGTTTGCGCCAAATGGCGTAGAAGCAATAGATGACTGGTCATTTAGAAGATCCTCATATCACGAGCATGTAGGTGCTGAAATTCAAAATATGAGTAAGAATGTTGGATTGTTAGATTTATCTGGTTTTGCAAAATGTAGAATTTCGGGCCCATCTGCTGAGAGCTTTTTAAACTTTTTAGTTGCTAATAAAATTTCAAAGACAATTGGTCGAGTGTCTCTTTGCCACGCACTCAATTCATTAGGTGGAGTTCACTCTGAATTTACAATTACCAAAGAATCTGAAAATTCATTTTATTTGGTTTCAGCTGGAGCTTACCAAAGATTAGATCATGACTGGATTAAAAAAAATATGCCGACAGATAATTCAGTTATTTTTGAGGACTTAACTAATTCAAAAGGTGTTTTGGTTCTTGCAGGACCAAAATCAAGAGAATTGATGAAATTAGTTAGCAAAGATAATTTTGAAAATGAAAATTTTCCATGGCTGACTTCTCAAATAGTAAATATTGGAAATTACCCGGTATTAGCTATGAGAGTGAATTTTGTTGGTGAATTAGGATGGGAGTTACACCATCCAATTGAATATCAAAATCAAATATTCGATATTCTATTCCAACATGGTTCAAAACTAAACTTAAAGCCATTTGGAATAAGGGCAATGGACTCATTAAGAATTGAAAAATCTTACCGCTTACCTGGTAGAGAGTTATCAATAGAATACGCTGCTTTAGAATCTGGTTTAAATAGGTTTGTTTCTGAAAATAAAGGAGACTTCATTGGAAGAGATGGTCTTGCAGAATGGAAATCAAAGGGGCTTTCTTACGGATTTGTAACACTTGAGGTTCATAATGTTAAAGATGCGGATGCCCTTGGGAACAATCCTATTTATTTAGATGGAAAAGTTATTGGTAGAGCAACAAGTGGTGGTTATGGTCACAGAATTAAAAAGTCTTTAGTTTTAGCTATGATTAATCCTTCATTAATTAAAACAGGATTAAAGGTAAAAATTGATATTCTTGGTACAAAATATGATGCTTCGATAATTAATGAGAGCCCTTATGATCCATCAAATGAAAAACTCCGAGCTTAGTTAGATAGGGTTTATTATGAGTGATAAAAATAAAAGAAGGTCTCGTGGAGGCGGAAGAGAGGCTAGGAGAGAACTGAGAAGTTCTCAAGCCCAAAATACAATTAATAAACCTTATATTAAAAGAAATATCCCTGTTTATGATTTAGTTAGTGATGAAGTTTGTGAATTAATTGAAAATAATGCTGAGACAATTTTAGAGGAAATAGGCATTGATTTTCGAGATGACAAAGAAGCCCTGTCAATTTTAAAATCTAATGGCTGTGATGTAAACGGTGAACGTGTGAGATTTCCTCGAGGTCTCTGCAAGAAATGGATTGAACACGCGCCTAGTCAATTTACTCAACACGCAAGAAATAAAAGTCGCTCCGTTGAAATAGGAGGTAGTAATACTGTGTTTGCCCCTGTGTATGGGCCGCCTTTTATAAGATCTTTAGATGGTGAAAGACGTTATGCTACAATTAAGGATTTTCAGGATATTGTTAAATTAGCTTATCTAAGTCCTGGTATTCATCATTCAGGTGGCACTGTTTGTGAGCCTGTAGATTTACCGGTTACTAAAAGACACTTAGAAATGAATTACACACATATGAGATTATCAGATAAGCCTTTTATGGGTTCAGTGACAGCACCTGAACGTGCAAAAGACACAATTGATATGGCTAAAATTATTTTTGGTGAGGAGTTTGTTAAAGAAAACACAGTTATGATTAGTTTAATTAATGCTAACTCTCCTATGACATGGGATGGAACTATGTTGGGTGCTCTTAAAGAATACGCACGTTCAAACCAAGCTGTTATAACAACACCTTTTATTCTATCAGGTGCAATGGCTCCCGTAACACCAATTGGAGTTCTTGCGCAGACACTTGCAGAAGCTATGAGTGGCATGGCTTTTGCGCAAATGATAAATCCTGGTGCACCAGTGGTATTTGGTAGTTTTGCATCTTCAATTTCAATGCAATCGGGAGCTCCTACATTTGGAACACCTGAACCAGCAATAGTATTATTTACAGCTGCAAAATTGGCTAGAAGATTAGGAGTGCCGTTTCGATCAGGTGGAAGTCTTAATGGAGCCAAAATACCAGACGCACAAGCAGCCATTGAATCACTCAATACTTTATGGCCTTCAGTTTTAGGAGGAGTAAACTTTGTTTTACACGCTGCTGGATGGTTGGAAGGTGGACTAGTTTCAGATATAAGAAAATTTATAATCGACGCGGATCAGTGTAGTGCTATGTCAGTCTTAACTGATGGCCCAGATGTAACAGAAAATGGACAAGCTATGGATGCTATAAGGCAGGTGGGCCCAGGACAGCATTTTTTAGGTTGTGATCATACTCAAAGAAATTTTGAAACTGCTTTTTGGACATCAAAAGTTTCAGATAATTCAACTTTTGAGCAATGGTCATCTGAGGGTGAGGTTGATCAAATGCAGAGAGCTGGAGAAATTGCGAAGAAACTACTTGAAAGTTATGAACCACCAGAAATTGATCCGTCTATAGATGAAGCATTAAGATCTTTTATAGAAAAGAGAAAAGAAGAACTACCGAACACTGAAGCTTAATGACTAAGGTTGTACAAACTTATATTTACAATCAAATGAAGCGTCTTCGATCCAATCTAATAAGTAATTAGCAAAGCTGTTTCTAACAAACAAAATAAAAGAATTCTTCGAAATACAACACAATGTAATATCAGTTAAAGCAAGAGTTGTTTGGCAACAAACCTTAGGACCAAAAACTGAAGGATCCAGATCAATACTACATCCCTTAGATAGAACCCACCTGGATTTTTCTCCTGATATATTAATGACTAGATATTGATCAGTAAGATTGGTGAGTGCGTAGTGAATTTTTTTGAGTTTTTTTTCTAAATCTAAAACCTGTTTATCGATATTATTTGAATTGCTCAATATTATCCATTCATCGGGACTCACTTGCAGTAAATGCTTTCCATCATTTATTTCTACACCACCTGTTTTGTTAGGCATGTTAATATCTAAGCTGCTTTGGACAATTTTCCGAAAAGTTGAGCTTCTTTGATTGCCCCTTAGATTATAAATATTGACAAGACCATCATTTTTTATAATTAAATCTAATTCTTCATTGCCGATAACATTTATATTTTCAGGCCTTTCTGAAATAGATGTTTTTCCATTAGTGCTTTTACTTTGAAAATTAAATTCCATTTTTTCTAACTCCATTTGGGTCAAAAAAAACTGGGTTAACAATTTTTGCTTTAATCTTGTCTCCATTTAACAAAGGGATTACAAGTTTATTCCCTTTTCGGGCTCGACCATTCTTAATAAGAGCCATAGCAATACTCCTTTTACAATTTGAAGAAAAATATGAGGAAGTTACATGTCCTAAAATATTTTTTTCTTCTAATTCTAAATCTTTTTCATCAATTGCATGAGCTCCTTCAGGAATAACTGTATTTGGATCGTCCGATAGTAAGCCAACCAGCTCTTTTCTGTCATTTTGTTTCATAGAAGCTCTTTCCAAAGATCTTTTGCCGATAAAATCTTTTTTCTTTTTTGAAATTATCCAGTCCATACCTAAGTCTATTGGTGAAACTGTTCCATCTGTTTCTTGGCCAACTATAATAAATCCTCTTTCAGCCCTAAGAACGTGCATTGCCTCTGTGCCATATGGTGTTAATCCAAACTGATTACCATTTTTAATTAAAGCCTCCCACAATTCTATTCCATATCTAGAAGGGGTATTAATTTCAAATGAAAGTTCGCCAGTAAATGAAATTCTAAAAACTCTTACAGGTATTCCATTAATTTCACCTTCTTTGAATGACATAAATTCAAATGCTTCATTTGATAAATCTATAGAACAATGTGCTGCTCTTAAAACATCTCTTGCTTTTGGGCCTGAAATAGAAATAACAGACCAAGCTTCAGTTACAGAAGTAAAGAAAACTTTGAGTTTGGGCCATTCAGTTTGATGCCATTCTTCTAGCCAATTCATTACATTTGCAGCACCACCAGTTGTAGTGGTCATATGAAAATGGTCATCAGAAAATCGTGAAGTCACTCCATCATCCATTACCATACCATCATCTTTAAGCATTAAACCATATCTGCATTTGCCAACTTTAAGGTTTGACCAATTATTTGTATAAATTAAATCTAAAAACTTACCAGCGTCTGGACCACGAATATCAATTTTACCTAAAGTTGATGCATCTAAAATTCCTGCTTTGTTTCGAGCATTGAAAACTTCTCTATCAATAGTATTTTGAAAACTCTCATTTTTTATTGGGTAGTACCATGCTCTCATCCATTGACCAACATGTTCAAATTTTGCATTATTTTTAACATGCCAGTCATTAATACGTGTCACCCTTACTGGGTCAAAGAGGTTTTTAATATCACGGCCACCAATGTTGCCTAAAGTTATTGGTGTATAGGGCATCCTAAACGTTGTTGTGCCAACCTCTTCTATAGGTTTGTTTAAAATATTTGCTAAAATCGCTAAAGCATTAATATTTGATGTTTTACCTTGGTCTGTAGCCATTCCAGTAGTGGTATATCGTTTTAAATGCTCAACAGATACGTATCCCTCTTTGGAAGCTAAATGAATATCACTGGCAGTAACATCGTTTTGAAAGTCAATAAATGCTTTTCCCCCTTTGCCTAATATACGTCCATTGGGTATATGCCATATGTTTCGCGATTTATAATCAACGTTTAAATAGCTTGCTTTAAAAGCGATTTTAGATTTCTTTTTCTTGCCAATTCGACGCAAAATTAAATTGCTCTGGCTTATAGTTTTATCAATGCATTCCTGCATATCAAAATTTCCATTGCTTCCTCCTATGCAAAGACAGCTTTGTAAATATTGAGAAGGCTTAAAAAAACTATTACTCTCATCCCATTCTAATTTGCCACCACTTTGGCTAAATAAATTAACTATTGGTGTCCAGCCACCTGACATGACAACAAGATCTGTATATATTTTAAGAGGTTGTGCAGCTAAATCACTTCCGTCTTCAGTAATTGGAGCTACTTCAACTGATTTAACTGAATACTTTCCATGAATTGTAGACACTACATGATTTAGAAAAATTTTAAACTCATGTTTTTTAATAATTTTTGACAGTTCTCCACTGAGTTTTTCTCGACTGTCAATAATTGCTATCACTTTGATACCAGAATTTTGTAGTGCGATGGCTGTTCGGTAAGCGTCATCGTTATTTGTGGTGATTATTGCATTTCTACCCGGAATTACTCCAAATTTATTAACGTATCCTCTTGCTGCTGAGCTTAACATTACTCCTGGAATGTCATTT
>CEWH01047790.1_pt1 | contig 10526 bp, 9 predicted proteins | sample 531231 | NCBI WGS metagenome assembly CEWH01 (sample SAMEA2622316, study PRJEB7988) | marine metagenome | biome: marine biome (ENVO:00000447); feature: surface water layer (ENVO:00002042); material: "saline water (ENVO:00002010), including plankton (ENVO:xxxxxxxx)" | depth 5 m | reverse complement strand
TGGGCTTAGTAACAAGGATCCCGTTTACCACACCCACGGCGATGCTCGAACGCTCAATTTGCCTTTATTTTTTTAGGAATCGAAGCATCTTGGGTTCGTGGTTGATGCGATGGAGCTGAAGTGCATAGAGGCCTGCAGGTAGGTGGGATACGTCGAGCACACCGTTGCTGATTCCACTTTGTCGATGGGTCACTTTGCCATCGATGCTGAGAATATCAACCTCCCATGGCTCGTTGGCGCTGAGCCCTTGCAGTTGGGCGGTCGTGCCCACAGGATTTGGGAAGATGGAAATTGACGGATCTGTCGACTCCGCTTCCGCGACGCTCGACGCAGTGCTTTCGCAAATGACGTAATTCAGGGTGCTTTGCGGAGCTCCATTGGTGCTCGATTCATCAATGACGATGTCGCCTTCTGGATTCTTAACGGTGTAGCCGCATTGCGTGGGGTACACGATGGGAGCGGTGACCAGGAAATCCACCTCCCCTTCATCGACGGTTACCACGACTGTTCGGGTCGAGAATCCGATGTAATCGGCGTACCCGTCTCCGTCAAAATCCGGGTTGAAAAAGATGTTGGCCTCGAGGCCCGATTCAGAGTACACGCCCAAGTTGCCGAAGTACCAGCCGTCGCCTGAATCGTCCGTGAAGGTGATTTCAATGAGTCCACAGGTGGGGTCTTCATCGCACGGATTCAATCCATAGACATTGCAGGGGTCATCTCCGGGCACTCCCCACTCGTCGCTGCTGAAAACCACGTTGCCGTAGTTGTCCGTGATGTAGTAGTCATGGTATTGGCCCCATCCGTCGTCGTTGTACACGACGTCGATGCGGTGTCCGATGTCCACCGGAATGGAGAACGACTCGCTCCCTACGTTGAGCATGGTTTCAGAGGCGACTTCGATGCCATCGGCGAACACGTGCAAAGACGATCCTTCCCAGCCGTCTGGGCCACCCCAGTCGCACGTCATGGTGATGGTCCATGCGCCGCACGTCCCTTCCGGGTCGGGAAAGTCAAAGGGCATCACTTCACCCAACGAATGCACGACCCCATTGTATGCCAGCATGTCGGCCTGGATGACGGGGGCGGTGTTGGCCTGAACCCCGTTGTCATCAATGGTGATGTTGACGGTGCCTGAGTTGTCGTACGAGGCCAAATTCATCCCGTTGAAGAGGTCCGCACTTTCGTACACCCCGGGGACGATGTGGGCGTCAACAATGTTGTCGATGAATTGGGATGACAGCAAGGCATCAACACTCTCAAACCCGTTGGCTTCGGCCATCGCGACAAAGGCGTCGTCTGTCGGGGCGAAAACCGTGAAAGGACCTTCGGCCGGTTCATTGTCGTTCAAAATGGGTTGGCCCCTGAGCGCTTGGTTCAAGCCTTCAGCCAAAAGCGCCTGCTCGAAGATGGTATGGTCTGGGCTTTGGACGATGACGTCCCAGGTCGTTGCGCTGGGGTAGCCTGCTGGCACCAGGATCTCATCGATGACGTGGATCACGCCATTGAACGCCACAATGTCTTCGTGGAGGACGGTGGCTCCGTTGAGCATGATGCCGCCGTCATCCGCCACTGAAACGGCAAGGTTTTGGCCTTCCACGGTTGGCAGCACAGCGCCGTCCTGCAGGTCCTCGGCGAGGTATACGCCTGGCACCATGTGGTAGCTCAATCCCGCCACCATGCCTTCAGTGAAGTACAGGAGGTCAAAAGAATTCAAATTCATCAACTCCTGAAGCCCTTCGATGGCATCAGAGTTGGGAAGAAACAACGTGTATTCGTCCAGTCCCTCCAAGTTCACGGTCGAACCAGGAAAGCCTCCACTCTGGCCGAAAAACGAACATCCGAAATACGATTGAAAAGCATAAGCGGACGAGTACGCGTCCATGTTTTGATTTTCGCCAGAACCCCAGAAGCTCAGCATGACATCGCACAGCGTTTCTGCATCCACAATGATTGTCCCGGTCATGCCCAATTCTGGCTGTACCCCGATGGAAGACGTGTAGGTGTAGATGCCCGGCACGTCGAAGGTGACCGTGCCCATGCAGACGCCGTCGATGTTGCCTTCGGTTTCCTCAAGAAAGAAGTAAACGGGGTTGCTCTCCGCGGTTCCGTCTACGTTGTGCGTGCCTTCGGCGTTCACGAAGGCGACAGTTTGACCTACAGAAATGGTGAATTCGCTGGGCGTGAAAAGGAAGTCGGTCAGGTAAACCGTGGTATCTGCTTCGCATTGTGCCTGGGCAACAACGGCATTCAAGCTGACGAAGATGAAGAGGAGGGGAAGGTGCTTCATTCAATAGGGATTCTTTATGCTAAACCCACAGCGCACACAAATGGTGACAATGGATGGCATCGATTTACCTTACATTGGTATTAATAACAGTAAAATGGGGATGGGGTTCGGTTTGCGAGGTGACTCGGTAGCTTTTCACCCTCAGCCGTGCAACCCATTCCCGATGAACCGCGTTTTGTGCATTAAATTCTCCAAACCCCACCCATGAAAAACATCCTCACCCTCCTCTTTCTGACGTTTGCCGTTGCCATGTCAGCATTAGATTCAGAACACATCTTCATGTTGCACTATACCGTAGATGGGGCTGCGGAGGACGACACCTTATTCGTGTATTTTGAAGCCACCGAGGTGGAAGTCCCGTGGGCAGGTACCATTTCGTTGGTTGGTGATTCGGGCTTCGCTGTTTTGCCTTGTGGGGGCCCCGATTACCCCGTAGAACCTGTTGTTACCGTGACCATTGCTGATTGCAATGTGCCGGGTGCCACGGTGACGGCCATCGCTCAGCTTGACACGTCGATCAACCAGGTCAATAGTTACTGGTACAATGCATACGTGGATATGGTTCCTTGTGAGACGGATGAAGAGGAGGACGATTTCCCGTGGGAAGATTTGGACGAGGATGCCCTTACCCAATACCTCGACAGCCTATGCGGAGATATGCTTAACAACGATTCGTGGTGGTATTGCGGGTTGCTTGAAAGCCTGATCGCATGCCAGGACGGTGATGAGGAGGCGTGCGATGATTTGGCCGAATGGCTTGAGACAGCGGATTGGTCGTGGTGGCAGGGCACGGATGAAGAGGAAGGGGATTGCAACGCCCAGTTCATCGTTATGCAAGCCTTTGGGGAGGACTCCGTTTTAATTGCGAACGAGTTGTTTGTGTTTTTGCTGGACTACAATGAGGAGAACGATTACCTCTGGGACTTTGGTGACGAAGGAAGCAGTGACGACCCCTTCCCGTCTTGGCAGTACGAGACCGACGGTCCGTATGTTCTGTGCTTGACGGTGAGCAATGAGGAGGCGGATTGTTCGGAGACCTTCTGCACGACGTTGAGTGTGGATTCGCTGGGCTGGATCAGTGGATTGCAAGACGGGTTTTCGATTCAGGTGCTTGCGGGAGACCCGGGCAACGTTTCGCTCATTGGTGCCCCCGAGCCGCTCATTGAAATGCCCCGGGTTTATCCCAACCCCTCAACGGGAGCCACGGTTCAAGTGGAGTGGAAAGGGCCGTCCCAAGGGCCGCTTGAGTTGGGCGTTTACGACATGATCGGGAACGAAGTACAGCGCCAAGTCAGCAACCGCCAGTCAGCGGATGCCGTCTTTACCATCCAACACGACCTTGCACCGGGCCTGTACATCATCCAGCTGTCGCAGGGTGACGTTACGCGAGCTGTGCGGTGGGTGGTTCGCTGAGGGTCACCGCATGAACGGATTTTCCGTTTTGTAGTTGCGGCGGACAAAGTCCAATGCTGCCTGCAAGACTGCGCCCATGTTGGGGGCCTTCTTGAAGTTAATATCCCCAGTCAGGCTGAATAGCTCGCCTTTGAGCTCGTCGATTTTGCCCTCCACGGAGATGTGATCCTCCTTCATGCAGGCCAGCAGATCGTGCAGACGTTGGCTCTCGCTCGCCGCGCGTTTAGCCAGCAATGAACGCTCTTCCTTGACGTATTGGTCGACCGATTCCTCTGGGAGCACGTCGCGTGTCATCTTCGTCAACACGTCGTTCTCGGGAAGGCATTCCGGCTTGTAGACCCGCGCGTCCCCCTCGTAGCTCTGCTGGTCAAAGTCGATGGCGCGCAGGCGGTATTGGATGCGGTCAAAATCCTGCGTGATGACCACCACGTAGTTGTACGATCGCATGTCGCCCAGTAATCGGAGGAAGCAGCGTTCGTTGAATTTGACGTACTCTTTGGCGAGCGCGCGTTTGTCCTGCATGGACAGCGATTCCAGGCGTTGGTTGATGAAGACGTCGCCCGGGATGCCGACGATGTGTTCCTCGATGAGGGTGTTCCGGTAAACCAAGAAATTGATGCGGTTCGGCGACAGGAGTTGCTCCAATTCCAACCCGTAGATGCGGGAAGCGTCGCATTTCTTGATGTACAGGAAAATGTAGTTGTCGTTGATGACGTTCCGAACCTTCACCCGGAACGGCTTGGTGTTGCCAAACGTGCAAAACGCGATGCTGTCCACCGTGATAAACGGCAGGATGGTATCGCTTCCGTCGGCGTGCAGGATGGAGTACAGCCGCTTCAAATTGAGGACGAGCTCGTCCCGGTCCGACATGCTGTACAGGCAATCGACCCACAGCGTGTCCTCATCGTTCCCGTCGAGGATGGGCACGCTGCCCTCGAAGCGCAACAGGTCGTCGTACGATACCGGAATCTCAATCGAACGGCCGTGTGCATCCAAGTACACTTGCAGCGACGGCGTGACCGGGAAGGGCACCTTCTTTTTGGATATGAGCTTGTTGTTCACAGTATTAAAAACTCTTGTAGCTGGTCACTGTTTGGGCAGCACTTTCGTGAAGATTGAGGGCTGCAAGAAGCAAGAAGATAATCCTGCTTAGCATACTACGAAGGTAAAAGCCATTGAAGGGCATTGATCCCGTAAAGCTCAAATCATCGGAAAGAGCGGAAGGCTTCGATGGTTCGGTTGTGGGTGGAGTCATCCAGGCAAGCGCATAGGAACCATGATTCATACGCCGATGGTGGCAAGTAAATCCCTTGGGATAGCATGTGATGGAACAACGCCTTGAAATCATCGTTATCACCAGATTTGGCTGAATCGAAGTCCGTAACGGGCTCCTCGCACAAGTGGACCGAGAGCATCGATCCGACGTGATTGATCTGGTGTGCGATGGAGAGCTCGCAGAGAACTGAGGCGATGTCTTGAACAAGGTCTCGGCCGTGTACCTCCAGCTGGCCGTAGATCTCTGGATTTTCATTCAATTCCGACAACAATGCATAGCCTGCAGACATTGCCAGGGGGTTCCCAGATAAAGTTCCCGCCTGGTAAACAGGGCCTGTCGGAGCTAGGTGCGACATGATTTCCCGTGGTCCTGCGAAGGCACCAACCGGTAAACCTCCCCCGATGACTTTCCCGAAACACGCCAAGTCGGGGGTGATGCCGTACAATGTAGCGGCACCGCCTTTTGACAATCGGAAACCGGTCATAACCTCGTCGAAAATGAGCAGAGCATTATGCTCAGTGGCGAGCTCACGGAGCCCTTCCAAAAATCCCGGTTGCGGGGGAATACATCCCATGTTACCTGCAACAGGTTCTACGATAATTGCGGCCACTTCACCAGCACTTGATTCGAGCATTGCCGATGTAGAGGCAAGGTCATTATACTCAGCCAGTAACGTATCCTTGGCAGTGCCTTGGGTTACACCGGGAGAACTTGGGGTGCCAAAAGTCACTGCTCCACTGCCAGCTTTAATTAAGAAAGAGTCGGAGTGGCCATGGTAGCAACCGGCGAATTTGATGATTTTTTCCTTTCCGGTATACCCACGTGCGAGACGAACGGCACTCATGCATGCTTCCGTTCCTGAACTCACCATTCGAACTTGATCCACATACGGCACCATGGTGCATACGAGCTCAGCAATTTGGGTTTCCAGTTCGGTAGGTGTCCCAAAAGACGTACCCTTCTCCGCTGCTTTTTGGATGGCTTCAATTACGGGAGGATAGGCGTGACCGAGAATTTGTGGCCCCCAAGAGTTGATGTAGTCGATATATGAGTTTCCATCGACGTCGGTAAGGCATGCACCCTTGGCGCTGCGCATAAAAATGGGATGTCCACCAACTGACTTAAATGCCCTCACCGGTGAGTTAACTCCTCCGGGAATGCTATTTCGAGCGCTGGCAAATAGTGAAGAGGAGCGTTCGTATCTCATCATGCGATGTGCTGCGTTGGGAGTTTATTGACGCACCAATCTTTCACCCATTTTTCGAGTGCGTCTATCCAAGGGTTACTCTCGTTCAGGCAGGGGATGAAATGGTATACTGCACCGTATGCCTTTTCTTTCGTTGGGCTTTTAGGTGAACTTAGGTTGATGAGAAACCCCTCTTTTTTCATGCTATTATGGTGTTTATCTCTTCTGCAGGAAGCAAAAAAAATGAAACCACTGTAATTGAGCCATTGTTCGCGGGCATTTTATGTACCTGTGACACTTTCGTTACGATTGGAATGAAAGGTTGGCGGGGACTGGCGGTATTTTTGAATATGCGAAGGATTGAAGAGGCTATGTCTCGCTTTGAAGCAATTAGTATTGCGTTTCACAAGGCGAACTTTGAGACCCGTGAAAAGTTCAGTTTGTCTGAGCCTGATCAGTCTAGCATCATATCAATGTTGACAAAGGCTGGGGCGCGCGATGTGATGATTCTCGCGACATGCAACCGTGTGGAATGCTACTGGACATACCTCGCAAATAAAAAGGTAGAATCAATTTTACGTGAATTCATCGATGTAAGACACAGTATATGGAAGTCATCGTGCCGGTACATGTCTGGCCCAGCAGCGGTCAAACACCTGTTTCGCGTTGCTTGCGCTTTGGAATCCCAAATCGTCGGCGACACAGAAATAACAGGTCAGCTCAAGGTGGCATTCAGACGCACGCAACAACTAGGAACGCCTATCCCCTTTCTAGACCGAGTGGTCTCATCCGCGCTGAAAGCCGGTAAGAGAGTGAAGGCAGAAACGGGGATTAGTACCGGCGCGACTTCTGTAGCATTCAGTGCCATTCATTACTTGCGGTCTGAATTATCCAATCTCGAAGCGGTCAATGTTGTGTTGTTTGGCCTAGGTAAGTTGGGCAGAAATACGTGTAAGAATTTGGCGAAACATGCTCGTAGCGCTTCCATTACAGTCATCAATCGGGATGAAAGCAAATCAGATTCAGCTGCCGTGGAACACGGTTTTCGAAGTCGTTCCATTGATAGCCTGGAAGCCGCCGTTCGAGGCGCCCGGGTTTTGATTGTGGCAACAGGCGCACAGGGTTATACCGTGCCGCGTGAAATGGTTGGTGAGCAACAGGAATTATTGATTTTGGACATGAGTATGCCAAGAAATGTGGATCCAGAAGTGGGACATTTACCAGGTGTTACCTTATTGAATGTAGATGAAATCAGTGCTTATGCGAGACAGCAGCTTGCAGCGCGCCGAGACCACATTCCCAAGGCCAATTCTATAGTAGACGAAGAATTCACCAATTTTGACACGTGGGTGCAGACACAAAATGTTGCACCCTTGTTGGGCATGATGGCTCAGAATTTGAAGAGCTACCGTGATATTGAATTGAGTCGGATGCAGAGTGAGAAGAACATAGAGACTGATTCTGTGGTCCATTTGACGGATAGACTGATACAGAAAGTAACCAATCAAGTAGCATCGTATTTACGCAACCAGAGTGGCTCAGTAGAAGACGACATGGATGTGCTCAAACGGGTGTTTAATGACCAAAACGGAACAGCATGATGGTGCGAATAGGCTCGCGTGGAAGCAACCTCGCGTTAGTCCAAGCTCGCACGGTGGCCAATGCGTTGCATTTGATAGGAGTCGACACAGAGATTCGCGTCATTCAAACGAAGGGCGATCGAATTCAAGACCGGTCCTTGCAGGCCATGGGCACGGGAATCTTCACTAAGGCATTGGATGATGCATTGATATCGGGCGAGGTGGATGTAGCTGTGCACAGCATGAAAGATGTACCTACGCAACTTTTGCCAGATTTGGAAATTTTTGCTGTTCTCGAAAGAGGCACTCACCATGATGTCTTGGTTGGCAATGACGTTGATTCGAATAGAGTTGCTACGGGCAGTATTCGGAGAAAAGCGCAATGGTTACACCGCCATCCGCATCATCAAATCGTGGGGCTTCGAGGGAATGTGGAGACGCGGTTAGCACGGGTCGCCAGTAACCCGTGGAGAGGGGGCGTGTTTGCTGCTGCGGGTTTAGAACGGTTGCAGTTGCGCGGAGACGAGCGTGAAGTCGTGGATTTGGATTGGATGGTGGCTGCGCCCGCACAAGGAGCAATTGTCGTAATCGGGCGCAAAGGGAACGAGGAGATAAAGCAACAGGTCGCTCACCTGAACCATGCACCTTCTCAATTGGCAACATCCATTGAGCGTGCGTTTTTGTTTGCACTTGAGGGCGGATGTTCTGCTCCGATTGGAGCTCACGCGAGGGTAGAGGGACAAGAAGTCCAATTTACTGGATGCTTGACTGCACTGGACGGTTCTCAAGAAATACGGATTGAGCGGTCGGATGATTGTGCACGCCCGGAATTGGGGAGTCTGTGGGCACAAGAATTATTGAACAATGGGGGGCGTGCAATCATCGAAGCCATCAAAGCCAATGAGCATGGATCGGATTAGTGTGGTGTCGACTAAAACATTATCCGCTGAATCAATCCAAAAGCTATCGGATGCTGGGATGGATTGCTCAGCCCATGATTTTGTTCGTATTGCGCCCAGAAAGCAGTTTGACCCTGTACAGCACGAAACGGTTCTAGTCACCAGCCAGAATGCGCTGCATGGTTGCGACTGGGTAGGGCGCACTGTCCTTTGCGTTGGTGAAGGCACTGCGGAGCAATTGAGCAAACGTGGAGCCCAAGTGCACTCGATCCACACCGATGCCAACTCACTCATGTGTGATGCCTTACGCCTTGACCTGCCATGTACCTTCATTTGTGGGTCGACTCGGATGCCGACCATAGAGAATGGGTTTGCGAAGGTTGGACGTTCCTTGCAAATTGTTGAAGTCTATGACACCTTATTGAATGGGATCAGAGTGAAGCCAGATGCAGATGCTGTTATGTTTTTCAGTCCTTCCGGTGTGAGGAGTTTCCATGCCGTGAATTCCAGCCAGCCAAGGGCCTTTTGCATTGGCCCGACAACGGCCGAAGCGGCTCGAACTTTTGGCCACGAAGCCTTGTTTGTTACACATCCCACACGAGAACGCGTTGTTGACCTCGTAATCGCAACACTACGACCATGAACCACCTGTTTTTGAAAGCACTAGAAGGTGAATCTGTAGAGAGACCCCCTGTTTGGATTATGCGCCAAGCGGGACGGTACTTGCCAGACTTCATGAAGCTCAAGGCGAAATATGATTTCTTCACTCGGTGTCAGACCCCTGAGTTGGCGACGGAAATAACGGTCATGCCCATTGATCAGATCGGTACCGATGCAGCTATTTTATTTTCAGATATCCTCGTTGTTCCCCAGGCCATGGGGCTTCTATTTGAAATGAAACCTGGACAGGGTCCGTATTTGGCAAATCCGGTTCGCAGTGCTGCGCATGTTTCAGCGGTTCCTGTGCCGGATGTTGAGTCTGAATTGTCTTATGTCATGGACGCCATTCGCATGACGAAAAAGGCATTGAATGACCGTGTCCCATTGATTGGATTTGCCGGCTCACCCTGGACAATCTTCTGTTATTCTGTTCAAGGTCAAGGGAGTCGAAACTTTGACATTGCCAAGTCTTTTGCTTACACCGAAGCTGAAGCGGCTCACGTGCTTTTGCAAAAGATAACGGATACGACCATTGCTTACCTCAAAGCAAAAGTTCGAAACGGTGTTGATGCGGTACAGCTATTCGATTCTTGGGGCGGGGTGCTTTCCCCAGCGGACTGGGAGGTGTATTCGGGTCGTTACATGCGTCAAATTGTCGCAGCGTTGAAAGATGACGCACCCGTTATCGTGTTCGCTAAAGGTTGTGGGCATTCCCTTACTGAAATGCGTGATTGGGGCGCGAAAGCATTGGGTTTGGACTGGACCATCACGCCCGAAGAGGCCCGTTTAAAAGCGGGCAACGCTATCACCTTACAAGGTAATTTTGATCCAGTAAGGTTAATGTCGAGTCCGCAATTAATACAGCGTATGGTCAAAGAAATGATTGATGCGTTCGGTAAGGATCGGTACATTGTGAACCTCGGCCATGGGATACTTCCAAATATTCCTGTTCCTCACGTTCAGGCATTTGTTGAAGCAGTCAAATCTTACACGCCTCCAGCATGAATTTAACGGAACGTCCCCGTAGACTTCGGAAGTCTGGTTTCTTGCGAGAACTTGTCGCAGAACACCGCGTGACGGTAAATGACTTCATCACGCCATTGTTCATTACCGAAGGCAGCGGCATCGAAGTTGAAATTTCTTCGATGCCGGGTTATTTCAAGCGCAGTTTAGATCTTACCGTAGAGCATGCGAAGCTCCTTCGCGACTGTGGTCTCAAATGCCT
>CEWH01003804.1_pt1 | contig 10530 bp, 8 predicted proteins | sample 531231 | NCBI WGS metagenome assembly CEWH01 (sample SAMEA2622316, study PRJEB7988) | marine metagenome | biome: marine biome (ENVO:00000447); feature: surface water layer (ENVO:00002042); material: "saline water (ENVO:00002010), including plankton (ENVO:xxxxxxxx)" | depth 5 m | reverse complement strand
AAACCAGATTTTTTACCCTCATTTTTTATAGGGTCATCAGGCTTCTTTTGTGCTGGCATTTCTTCATTAGAGAAACCACCGCCTTGAATCATAAAGTCATCAATAATTCGGTGAAAGATAGTATTGTCGTAGAATTTCTTTTCCACATAATTAATAAAATTCTTAACAGTGATAGGTGCTTTTTCCTCGTTTAACTCAATTGTTATGTCTCCATGATTGGTCTCTAGCAATACCTTTGGATTTTCTGCATAACTTGAGGTTGAAATAAAGATATAAAATATGGCAATAATCTTGAGCTTCATGTTGTTATATATAGTAAATATTTTGGATATTTAAAACTAAATTATTATTCGCTTTATAGATAATGCTCGATCGGGATAATCAATCTAAATTAAGAAAGATCATCCATATCGATATGGATTGTTTTTATGCGGCAATTGAAATTAGAGAAAATCCAAAATTCAAGGATCAACCCGTCGCTGTTGGCGGGAGTGGAGGGAATAGAGGTGTTTTAACTACCTGTAACTACGTCGCTAGAGAATACGGTTGTAGATCGGCAATGCCTGCATTTAAAGCTCTTCAATTATGCCCAAGCCTAATAATACTACCCGTCAGACATGATTTATATAGAAACGAGTCAAAGATAATTAGAAAAATATTTCAGCAATACACCGATCTTATTGAGCCATTATCATTGGATGAGGCTTATTTGGATCTTTCTGATTATAAATTAGATGCAAGTACTTTAGCCCAATCGATAAGAAAAGAGATATTTGAAAAAAGAAATTTAACGTGCTCAGCAGGCATAGCCCCTAATAAAATGTTGGCGAAGATTGCGAGTGACTGGAATAAACCTAATGGACAGTTCGAATTAAAATCAGGTGAAATAGAACAATTCATGACCGCGTTACCCGTAGCTAAAATATGGGGCGTTGGTGGGAAGACATCAGATAAGTTAGCCGCCTTGAATATTTCGACTTGCGCTGATCTTCAGAATCTCGACATGGTAACATTGCATAAATTATTTGGAAAGTTTGGAGCAAGTCTATATAACTTATGTAGAGGAATAGATGATAGACCTGTTGTTTCCAATAGGGAGAGGAAGTCCTGCAGTGTAGAAAGAACCTTTAGCCACAATGTCACAACTCTAGAATATGCTAAGAAGAAACTTCATCACATCCTCCTAGAACTCAAAAATGATGTTACACATTCACACAGTAACAGAAAAATTAAATCAGCATTCATTAAAATTAAGTTTTCCGATTTCACAAAAACCACTTCTGAGAGAACATCATCAATGATTAACAGTGAATTATTTAATCTTCTCTTAAAAAAATCATGGAATAGGGGGAAGGGGAAACCCGTCAGACTAATTGGAGCGGGTATACGTTTCCACTCAGATAGAGTTAACGAAATAGATCAACTTGAATTGTTTTAGAAAGGACTAATCAAAATGTAGTTCCCATTCTGAAAAGTCATCATCTTTCCAATCTTTTAAATTAAATCCAGATCTTTCAAGTTTATCCATAAACTTTTCCCCAGCAACCCTCACACAGCTATCGGTTTGAAGCTCAACGACTAGCATGCCCATGTAGTAAAGATCATTGAATGTCGATACAGAATCACTTCCAAATGCTTGACCTAAATGTTCTCTCAATAATTCGCTCTCATTAATTCCAAGAAAAAGATGTGAAGGTTTTCTTCCTTTGTGACAACGTTCGTCAACCAAAGCTCGTAAAGCGGATGTATCCCACTTATCAGTTAACTCTAAATCCTTTGGTAATGATTTTGTATTGTCACTCATATTTTACCATTAATATTAGGTTTTAATATATCAAGAACTCTTCTTGCTTCAATTATAGATGAACATTAAAATTATATAATGAAACTCCTTTTCTTTATACTGTTTTTATCAATAAGTAGTTTTGTATATTCTCAAATCACATCTGAAGTCCCTAGCTGAGTATTGTGACCAGGCGAAGGAGGCACGGTTCGTGGCTCAACAGAGTACAATCCTAAGAACGAGGAATCATTATTTTTTAAAACTCCTAAAATTTTCTTTTTCCCCGAGAAAAACATTGGAGCAATTTTGAATTTTCGCTGGATCCCTGAAAAAAATGATTCAGGTCAAATTTTCTCTAGCCTTCGATACGAATTTATAGATGGCTTTACAGCAGGCTTAGATTATAGACCATTAGTGGATGATTTTGCATTAGCGGCTAATTACAGAATTGTTTCCGAAAATAGCGGATGGCAGCCCTCTGTTATACTTGGCACATCCAATGACGAGTTTAATGATGTTCAGAGCCAATCCTATTATGGTACGATTAGCAAGTCATTGGGAAAAATTGGTGATTTCAATTTCTCACCTTACTTAGGTTTAGCATTTATTGATGAATTAAGTGATTTGCGACCAGTCGGTGGATTGCACATCAGAAGGGGTGTTTGGTCAACAATGCTATCTTACAGCGGTGCTAATGAACACTTTACACTTTCACGACAATTAGGAAATCACACAGCAAGCTTTGTATATTGGGGATTAAAATATCCCGGAATAGCTTGGACCTATCGGTATTAGGTTATGGCTTCTTTAGCAACCGCTAAACCATACTGACGATTTAGATCAGATATAAACTGTGATTTAATCGATTTAGGACAAACGGCTTCGCATTCGAAGTGGTTGGTGCAGTTGCCAAAACCTTCATTATCCATTTGATTAACCATGTTTAAAACACGTCTAGTTTTCTCTGGTTCTCCTTGAGGAAGGGAATTGAGATGTTTTACTTTGGCTGATACAAAGAGCATCGCGCTTCCATTTTTGCATGATGCAACACAAGCCCCACAACCAATACAAGTTGCCGCATCGAAAGCCGTATCGGCATTTTTCTTTTCGACAGGGATAGCATTGGCGTCGACTGCCGAGCCTGTTCTTACTGAAACATATCCACCCGATTCTATAATTCGATCAAATGATGATCTATCAACCATCAGGTCTCTTAATATTGGAAATGGTTTTGCCCTGAAAGGCTCAATATAAATTGTATCGCCATCGGAAAATTTTCTCATGTGAAGTTGGCATGTTGTAATTCCATGATCTTTGCCATGAGGAATCCCGTTGATTGTAAGTGAACACATTCCACAAATTCCCTCCCTACAATCATGATCGAATGCTATAGGATCACCGCCTCCTTCGATTATTTGATTATTAACAATGTCTAGCATTTCAAGAAAAGAAGCCTCTTCAGGGATGCCACTAACATCATGAGTTTCTATCTCGCCTCGAGAGTCTTTGTCTTTTTGTCGCCAAACTTTTAAAGTTAAGTTCATTCTTTGTTACTTGTAGCTTCTTGTTGCTAATTTGACATTCTCAAACTCCAACATTTCCTTCCTCAAATTTAAATTTCCTTTCTCATTTCTCTCCCATGCGGCAACGTAAGCGAACTCATCATCTCTTCTTTTAGCCTCACCTTCATTAGTATATCCTGATGCCACTTCTGGGTCGTCTTTAGTGAACTGATACTCTTCTCTAAAGTGACCTCCACAACTCTCGTTTCTGTGCAAAGCGTCGTGACACAATAGCTCGGCAAACTCCATGAAATCAGCAACCCTTCCTGCTTTTTCTAATTCTTGGTTAATGTTTCCAGAATCACCTGGAACACGCACGTTGTCCCAAAATTCTTCACGTATTTCAGGAATTTTCACCAATGCATCAATTAATCCCTTTTCATTTCTAGCCATTCCACACTTGTCCCAAACCAAGAGACCAAGTTCCCTGTGAAATGAATCAACACTTCTTTTTCCATTAACATTTAAGAGTTTCGAGATTCTAGATCGAACATTTTCCTCAGCCTCTTTAAACTCGGGCCTTTCGGTGGATATTGTTCCAGGAGATTCGTTGACAAGGTAGTTAGATATTGTGGCAGGTATCACAAAATATCCATCGGCCAAACCTTGCATGAGAGCAGACGCGCCTAGTCTGTTCGCACCATGATCAGAAAAATTAGCTTCCCCTAAAACATGTAGTCCAGGAATATTGCTCATCAGGTTATAGTCAACCCATAAACCACCCATCGTGTAGTGTACGGCAGGGTATATTCGCATAGGTTGAGAGTAAGGGTCTTCGCCAGTGATTTTTTCATACATCTGGAACAGATTGCCATACCTGGCAGAAATTGTTTTTTTACCAAATTGTTTGATGGAATCCGCAAAATCTAGGTAAACACCAAGACCGCTATTTCCAATACCAAGTCCCGCGTCACAGGCCTCTTTTGCAGATCTGGATGAAATGTCTCTGGGAGCCAGATTGCCGAATGAGGGATACTTTCTTTCAAGGTAATAGTCTCGATCCTCTTCGGGAATGTCAGAGGCACGTTTGCTAGTATCCTCGGGATTTTTTGGAACCCAAATCCTACCATCGTTTCGAAGCGATTCTGACATGAGTGTCAGTTTTGATTGATAGTCACCACTCACAGGAATGCATGTAGGGTGAATCTGTGTGTAACATGGGTTAGAAAAATAAGCTCCTTTTTTGTGTGCCCTGTATGCCGCCATTACGTTACATCCTTTGGCATTAGTTGATAAGAAAAATACATTTCCATAGCCGCCAGTAGCCAAAACAACACAATCAGCGGCATGCGATTCTATTTTACCAGTCACCATGTGCCTAGTGATGATGCCCTTTGCATGACCATTAACCAGAACAACATCCAACATTTCTGTGCGTGAATGCATCTCTACACCACCATTGTTAATTTCTTTTTGAAGGGCTTGGTAAGCTCCTAAAAGTAGTTGTTGTCCAGTCTGTCCCCTTGCGTAGAAAGTTCTTTTGACTTGGGCACCACCAAAAGATCGGTTGTCAAGAAGCCCACCATATTCTCGGGCGAAGGGGACTCCCTGTGCCACACATTGATCAATAATGTTAGTACTGACCTCTGCTAGTCTGTAAACATTGGCCTCGCGAGAACGAAAATCACCACCTTTAACGGTGTCATAAAACAAACGGTAGATACTGTCTCCGTCATTTTGATAATTTTTGGCAGCGTTTATTCCACCTTGAGCAGCTATAGAGTGAGCCCTTCTAGGGCTGTCTTGATAACAAAAGCATTTAACATTATAACCCAGTTCGCCAAGTGTAGCGGCTGCAGCTCCTCCCGCTAGCCCAGAACCAACCACAATAACAGTAAATTTTCTTCTATTTGCTGGATTGATCAGCGCAGAGTCCATCTTGTGCTTGGTCCACTTTGAGTCAATCGGACCCGATGGTATTTTGGAAGCTGGAGTCGTTTGATTGCTGCGACTGGTTTTTTTAAGCTCTTTGAGAGCTACGTTGGTTACTGACTGGTCTGAAGATAATGAATCTGGCGAGTTATGGTTCATTTATTTTTTATGTAAGCCACCCTGCTAATATACTAACAGGTATTGAGCAATTTCCCACAAATATAATTAACGAATAAGCGTAGCCCGTAGCTTTAATTATTCCCCAAGTTTTATCGGTTCTTAGACCGAGGGTTTGAAACACACTGGCAAAACCATGACTGAGATGCCAGCACAAGAGAGCCATTGAAAAAATGTAAAACAAGCTAGCTGGCCACCAGCTAAATCCATGGATTAGCATTTTGTAGACATCGTGATTCCCATTAATGTCAATGTAAGAGGTTGAATTATAGTCATTTGCAAACCTTACCGTGTAGTGAAGTATATGATAAATTACGAAACAAATTATTATAATACCGCTCCAGACCATTGTTCGTGATGCCCTCGAAGCTTTGTTTGTATGCTCAAATACATAACGACTTCCCTTAGAACGCTTGTTTTGCAATACGAGCATGACAGTTGTGAATATATGTCCAAAAAAACAAGCTAGTAAACCGATCCTAGCTCCCCATAAAACTAGAGGCATAGAATGAAGCCAGGCCGCATAGGAATTTATTTTTTCAGCCCCTGCGAAAATTTTTAAATTTCCAATCATATGCCCCAGAAGAAAACCAATAAGGGCTAATCCAGTTACGGCAACGATGACTTTTTTGCCTATAGAAGACTTGTAAAATTTTATAAAACTATTGGATGAAATCTTCTTAACAATGAAAGATCTGAATGAATTTATAAATGAATTAGCGGCAATATTCATTTTAACTACAAAGTTTCGATAGTGTATTATTTCTCACTTTGCAAAGATGTCAGTGGTTAGTTGGTCATCATTTCAAATTATTTAAGGTAACTTTAGATTAGCTAGACACAGATACGATACTACACCATTATATCCACTATAATTTACGTATTTTTATGCACATTAGTTCTTTTTTTAGGCAAAGTTTAATCCTTATCTGTCTTAACATTTGTTTCACTCAAATAACACCATTATTTGGAGAGGAAAATTCAGGAATCGATCAAAAAATAAATGATGCTTTTAAGCCCGCTGCAGAATTTACCGGTAAAATGATGTTCAGCCCGGTTCCTATCGGTGATCAGGGAATACCTTGGGTCATTTTATGGCTCGGAATCGCAGCAATCATTCTTACATTATATTTTAAGTTTATAAATATAAGAAGCTTTCCGTTGGCTATTAAAACCGTCATGGGTAAATACAGCAACGCCGATGATCCTGGTCAAATTACTCACTTCCAAGCCCTTGCGTCAGCGCTCTCTGGAACGGTAGGCTTGGGCAACATCGGAGGTGTCGCCGTTGCCATTAGCATGGGTGGTGCAGGAGCTGTATTCTGGATGATACTTATAGGATTTTTTAGCATGTCCACTAAATTTGCGGAATGCACATTAGGTGTTAAATATAGAAAAATTGATAGTGATGGAACGGTTCGAGGTGGGCCGATGTACTATTTAAGAGATGGTCTTAAGGAAAAAGGTTTAGAGGGACTTGGGAAAATTCTCGCAGTGCTTGCTGCCATTACATTTATATTTGGCGCTTTTGGTGCTGGCAACATGTATCAAGCTAACCAGAGTTGCGCTCTCATTTATGATGTTGTTCTCAACAATGACTCTGATGATGGAAAATGGATTTTTGGTCTCATCATGGCATTTTTGGTGGGGGCGGTAATTATAGGAGGAATTAAACGAGTCGCATCTGTCACCTCAAAATTGGTACCTTCCATGTGTATTATCTATTTACTTGGAGGTTTTATTGTTCTTGCCTTTAACTTAGGTAAAATTCCAGCAGCAATCGGCACTATTTTTTCAGAGGCTTTCAATCCTCAGTCAGCAATGGTCGGCGGTATAATCGGTGTATTTATTCAGGGCATGAGAAGAGCAACCTTCTCTAACGAAGCGGGGCTAGGTTCGGCACCAGTTGCCCACGCTGCAGTAAAAACCTCAAAACCTGCGAGTGAGGGCATTGTGGCCATACTTGAACCATTTGTTGATACTATCATTGTTTGCACGATGACGGCATTGGTTATTGTATCGACTGGAGTCTACGAAATAGGTCAAACTACAGGGACTGGAGGAGGTATATTGTTAACGTCTGAGGCGTTTTCAACTGTTCTCCCTTGGTTCAAATACATATTGATGGTTGCAGTATTTTTATTTGCATTCTCTACAATGATCACATGGTCTTATTATGGAGAACAAGCCATCAGTTATTTATTTGGACCATCAAAATATGTCTCTAACACCTACAAGACTATTTTTTGTTTATTCGCAGTCGTTGGAGCTTCATCAAACCTTGGTAACGTCTTAGACTTCTGTGATGCAACTCTCTTCATGATGTGTGTACCAAACCTGATCGGAGTTTATTTATTGCTCCCAGTGATCAGGCAAGAGTTGAAGTCGTTTAAAAAGCATGCGCAATCTATCGATAGCCAATAATCCCTGCATGAGCTAATGGCTCGAAAGTATAATCTTGAAAAATCATCACCTAGTTCTGGCTCTAGTGGTATTGACTACAGAGCGGAGCTAAACGAACAACAGCACGCAGCTGTGACTGCCCTCATGGGGCCAACACTTGTTATCGCTGGTGCAGGAAGTGGCAAAACTCGCACACTAACTTACCGTGTGGCCTATTTGCTTGATAACGGAATTGCTTCAGAAAACATACTGCTTCTAACCTTCACTAATAAAGCTGCCCACGAAATGCTTGAGAGAGTGGAAGATCTTGTTCCTTTTGACACAACAGGAATTTGGGGAGGAACCTTCCACTCAGTTGGAAACAGACTTCTGAGAAGACATGCGGAAAAAATAGGACTGACGAGATCTTTCTCAATAATGGATCGTGAGGACCAAAAAGATTTAATGCAGGCGTGCATTGCATCTTCTGGGGTCAATACGAAAGAGGTAAGATTCCCGAAACCTGAGTTGCTCGCCACGATGTTTAGCCTCAGCGACAACACCGGCGAATCATTGCAAGATATCCTCGAGTATAGGTATCCATATTTTCTGGATCTGAAAGATCCAATCAAAAAAGTAAGAAAAGAATACAGGAGACGTAAGCTCGAGACTAATTCGGCAGACTTTGATGATTTATTAATTCTCACTGTTCAATTACTGAATGAGAATAAAGACATTTTGGAGATATACCAAAACCAGTTTCAATTCGTATTGGTTGATGAGTACCAAGATACTAATGAGGTTCAGTCAAAATTAATCAACTTGCTATCGGGAAAACATAAAAATCTCATGGTTGTTGGTGATGACGCCCAATCCATATATTCTTGGAGAGGTGCGGACTTTGAACACATCCTTCAATTCAAAGAAAATTATCCAAAAGCAAAAACTTTTAAGATTGAAACAAACTACAGGTCAGTTCCTGAAGTCCTCGAACTTGCCAACCAAGCCATCTCGGTTAATAAAAAACAGTTTGAAAAAAACTTAAGAGCTGACCGACCTGAAAGGGGGCAGCTACCTGCGTTGGTTCCCGTAAACGACCCAAACACTCAGGCTGCTTTTGTTGCCCAGAGAATTCTGGAACTGAGAGACGAAGGAATAGAGTTGGAGGAAATGGCCGTTTTATATCGTGCTCATTATCAGGCAATGGAATTACAAATGGAACTAACTAACCGTGGCATTCCTTTCAATATAACCAGTGGTCTAAGGTTTTTTGAACAGGCTCATGTCAAAGATGTTGCCGCCTTTATGAAGTTGGCGATCAACAGAAAGGATGAAGTTGCCTTCAAACGTATTGCCAAAATGCTGCCTGGTATTGGTGTCGTCAGCGCCTCAAAGCTATGGATCGAATGGGTCAATTCTCCCATAGGAAAATCTGATGACCCTCCATCATCATTCTCTGAACACTTGGAGAAATTTAAAGTTCCATCGAAATCTAGAAATACATGGATTCAATTCGGGTACACCATGGATGAGCTGGCGCCTGACGGCGATCTAACATCACCAAGAGAAATGATATCATCTGTTTTGGGAGGTGTTTATGATGACTACATGAGGAGCAAATTCACTAACTATGACAACAGAATACAAGACCTTGAACAACTAAAAAGATACAGCGAACAATTTGAGGACACCACCGAATTCTTGGGACAACTTGCACTGCTTTCCGGTGTAGAGGGCGAACCTGAAAGAAACAACACAAAAGAGGATAAATCTGAAGCCGTCACCTTATCATCTGTCCATCAATCGAAGGGGCTTGAATGGAGAGCTATTTTTGTAATTTGGCTTACAGATGGAATGTTTCCGAATTCCAGAGTAATTGAAGAGGACGATGAGGAAGAATCAGGCCTCGAGGAAGAACGCAGATTATTTTATGTGGCCGTGACCCGTGCCAAGGATGAGTTATACCTTGTATATCCTTATATGTGGCCCAGCTCAAGAACCGGTGACATTATGCAGAGGCCATCAAGATTTCTTGAAGACTTTGATGCCGAATTAGTTGAGGAATGGGAAGTCGGGGCAATAGGAAGCTCATGGTAAATAACAGACAATCACCTTTTAAAATTTACCTAAGTAATTTACACATTTACTATTAAAACAAATAATTAAACAAGATTATCAAGATAAATGGACACCCCAATAACAGTTTCAGTCACAGGAGCAGCCGGTCAAATTGGTTACTCACTTCTATTTAGAATTGCTTCAGGCGCAATGTTCGGGCCGGACCAACCGGTCAATTTGAATCTCATTGAGATAGAACCAGCAATGGGCGCTCTGGAGGGAGTTTGCATGGAGTTAGATGATTGCGCCTTTCCTCTCCTAAATGACATCAACTCCACGAGTGATCTTGATAAAGGGTTTTCCAATACTAATTGGGCGCTTCTAGTAGGCAGTGTTCCCAGAAAGGCTGGTATGGAAAGGGGAGACCTACTCGGAATTAATGGAAAGATTTTTACGGGTCAAGGTCAGGCAATAAACAACAACGCTGCTTCTGACGTGAGAGTTTTAGTCGTTGGAAATCCTTGTAATACAAATTGTTTGATAGCAATGAACAATGCGCCTGATGTTCCAGACAATCGTTGGCACGCCATGACAAGACTCGATGAGAACCGAGCCAAAACCCAGCTTGCACAAAAGGCTGGCGTTCATGTGAGCGCAGTATCTAACATGACCATATGGGGAAATCATTCTGCGACC
>CEWH01003708.1_pt1 | contig 10558 bp, 11 predicted proteins | sample 531231 | NCBI WGS metagenome assembly CEWH01 (sample SAMEA2622316, study PRJEB7988) | marine metagenome | biome: marine biome (ENVO:00000447); feature: surface water layer (ENVO:00002042); material: "saline water (ENVO:00002010), including plankton (ENVO:xxxxxxxx)" | depth 5 m | reverse complement strand
GTTGCCTTCATCGTCCTGCTGCCAGAGGTTGTCTTTCGCCCCTGCAGCGTGCTTGTCGTGAGAGCTGAACTGCCGCATACCGGCACTACGGCGGATGTTGCCCGCTACAACGACGCAGGCTGCTTCATCAATCAGCAGGCAGACCTCAACGGAAGTGAGTTGACGTCCGTAAGCGTCATTCAGGATTGCTGCCAGCTTTGGGAATAGCTCAGGAAGCTTGACCGGGTTTGAGGTGCCGCCGAACCCCTTTAACCGCGTCCCAGCAGCCCGAACACGCGAAAGATCGACGTAAACCGAGACGCTCCGGTTGTGATCAAATTCGTTGCTGAAAGCAAGATCTAGGAATGCCTCATACGCCTCGACCCACCCAACACGAGAGTCTCCGCAATCAATAACGACTGTGTTTCCTTTGACCTCGACGTAAGTGTGCTCACGTCTGTTCTCAGGAGCTGTGCCCCCTACGGAGCCGACGTCTTTGATCTTGATGCGGTTTCGTACAGCAGGAAGTTTTGCGATGAAGCGGTCTTCAAGGACTGCGCCAGTTCCGCTGCCCATCATTGCTAGATCCATCATCAGAGCCAGGCTTCTGATATCGGTCACACGGGTGCTGGTGCAGTTGTAGGAACCGCTGTGATTAGCGGGCTTTTCAAGCCAGGGAGTGCCGCCTGTCCACAGCCAACGACCTGAAGGCAGCACTTGCTGCTTCTCCTGCATCTCGCGCACCAGGGCAGCTTCTTCATCGGTGAACTTCCCTAGTTCTGTGATGCCACGCATCGTGCGGTCAGTGACCTGTTCATAGGTCTCGCGGCCTGCATCGCCCATACGGCTATAGGTCCGATAAAAGACCGGCAATGCAGCAGGTGCTGAGGCATCAAAAGGATTCTTGGCTGACATAAAGCGGTTCGCGACCTTTGCGTCGTTCTGAGGGTATCCAAACCAGGACAAAAATCGACCTTATTCAAACCGGCTTAAGAATGGCCTTTATAGACCGTCCATATTGTTAAGCAAGCTTTGGATATGTGCGATTTGCAGCGCCACCACGGCTCTGGCACCCGCGCTTAAATAAGGTCGTCTAGCCAGCATAAAGTAGTTCTCAAGTTGGCGTCTCAGATCTTCTTTTGATTCACCGCTATCTCTTGACATAAATGGCAGCTAAAACGTGGACTATTCCTGTCGATTCAGAGGGTTGTTTGTCCTTTCCTGAAGAACTTATGAAAGTTATGGGATGGGAAGAAGGGACCGTTCTTGAGTGGGATTACACACCTGAAGGAACAATCAAACTTAAGACGGTGAGTGATTCCGATCCAGATACAACTTTGCCTGAGTGACAGTTTTAAAATAGTGGCGCTCACCTTCAATAATTGCAAAGAAGGCTGCGTCCTCTCCTACAGGGAAACCAACCTCATAAATCTTGAAGCCGTTATAGGTGTAGTAAGTCCTTGCCATCTTTGGCGCAACTGACGTCTCTATCTCCAAAGTACCGGCCTCGGTAGGGTCTTTCGGCGTTCTCGGCATATTCAAAAAATGTAAGTTGGGCAATTCTCAAATTCGGGTAGATCGGAATTTCTCCGAACTGGAGGTTGTTTTTTAGTTCGAGTGTGAGGACTCCGTTCCATCCACAGTCAACAAGTCCTGAGACGGCGTGCTGCAAACCCTCCCTGGCTCGACTGCTTACAAGGTGCAAATGAGCCTCGACGTTATCCGGTAATCGCACGTATTCCACAGTCTGGCCAAGCAAAAACTGACCAGGAGTTATCCACAGGGGGTAGTCCTGGCTGTACTGCGAAAAATCAACCCTGTGGAAACCGTTTGTGTCCTCGATTTCGAGGTTTTCCCCAAGGTGGACGTCATAGCTGCAGGGCTGCACAGCCTGCTCGCTGAACGGCGTAATCATCTGCTTTGTAAGGCAGAGTTCGCGAATGCGGCGATCAATCAAAGCGTCCGTATCCTCGTGGTTGTTTACCGCGATTTTTGCGGCGAAGTTCTTTTTTGGACTTGTGCCAAGCAATGAACTCCTCAGCGTCTTTAACAAGCCTGACCAGTAAGCCCATGGGCATCTGTGCGGCAAGCTCGTTGAGGCGGCATAGAAGGTCATCTCGGTACAACGTAGCGGCCCAGTCCCGCTTTGGTTGTAACGCAGAAACTTATGCTGCTTGTTTGTGGTTTCTGCGAGGCTTTTTGGTCTGGATCAGTGTCGACCTGGCGGCATCCAGCTCTGCTTTGTACTTGATGTAGAAACCACGCTCCAGGGCAGTCAGTTTCGGATTTCGCTTTCGCAGTGCGGCTTTTGCGGCTCGCTTTGCTGCCGCGATGTAGTTCTCCGAGTTCTGCCCTCGATCCGTTCGATTTGAGCTTGAGGTCATTCCAGAGAGATGGTGAGAGTCCCTAGAGGGTAGACCTAAAAAAGATAAAAAACGTGTCGAAAGGGGCAGGTCTCGGAACCCGGATTTATTTGGCCTCTGACCAATTCAAGCCAGAGGCAGGCTCCGCGATGATTGGTACGGTCGTTATTCCCACCAGGGGAGCAGCGTCTTCCATGCACTCTTTGAGTATTCGCTTTGTCTCCTCCTCTCTGTAGGGAGGACATTCGAGGATTAGTTCATCGTGAACGCAGGCGCAGATTTTGATTTCAGGGTCATGCGCTAGATACTGCTCCCAAAGCAGTGCCATGGCAGCCTTCATGCAATCGGCTCCAAGACCCTGAATAGGGGTGTTGAGGTTGGTGGTGAAATTTGACTCGCCTTTTTTGGGACGCTGCAAAATTCGACGTCTGCCGAATTGAGTGAACACCTCCAGTTCTTCTGAGTTTCCCTGCCTTCGTTGCCATTGAATCAACCCTGGATAAGCGGCTTTCCACGACTGCAGTTTTTCCGTCACTTCTTCGAGCGACCACATCAGGCCAAATTGAGAGACTGCTTGCCGTCTGACCGTTTTTGCACCCGCGCCATACAAGCAGGAAAAATTGAAAACCTTGGCAGCGCTTCTAGCCTCCTTACTGACTTCTTCTAAAGGGACACCCGTCATCAGGGACGCCGAAGCTGTGTGAACGTCTAGCCCCTTTTCGTAAATCTCGATCAGGTTCTTATCACCGGAAACCTCAGTGACGACGCGAAGTTCGAGCTGCGAATAGTCCGCGACACACATAACGTGATTGATCTCCGCGATGAAGCCTTTGCGGTGTTTCTTGCCCTTTTTTATCTGTTGCAGGTTCGGATCCATGCAGGACATCCGACCTGTGCGAACCATTTGGTTGTATCGAGCATGGATGCGACCGTCAGGGGAGTTTTCAGCAAACTTGATCAGTTTCTCGACGTAACTGCAAGCGGTAGCAGCCTCCTTGAACTCCTTGTAAAGACGAAGCACCTCGAAGTCCGTGAGATAGAACGCAATTATGTTTTTGTCACAGCTATAGCTGACCTTGCCCGTCTCTTTGTCTTCCTTCTTTTTTAGGGGGACGCCGTATTCAGCTAGCGCAACTCCTAGCTGAGCAGGTGATCCAAGGTTGAATCCCTTGGTCTTGGCCTTTCCTTTGCCGGAACAGTGCGGATGAATCAGCAGCTCACCAGTCAACGGACTCTTGTAATCCTCAAGAACTCCGTGCTCGTCCAGGTGGCGGATGACCGCAAGCTTTTTCTCTTCGCGAAACTGGGCTTCAGCGATCAGAAGCTCGCGGTAATACTCAATGTCGAGCTTCATCCCGTTGACATACATCTGAATGATTGCAGGCAAAGCGCGGCATTCCAAATGCCAAACGTGGATGAGATCTTGCCCCGCAAGCAGCGTTTTTGTTGCCTGCCAAATGTCGAAAAGGACTTCCCCTACGTCGTCTGCAGCGTATTGGAGCTGTTCTTCAGTGAATTCACCGTCGAAATCAACAAAACTCGTCTGCTCTTCTTTGCTTAGATCAATACCGAGCAGACGTTCCGCGCAAGCTGCCAGGCTATTCATGCCCTTTCTTTCAGGCAAACCAGCGGTGTCGACCTTCGATCCGAGGTAGGTATCGACCAGAGGTCCCCGAACGCGGAGGCCATTGACCTCTAGAAACGCGCAGTCAAAAGCCAGGTTGTGTCCCAGCTTTGCGAAAAGATCTGAACCCAGCAGGATGTCTAGTCTTTGGATCTCGTCGCCCAGCTTTCGGCAATCGATGACCAGACGTTTGGTCCTGGTGCCGAGTTGGATTAAAAGAATTTTGTCGTGGAAGGGATCGAGGCCAGTGGTCTCGATGTCAAGCGCTATCAGCCTCCCAGTCAGCATCAGCTCTCCGAGTTGCCTCGTCAGCTGTGAGCCGCTCGTCACATAGTTGAACGAGTTCTTTGACGATTTTGAGGTCACTACCTGACAGTTCGATGTGAACGTCGGCCTCCTCTTCATCGATCAGGGTCAGGAGCACTTTCCCATTGGGCTGCAAATTGAATCCCAATGTCCCTGCAAGACGGGCTTCGGTCTTAGCGACCTGATCAGGAGCCACTGTCTCGCTTAGGACAACCTCCGCCTGGAACTCACCTGGAGCGTCGGCGAAGACATTCAGATTTGTGGGGGGAGACTCTGACACCGGGGGAAGAGAAGGTGACCTCTAAAAGATAAAACTTAAACGAGATGACGCAAGGGGCTGCTGGCGGCGGTTTTTCGTGTAACAGAACACTACACCGTTAGCCCTCAGAATCCTGTCAGGAAGGGGGTCTGGACGCTAAAGCGTAAAGAATGATGTACTTGATCATATGTACTTGTCAGACCTTGTCCTTCCTGGTATTGGGCATCGGCTGAGATGGATGCCTGCTTTGTTAAGGGTTGTAAGCAAGAAATTTTTTGGATAGCGATTTTGCTGAATCAGGTTGCCCAGAGTTCATCCTCAAAATTGTCGTCGTTTATACCAGATAACTGATCTGAGATAACAGCTTCTTTTATGGGCTCCCCTAAATTGTGCCCCTGAGGTAAATCCATTGGTACGACTGGATTTGATGGGGGGCACAATTGATCTTGATTTTTTAGCTGTGCCCCCTGCTTTTCGTGTTGAACAGATTGTTCAACCGCAGGGGGGTACACGTCTTCTTTTTGCCGCTTGGACCCCCTCCCCTGTAAATCGGGTGAGATCTCTTGCGGGGCTTGGGTTTTGACGGAATCGCTGTACCCCCTCCTTTCTTGCCCTGTAGCCCCTACATCTTCCTGTGATACCAACGCTTCTGAGCAATTAAGAGAAGAAGAAGATGATCTCTCCTCCCGCGAGATAGAGCCTTGCATTTGACTTACGTTGCTTAAAAGCTCCATGCCGCCTTCAGTACAGGCGAACCAATAGTTGGTAGGGGAGCCGCCTTCAGACGGTCCTTCCACGCAGTCGATCAGCCCTCGCGTTCTAAGGCGCTTAAGAGACTGTTTTAGGACAGATGCCTTAGTAGACACGCCAAGGATGGTTGAGAGGTCTTGACGGGTCGTAGAGGTGCCTTTCGCGGTCATATTTCGGATGTGGCTGTGGATGCGATCGATGGTCGGCACCTTGCCGCTGTATTTCCGCCGACGCTCGACCTTGGTGAAGTCCTCGACGTCCATCGAGAAGTCTTCGTGCTGACGGGTAATAAAGCGGTCACCCTCACGTCCAATGCGGCTCTTGCCGATAGTCAGGACTCGAACCATTTCGGTGTCAGGTCCGAAAGTTCCCTGCTCGCACTCTTGCTCTGTGGGCTTATCCAGGCCCCAGGTTTCAGTCACTGCGTCACCAATGCCTGAGTGACCTCGCATTCCATTGCTCTTGTTGTTGTGGTGAAGGATCAGAAAAACGGTTGCAGGGAAGTCGAGCCCGTTGCTGACTTCGAGGTCGTAAAGCGGTTTACAGACTTCCTGCTTGTTCTGATCGACCCCCGGCATGCAGCCTGCCAATGAGTCGATGACCACAAGTGCGGGACGCTCCAGGGCAATGCGCTTGTAAAGACGGCGTGTCCATTGCAGGCGGAATTTGGGCCATGACTTGAAGTTGGGGTGGTCTGCGATGCCATGGCTTTCGAGCTGTGACTCGAAGATTTCGGGGTTTTGATCACCGTTGCACCACAGCACGGGGCCAGCTTTGACCGGCATCTCTGCCCCTCTGACTTTGAAAGGCGTTCCTTCGAGGACGTGCTTTGCAAAAGCCATAGCGGTCTGTGACTTGCCTGTGCCGTGCATGCCGTGAAGGATCACGGTCGACGGCGTCAGCAGCACATCAGGGATGACGAAGTTGAGACCTTTGAGCGTTGCTTTGCGTTGCTCTGCTGTCTGAGGTTCTGCTGCAGTTTGAAAGTCGTGATCCTGCTGCAGGAGCTGGTTGATTTGATCGACACCGAACCTGACCCGGTGATCGTTGGCCAACTTGGCCATCTCCAGGGCCTGCTCTGCCGGGTTCTCGTATTCAGCGTCAATCCAACGCGCCCACTCCAGCGTCGTTTTGCTCTTGTCGTAGGTGATGTCGGCATCGCTGATCTTCGTTGTCGCGATGAAGTCCTCTGGGTAGGACTTGCCTAATAAGCCAGCCGCCTCGATCAGGTAGTTCTCAAGCGTTCTTGCATCGGGCTTGCCTGCCTCGATGTCGCCTGTCCGTAAGGCGTGCAGGAGTTCGATAGCTCCACCCGCCACATCCTCCTTGTGGCACATCCATCCGAACAGCCCTTTACCGCGTTCATCACCCTCACCTTTGATGTCTGGCCAGAGCGTGAAGGATTTGCCTCCTACAGAACTGTGAAAGGGGCAGCCACCCACCAACGGCTTATTGGGGTTGCCGTGTTCCCGCTGCAGCGGCTGACGTTCGGCCCGCCATACATCGGCTTTGTAAAGCTGCCAAACCAGTGAGCCTGGATCCTCTACGTCGCTCTTCTCGACAAGCTCCTGCAGAACAGTGCGTCGAAAGTCCCGTGAAAGCTGGTCATAGTTCTTGTTGCTGAGGGGACCGAACTGAGTTGCCAGCTCCTCAGGTAAGTACTGAGTCGTTTCAGGTGTCCTGGCCTCATGGGCCATCAGCCACTGAATCAGGCGTTTTGGGAGGTTCGCGACCTTGCCATCGTTGTGATCCAGCCACTTGTAAGTGGACTTGGTGTCTGGGTGGTAGCTGCCGGGAAGGACGCTGTAGCAGCCGCCGTACCTAAGACAGATCTCGCTGTTTGCCTGCTTCTTCAGGTCTTTGTCGAGCTGGGCTTTTGTGAAGTCAACAAAGAAGTGCTGAAGCCCTGTCGGGATCCGGTAGATGAGCTGCCTATTGGTCGGCTTGCCTCTCCAGGACATGGTTCCTGGCTTATCGATAGCGGGGTAGTCCTCGCCCATGAAGCCCGCAAAGACCTCTTCAGCGTTCTCACCGTCGATGTCAACCGCGATCAGACAGCCGTTACCCGGCCCGGTTAAGACACCTAATCCATTTTTGTTTACGTTGCCCCACTTGCCCGTGGTTTTGTTTTTCTTGCGGGACGTTTGTCCCCATTTGGACAGCACCTCTTCTGGTCTAAGCCCTTTATTGCAGTCGCCGTTGAATTTCTCTAGGTCCGTCTCTTCGCCTTTCCAAGACGTGAAAGCGGCCTTGTCCTCAACGATGTTGTAGATCCAGTCACTTGGAAATACGCCTTCCCGCAGCAAATCGATTGCCGTTTTGTCGCCCATAGCATCCTTGTCCTCTTTTAGTCAACGTACCGAGGGCAGAGCGTTTGCCTACCCCTGGTCCGAAAAGGGCAAACGTCTTGCTTTTTGAGTGCTGTGGCAAGCAATACATCTTTTTTGGGTTGCTTTCCGCACCCCTTCTTGGTACATTTTTTCTAGATCTCCCGGCACAAAGCCGTTCTGGGCTTGGGCACGGTGTCTTTGCTTGATCCTTCTCCAACATCCCCTCAGGCATGGAAATTTCCGGTCAAAAATTTGGTGCAGCGGACATCGAGGAACGTTTTGAGCAGGGGGCAGTCACCTTTGCTCGATGGTTCGCAAAACTCATGGATGCCAATGGGTGGTCCCATCCAAAGCTGGTTGAGTTAGCAAAGGTCGCTACGGACGGGAAGTCCTGGGTCCACTCCAGCCAGATCGCAAGCCTCAGAATCGGCAAGCTTAAAAGTCCTGGACCTCGCTCTTTCGCCACCCTTTCTTATCTGTGGAGCGAGATCGACGCATATCAGAACCAAGCTCAAGACGAGCATTCCCCAGACTTTTCAAAGCAGGACAAATTCATCAAGAACGCACAGGTGATGCGTGATGACGATGGCAACCCTGCTTCCATCGGTTACATGTTCGAGGTTTTTTGCGGATGGAGGGAGCCGCCTCAAGGCACTACACAGCGCGACTTCACCGAAGAACAGGCAGCTTTAGTTAGCGAAAACGCTGGAAAGTACGTGCGACGTCTGGTCACTGCCGATCGCATGGATCTGATCGAATCAATGCCTCGGATGCTCAGGAGTTACTCAAACGACAAAATTGAGCAGGGTCTTTTTAAGAGTGTGATTTTGGGCGAAGGTGTTTGGACAAACGAAGAACTCGACCATAGTGTTACTTGCCTCTCGCATATGCTTACAAAAGTATTCAAAACAGAGCGCAAACCTGAAGAGTTGATGAACGATCTGCTTAAATGAAAGAGGTCGTGTCTTTTTTAGGTTGACGACCACATAGAGCATCGATAGAACTTCAGTACACCGGTACTGAATGATTCTTCATGCCAATCACAAAGAGTGCAAAGCCGATTAAGGAGTTTCTTCCTTCTTCGTACAAGCTTCAGGTCGAAAAAGAAGCACAAGCAGCAGAGGAACGTAAGAAGTTCTCCGATGGACCGGGGCGTTATCTTCGCGCACCAAAAGAAGGCAAGAACCCTAAAACGGGAAAGCCTGAAGCAGGAAGCGTCGAATTCAGAGTGGTTTCTGACTGTGAGTTCGGGTTCTCGCTGTGGTACGAGAATGAAGAAGGTGGCCGAGCATGTAAGCGTTGGCTGGCTGAGGATCTGATTGCCCGTGGCATCGAAGGCGGTGACATCCCTGTGGATGAAATCCCAGAGAAGTGCGAGCGATACGACAAGTCAAAGAAGCCCAAGATCGTCAAGTTCTTGAGCATGATCGTCTACAACATCTCAGAGGATGCGTTTCAGATCTGGGATCTGGATAAGTCCACGATGTTGGAGCAGTTTGCTCAGGCGTGCGCCAATCCAAGGTTCGGCCACCCCACTGGATACGACTTTATTTGGAGTCGTACTGGTGAAATGCAGGCGACCAAGCACACTCTGCAAGCTCAACCACCGTATGAGCTACCGGCTGACATCATGACTCGTTACGGCGAGCTGGATGTAAACCTCAAAGCTCATGCAGCGGGCGCTCCTATGAGCGATGTGTGGGGTGACATTGAACCTCGCGAAGAAGGTTAATTCCTTTTAAACAATCAATGGGGGAGGTGTTCTTCCCCCTTACGAAGGGATTAACAAGTGAAAACACGACCCCGCGTCGAATCTATTGTCAAGTACGACAGTCATCGAGCACAGCACGATGGCAACCGTTTTTATTCCACACCACTGGGCTTCATGCCAAGTGTGACAACGGTTCTGCGTGACGACAGTAAGTTTGAGCCATGGCGAAAGTACAAGGGTGAGAAGAAGGCCAATGCGATTATGCAAGCCGCTTCAGCCCGTGGGACCTGGACCCATGACTGTTCTGAGCAGTATCTGCTGACGGGTGAGCTGCCTCGATTCCATCACGTTTATCAGCCGTGGTGGATCTCGATGAAGCCGTTCCTTGATCAAATCGACCATACGCTACTTACCGAAGGAGCGCTGTGGAATAGCGATTGCTACGCGGGTGCGTGTGACTGCATTGGTTACATGCGTGGTGCTGAATGTGAGCCGGTTTTGATTGACTTCAAGACGGCCAACAAGCCGATCGGTGGCACCAAGCTATATGACTATGAGATGCAGGTCGCGGCCTACATCAAGGCGGCCAACTATGTCTACAGAAAAGAAGGCTTGATCATCCGTAAAGGGATCATCGCTTGTGCGGTGCCTGACTACGAGGTTCAGACGTTTGAGTTGAACCGTGATGACATCAATCAGCTCTATGCACACTTCATTGAGAAGTTAGAGGATTGGCATGACAAACATACGATCCCTCAAACGTTAAAAATTAAATCCGAATGAATGTGGCAAACTAACCATGAGTTCAAGGATCTCCGATTTTTTCTGGCCTGACCTAATTGAGGAACAGCATCGTTGGTCGTTAGATCAACTTGCGATGTTTTATCAGACGACGGAAGAGGAGGTTGTAGCGGCGTTAGTTAAAGCCAATGAAAAATACGCAGATGACCCTCGCTCAACTAATTACAGCGAGCCAGACAGCAACGACGAGGGATCTACCCCTAACGAAATTGAAGGAGCATGCGGGAATGTTCCAAGTAATTCAGGGAAAGGTGGGATTGAAAGCGGCTCGTGAATGGCTTTTAGGCGTAGCACTCCTCGAACGAATTGAACAATGACTCTGCCCAAAGGACTCAAGATCAACAAGGAATCCGACACGGTGGATCTCGATCGACCAGTGACCCTGGTGCAGTGCCCGGACGAAGCGGAGCAACTAATCGTCCGAATCGCGAGGGT
>CEWH01148012.1_pt1 | contig 10582 bp, 9 predicted proteins | sample 531231 | NCBI WGS metagenome assembly CEWH01 (sample SAMEA2622316, study PRJEB7988) | marine metagenome | biome: marine biome (ENVO:00000447); feature: surface water layer (ENVO:00002042); material: "saline water (ENVO:00002010), including plankton (ENVO:xxxxxxxx)" | depth 5 m | reverse complement strand
ATCCGAGAAACATCGCTACTGGTGCCTCCCATATCAAACGCAATAACCTTATCGTAGCCAGCGGATCGCGCCACTTCCATGGCTCCTCGCACCCCACCAGCTGGACCACTCAGCAGACTGTCAATTGGTCGATAATCCTTTGCGTCCTTGAGCCCGCCACCACTGGTAAGAAGTTCAAGACTTCCGCCCTCCATTCCGCTCCTGACATTTGCCACGAACGAATCCATGACTGGAGCAAGGTAGGCGTTAGCAGTGGCCGTCTCCGCACGCGGGAGGAGTCGAACCGCCCCAGTCAGATCGGCAGAGAGAGAGACGAATGAAATTCCCGCCTCTCGCAACCAACCTCCCACTTCCTGCTCATGCGCAGGATTCGCATAGCTATTCAAAAGAGCGACAGCCACAACATCGACAGCATCGGCTTTCAACCTCTCGACCAGAGCCTCTCCCTCTGTTCTACTGAGGGGTTCAATGACCCGCCCGGAAGCGTCGATGCGTCCGCTTAATCCCACACAGGAGTCAAATACCGGGGCCTCAAGCTCCTGCCGCAGATCAAACAGATGTGGCCGGCGCTGGTCACCAATCCGTAAGAGGTCCTCGAATCCTGCGGTTGTAATCAGAACCCCCTTGCTTCCCTTACGCTCTAACAATGCGTTAGTAGCCCTCGTCGTGGACACCCTGAAATCGACATCTGGAAAGGGCAGCTCAAGCGGAGTAGAAGTAAGAATTCGCAAGGCAAGGATCGGAGGCTCCTCTCCGGTAAACATCTCGAGAGCATCACCCTTTACAAAATCGCTTCCTCCACGAATAGAAAGCAGCCCCCCCTTAGGATTCCAATCAGCAACCACTCCCCCACCCTCAACCTGAAAACCTCTTAGAAAATTACCTGCAAACTCATGATCTCCCGCAAGCTGGTAACAACCTCCTGCGACTACCTTCTCAACTTGCACTCTTATCACACTACTGGAGAGCACCTTGCAGCGACACTCGTCTCCATCGGGACTGAGCGCCCAGCCGTCGGTGAACGTCCCCCCCGTATCAACGCGAACCTTCCAGGACTTCTCTGACTGGTGAGCGCTCTTCACCGACGAAAGTTAGCAAGGACATGTTCATAGATTATGAGCATCGTCGCTCTCACTTAGCAGTCCGGGTCAGCTTGTTCAAATCGCTCCGGACTCTTGAGGCATTCAGACATTACGAGAGCTATTTGAGCCTCTCCAGCTCTCGCGTGCAGATGTAAAGCGTTTCCCGCACCCCGGGACCATACCGCCCCTCCATGAGGATCCCAAGCGCGGTCCCCTGATACTGAACAAAATCAATCACACCCCGCGGGCAGTTCACGATCACCGCATCTTCATTCCCTAATCCTAGCTTTGATGCGCAGCTCTTCAGACTGCCGAAGGCGTCTACCTCAGAGGGATCGATTTCTGCTACGTTAATAATTCCGGGCAAATCTCGCATTCGCTCCATGATCTCAAGGTGGCTTAACTCATGGTCCACCCCAAAAATTGCCCGCAACTCGAGCTGCCTTGTGCGGTCCGAGAGGGGGGCTGGCTGTTCGTCCCGTTGCCCCGGCAAAGTTACCCCCGCATTGGACCCGGCAGCAGACTGACTGCTTCCTGCAGGAATGGCAAAATCCGCTTGCCCTTTACTCCCCACCGGGGAAATCGGCACCGCTTGATTCATCGCGGAAGCTGTATTTTCCTGCTGCGGAGTCATTTCCCCAAAGGGATCTCCAGAATCATCGGATGCGGTGTTTTCCCCGCCAAATGAGGACTTACCCGACGATCGGGATGGCACCATTTCCAGTGGAGCGAGAGCCGCAGGACCGGAGGAAAATCCATGCATGGGGAACCCTGGGCTCACAACCCCTTCGATCTCTGAACGAGTCCCCTCAACAAGCTCAAATGGACTTGCTGCAGAAGCGGGCTGGGAACTTTTTGTCGGGCGTAGTTTCGCCCGGTCCGAGGACGCCATTGAATCACCCTCAGAACCATCCATCTCTACATGAAAAGGACTCTCGTTAACTTCGTCCCTGTCAGCGGACTCCCCAACCGGGCGTGTGGCAAATGGATTAGATGAGTGATTTGAGTGAGACATACTGAAAACCTAAGGGCTACCAAGATAGCTCCCCCCCCTTACGAATGTAAAACCTATTTGATGTGAATAACCCGGAAGACTCCAAGAGCACTCATCCAGAGAGACTTCACCTCAAACCCTTGAGTCCCTGCAATCCAACCTTTCCGGCTACCCTTGGCCCTTAAGCCTCTTCAACTCCCCACGGACCATCAGCTTGCCGGCGGCACTCAGTCGATCAACGAAGAGAACGCCATTGAGATGGTCGGTTTCGTGCTGAATGACCCTCGCCAGCAACCCGTCGGTCTCGATGCGCAGTTCGCTCCCGTCCAACTGTGGAAAGATTCCATCCACCATTCCCGGTCTCTGTACCTCCGCGCGAACCTCATGGATACTCAGGCATCCCTCTTCCATGCGTTCCTTACCCCCTCCTTTTTTGAAGGTCGGGTTTATGAAAACCAGCGGCATGATTTCCGTGACAGATACTTCCTTGCCATTCACCCTGAGAAAGCTCACGCAGTCGGGATCATGGGAGACATCTACCACTGCCAGTCGAAGGTCTATCCCTACCTGAGGAGCGGCAAGACCCACCCCATTAGCGTCGTGCATGGTTTCAATCATGTCCTCTACAAGACTCCTGATTTCATCTGTTACTTCTTTGACCTCTTTGCAACGCTTACGCAGCACTGGGTCTCCAAACTGGGTAATTGGGAGAATCATGGCTGAAGCGGATCTACAAAGTCAACAGGCTGAGGGCGACGAATACGGGCGGGAACATCCTTGATGTCATACTCTGCTGCAGTCAGGGCGTCCAGCACCATGAAAAGCTGTGAGAGAGTCGCTGCCTCATCTGCCGCGAGCTCCAGCTTCCGAAGAGGATTTTCCTCACGAAACACAATTAGCGCATCGGATAGAAGATCAGGACTCGCAAGCTCATAGTTATCAAGCGTAATTGTTCCCCCTGCTCCAACCGCGAGCACTGCCCTGCGCTCCACCACTTCGGAGGTCTCCATTTCCTTTACCACCGGAAGAGTCACCTTCACCACTGGTCTTGGTTCGGGAGGCGCCGCAGAGCTCCTTTCCTCTTCCGGAACGCCCCGGGTTACGATGAAAAAGATAAGCAGAATCGTCAGAATATCAATGAGGGGAACGATCGGAACCCGCTCCTTTCTTCGCCCTGGATGATAAAATTTCATTACCTGCCCGAATCTGGAAATTGAGAGAGTGTCTGGCGACTGTCCATCTTTCCATCACGCCCTGCCGGTAAATCACGAGCACTTATAACCCCCCCAAGAAGCACCTCCAAGCGGGCTGCCATTGTCTCAATTTTTCTCGTGAAATAACTGTGGGCCACCACTGATGGAACCGCGACTACCATCCCCGCGATTGTGGTTCCCAGGGCCCGCGCTATCCCAGCGCCAATCTTGGCGTTGTTGGCCCCGGAAGTGAGATCCTCTGTATTCCCAAAAATGAGAACTAACCCGCTCGCTGTTCCCAGCAGGCCTAACAAAGGAGCAACAGTAATAACCACGTCAAGAATTGGTAACCCCGCATTCATCCGGACAACCTCCTCTCTTGCACTCGCCTGCACCGCCTCCTTGGCTTCCCCTATGGGGAGATCCTCATTCCTCATAGCGACATCGCAAAGACGCGCCAGAGAAGAATCTCCCTCTCTGAATTCAGCACGCAACCTTTCAAGCCGGTCATTTTCGTAGTGCGTCTCGATCAACTCGATGTCGCCCGCTAAACGCCCGGGCACCACCGAGGCCTTTGTGAGGGTGATCAATTTATATACAATTACCATGAGAGCCAGCACCGAGCAGAACACGATCAAGAGCATGAAAAACCCACCATCTGCAAAGAACTTCCATGTTTTCTGAAGAGCTTCTGGGGCAACTCCCGATACTGAAAATTGAGTAAACGCAGTCAACATCTCAAAAGTGAAAGTTAATATGAAATTCCAGAGGCTCTCCCTCAAGTTCCTCAACAACCTCTTGCGGCATACCAGGCAACTGCGGCTGTTGGACTGCCCTCATTGTGAAACCCTTCTGCATGGCGCTCGCTTGAAATACGTCAAGGTAACGCAGCCCAGAAACCCGACCCGCCTTGTCCACATAGAACCGGAGGGTCAGAATTCCCGGGAGAACATGATCCCTGTGCATGACACAACGCCTCTGCCACTCCGTTTCAATGATCCGGTTCACCTGTGCCTTGTATTTTCCGAGGGCCGTCGCCTCTACCTTGAGGGAGCTCTGACCTCGACGACTGATCGTCCCCTCCATCCTTGTCTTCCGCGACTCCGTATTGAACCCCTCCTGCCCTTCACTTTCCTTTAGCCGCTCCTCGGACGTCTCTCTCAACCCTTCCTCTACACCGTCATCGGCATCGCCGGTCTCTGGCCGCTCTGGATCATTCTTATCCACCTGTTGCCGCAACTCGGATGTCTCTTCGACGGGAATCTCAACTACGTCGCGCTCTGCCGGAGGCGCGGGCGTAACATTTGCCGGGGTTGGGCTCTCGGTCTTTCCAACAACAGATCCTGAGAGTTTCTCTGGGGGATCTCCGGCACCAGCCTGACCTTCGTTCTCTCCCGGTGAGAAATCGGAGTCGGTGAGAATTCTCTCGTTTCTTTCAGCTTCTCTTCCTCCCTGAGTCGGAACTGCCGGTCCATCCACCCGGGAAGGAGCGAGCTCGCTACCCTCCTCGGTATTACGTTCACCAATCAGAACCGCACCCTCAACAGCATGTTCACTCTCCTGTTCCCGAGATGTCTCCACAAAGCTCTTTGTCTCAGCTTCAACCAACTCCGGCAGAGACGCGTCCTCAGCCGCTCGATCAAAATTTTCCGGGGCTACACTTGTCTGTCCCAGAGCCTCACGCATCGCCATCAGCTCAAGTGCGTCCAGCTCGACGAGAACCTCTCTCCCCTTATCCGCAGGAGCATTGCTAATGATTTCTTCATCCTTCTCCTCCGTGAGAATATTTATTACAGCGCCTCCCACCATCGCGCCAAATGCCATCAGATGCAAAATCACCGCAGCGACCACCGCTATGGCGACACTCTTCTCTCTCGCTGGCCTCGGAGCGAACACGACAGCGCAATTCTCGCCCGAGTTCTCTCCTCTGGCAACTACCGAACCGCTTTCCATGCCCTCCAACAGGAAATAAATCCGCTGGAAAAATCTTCAGGGCGCTTTGAAAGCCATGCACAAACCTCCCCGGGAGGCATCCATATGCCAGCCTCAACCTCGGAACAAGGGAAGCGAATTGGGTCCGTTTGACGAGCTTCGAAAAGATGCACAAACTCCCATCCTGTCTCTTTGGTGGGAGGCAGAATCGCCACGCGATTCAATTGCCCCATGTCTTGTTCGATATTCTGCTGACCAGCCTCTTCTCCGAGCTCTCTGACTGCGCAAGATTCATAATCCTCACCAGAATTGAGGTGCCCGCTAACACTCGAGCCCCAGACCCCGGGTTGAGCATCCTTCAGCCTCGATCTTTTCTGAAGAAATACTTCACCACGCTTATTCAGAATGAAGACATGAACGGCACGATGAAGCAGATGTTTCTCATGAACTACCGACCGTTCTTCCTGACCGACTACCTGATCTTGCCCATCGACAACGTCAAACAACTCGTCATCCCGCTGTGGAATTTTGCTCAAAGGATGTGGATCGTAGCACCTGCAGAGCTCTACCCATTGAGCAAGATCCAGTTCCTCTGCCCGAGCAGTCTCTGCAACACCAAGATTAGCAGCTACCTCAGACCATTCTGGCTCTGCTGGCAGAGCCTTTCGAAGTTGCTTACGCCTCTGGGAAAATCCCCGACGGATCAGTTCGTCAAAAAAGCGAGCGTCATAGACCGGGAACTCGTCGCTCCTCGGGCTGACCTCGACTACCGTTGAGTCAATAGCCGGACGCGGATAGAACACACTGGGCCCGATCGTCTTTATTGGATTACTCACCCATTCGCTCTGCATCCTGAGCGAAAGCACGCCATATTGCTTCGTACGCGGCTTCGCCACGATCCGATCGATTACCTCTCGCTGGAGCATGAGGACCGCTCGACAGATTGGAGATGGCCGCTCAAGAAAGTTTCTCAGAATTGCACCGCCTGCGGAATAGGGCAGGTTCCCAACGAGCTTTACAGGCCGCTCCTTGAACAAGGGACGCAGGTCAAACCGGGCCCCATCTGCATGCACTACCTCAACGGCTTCGTCTTTGGCAAACCGGTGTTTCAGCCAATCCGCAAGCCTTCGGTCAAACTCGATAAGAAGTAATCGGCGCACCCTGCCCGCAAGGGCCTCGCTCAACGAGCCCGTGCCCGGCCCTACTTCCACCACAAAATCGTCTGGACCCGGGTCCAGCTGATCCACAATCCACCGGGCCGTATTCGGGTCAGTAAGGAAATTCTGGCCCAGTTTCTTGGAAGGAACTACCCCAGCCTGCTGAAGGGCCTCCCTGACATCATGCCCGGTCACAGGGAAATCATGAAGGAACCCTGCCGATGGAGCAAGAAACGAGAGACTGGATATCAAGCACTCGCCACCTGCCACTCTCTTGGCTAAGTTAACCCTTACCGTGACTGCGGCCACCTACCTTACACTTCTCCGGACCATTCTGGTTCCAGTCTTTGCGATTCCTGCAGTCTCCTACGGAATGAGCGTAAAATCAGGCAACCCCAACGAGGCCCTCCACTGGTGGGCTGTGGGGATATTTTTTGTCGCCGCGATGACGGATTACGCCGATGGAGTCATTGCTCGGCGCTACAACCAGCGAACCCGTCTCGGCGCATTCCTTGATCCGCTCGCAGATAAGCTTCTCATTCTCACCGCCATAACGATCCTCTTTCTTCTCCCGTGGGGTGAAAACTGGAAGATCCCCGGCTGGTTCGTTGGGCTTGTCTTTCTCCGGGATGCCATTGTATGGGGCGGAATAGCAATACTACGATATCTAAACCGCTCCGTTAAGATCAAACCGCATTGGACAGGGAAAGCCTGCACGGCTTCAATCATGTTCACCGTCTCATGGACAGGACTGAAAATCATTCCTATCAATCCAATTTACCCCGTCGTCGTAACCTCGGCATTTATCGTTCTGGCTACCCATCAGAGCATTCTTCAAGGAGTGCGGATACTCCACCAGGAACAATCTCGCCCATAAAATAAAAGGACTATGAAACCCAGTATTCGGAAGCCCGTAGTCGCACTCGTTGGACGCCCCAACGTGGGAAAGTCTGCCTTGTTCAATCGCTTGGCCGGTCGAAGCATCTCAATTGTGCACGATGAACCGGGTGTCACCCGGGACCGAGTCTCCTCCCCCTGTAACTTAACTGCCATACCCTGTGATCTGGTGGACACCGGAGGCATCGGAGCTCTTGCAGATGCTGACTTTTCCGAGGCAGTCAGCACGGAAGCAGAGATCGCAATTGATACTTCTGATATCATACTCTTCCTCGTTGATGCCCGGGAGGGATCAACCCCTGTCGATCAAGCCATCGCACAGCAACTCCGCAAAGCCGCCGACAAGGTGTGTCTCGTTATTAACAAAAGCGATCATCAGGAACTCGATCACGTTGCAGGAGATTTTGCAGGACTTGGACTTGGCGACGGGATTTCCGTGTCGGCAGCCCACGGGAGAAACATCAGACTACTCCTTGGCGCTATCGACAGCCGTCTGACCCCATTTGCTGAATCAATACATGAAGCTGAGGAGGCATCCCGTATTACTGGCCTGAAGATTGTTGTGATCGGAAGGCCTAATGCCGGGAAATCTTCGTTGGTCAATGCAATCCTAGACGACGACCGCACCATTGTTTCGGAGGTTGCCGGCACCACCCGCGATGCGGTTGATATCCCTTACGATCGCGCAGGTGAGCGTCACACTCTGATCGATACCGCAGGTTTGCGCCAGCGCTCGCGAATGGATACTTCCGTGGAGGTCTTTTCTGCCATGCGAGCCGAACGATCAATCCGCCGGGCAGATCTCTGCCTGCTAGTCGTCGATATCGCCGCCGGAATCAGCGCCCAAGATCGCAAAATAGCCCGTCTCGTACAGAAAGAACAAAAACCCTGCATTATCGTAGCGAACAAGTGGGACCTCTACCATCCCGATGCTCCCAGAAGCGCTCGAATGGAAGAGGCCGAGGAGACCATTAGGAATGAACTCTTCTTCCTCCACTACGCGCCTTTCATCTGCGTCTCTGCGAGAGAGAGACAGGAACTCGATAGGATTTTTGGTTCCATAAAAAAGGTGAGGGAAGGGTCACAGAAGATCATGGGAACGGGGGAGCTTAATCGTCTTCTGAGCGATGCGCTTCGACGCAATCCCCCGCCTACCAGCAAGCGCCACCGGAGGAGGCTCAAGATTCTTTATGGTACCGCCGCGATCAATGACCGGTATGCGGCCGTACCAGTGCCTCTTTACATCTTGTTTGTAAACGACAAGCGCCTCCTTGGAGATACATATCAGTCTTATCTTGAAAATACGCTTCGCAAGGAGAACCCCTCTCTAGGAATTCCTATCAATTTCTCAGTTCGGTCCCGCAGAAAACCCGAAAGGCAATAATTCCGAGAAAGGGGGTGTTTCCCGTCCGAGTCAATCGGTATCGCAAACCCTTATCCCGCCTTGATCGTTGATCCTGCCTCTCCGAGCGTACACAATGTCCCCATGCCAATACTCGAGGTCAAAAACCTGACTACCAGATTCCATACGCGGGCAGGAGTCGTCCATGCGGTAGAGGACCTCTCTTTTTCGCTGGAGGCTGGACAAACAGTTGGCATCGTCGGCGAATCCGGCTCGGGAAAAAGTGTGACTTGCTACTCCCTTCTGGGACTGATTCCGCAACCTCCAGGAAAAATTCATAGCGGGAGTGCCATTTTCCGGGAAAGCGGTGATGGTGCAGGCCTTGATCTTCTCGCCAGCTCCGAGAAAGAGCTAGCTAGCATTCGGGGCAAGAAGATCTCGATGATCTTTCAGGACCCCATGACCTCTCTGAACCCATACCTCAAGATTTCCAAACAGCTGACCGAATCGTTGGAAATTCATGAGAATGCAAGTGGGTCAGATGCCCTGAAAAGAGCGATCACGGCATTAGAAGAGGTCGGAATACCCGAGGCATCCAAACGGATTCATGCTTATCCGCACGAATTCTCCGGTGGAATGCGGCAACGGGTCATGATCGCAATGGCTCTCATCACCAGGCCTGAAATTCTCATCGCGGACGAACCCACAACAGCGCTCGATGTAACCGTTCAAAAGCAGGTTCTTGATCTCCTGAAAGAACGCCAAAAAGCTCTCGGTCTGTCTATTATCCTTATCACCCACGATCTGGCCGTAGTCTCGGAAAGCTGCGACTTGGTGAACGTCATGTATGCAGGCCAGATCGTAGAACACGCACAGACGAGTGAACTCTTCTCCAGGCCTCTTCATGCCTATACCCGCTCACTATTGAAGAGCATTCCAGCTACTCACAAGGGTGGCGACTCTCTGTATACGATTCCGGGCGTTCCTCCGGACCTCTCTCAAGAGCCTAATTACTGCTCTTTCACTCCTCGCAATACGATAGGGGATCAGAGCCTCTGTCTGAAAGATGAGCGCCCTGAACTCAAGGAAGTCTCCGAGGGGCACTTTGTGCAAAACTGCCCGGGTTGCGTTGCTCGCTAGCCGATCCTCTCAGACCTCGATTTCCTCCCCGCCAACATGGAATCCAATCTTCCGCCTTTCCTCCGGCTCTACCCTCTGAGTATAGCATAAAATCTGGAGACTCGCCTGGTGCGACACGAACATACAGGAGGCTCCATCGAGGACTCCTTCTACTACGACTCCCGAATGTCCATCTTCTCCTACTGACCGAACCTCTATGGCACTCCCGTTAGCAAGAATACAGAGAATCGCAGGCTGCTCATCCTCAGCCAGACGCTCTCTCCACTTTTGAAGCCGGTGAGCCAGCCGCTTCACAAATTCTCCTGCGGACTCAAACCGATGCTGCGCTTCTGCCGGCATATGAGCGAGAATCTCGCCAATATCAGGCATCCCTGTAATTCCTGGAAGACTGATGTATGGGCTCCGCAAAGACTCTTCTTTCTCGTTCAACTCCCCCATCACCCTGGCTCATTCTCGATTTCGGCGTAGGCGCTATGGTTGTGGATGGATTCAAAATTCTCAGCCTCAACCCTGTACCAGGAAATTGACCCCTGTTCCGCAGACCTCCGCGCCACATTTCTCACCAAGTCCTCTACAAACACAGGATTGTCATAGGCTCGTTCTGTTACCGCTTTTTCGTCGGGGCGCTTCAAAAGGCTGTAGAGCTCTGAACTCGCAGACTCCTCAACCGTCTCAATCGCATCCTCAATCCAGATTACCTGCGGGGACCTGAGTGAATAGGTAACGATGCCCCTCTGATTATGGGCTCCTCGTTCACTGATGGCCTTCGAGCATGGACACAGAGTCGTGACCGGCACCATAACCGTAAGGACAAAATCCTCTGTCTTTCCTGCTTCGATTTCAAA
>CEWH01032255.1_pt1 | contig 10590 bp, 9 predicted proteins | sample 531231 | NCBI WGS metagenome assembly CEWH01 (sample SAMEA2622316, study PRJEB7988) | marine metagenome | biome: marine biome (ENVO:00000447); feature: surface water layer (ENVO:00002042); material: "saline water (ENVO:00002010), including plankton (ENVO:xxxxxxxx)" | depth 5 m | reverse complement strand
AAAAAGAAACAATTTTTTGGGAGTATTGATAATGAGATAAGAGTTGAACTTTCATGATTTGAGCTTTTTTGTAGGTTATAAGTTAACACAAATGACATCATAAATCATGCCATTTTGAGCCTTTCCAGGGCTTTAAATTTATATAAGAATGTTGGTAGCTTAAAACTCCGAAGTTGCGTGAAACTGCAAAGCAGGGTATTTTTCTTTTGTCATTTGAAGTGAAAAAGCAGAGTCGGCTAAAAACACCTGTTGCCCTTGCTTGTCTTTGGCCAGGAATTTTGATTTCACACGCGCAAAGTCGATATAATCAGGATGGTTGGTTTCAGGTGTCTCTACCCAACAGGCTTTATGAACATTTAGGTTTTCGTAGCTACATTTGGCACCATATTCATGCTCCAATCGATATTGAATAACCTCAAACTGAAGGGCTCCGACAGTCCCAATCACTTTACGTCCACTAAGATCGAGGGTGAAAAGTTGAGCAACCCCTTCGTCCATCAATTGATCGATTCCCTTGGCAAGCTGCTTGGCCTTCATCGGATCGGCATTATTGATATACCTAAAGTGCTCAGGCGAAAAGCTTGGAATGCCTTTAAATTGTAACACCTCACCTGAGGTTAGGGTATCTCCAATCTTGAAGTTTCCAGTGTCATGAAGCCCCACAATATCACCTGGAAATGAGGTGGATACAACTTCTTTTCTGTCTGCAAAAAAAGCATTTGGACTACTGAATTTTAATTTTTTATCAAGCCGAACGTGCAAGTAGGGCGTGTTGCGTAAAAATGTGCCAGAAACAATCTTGACAAATGCCAGCCTATCTCTGTGTTTTGGATCCATATTGGCATGAATTTTAAACACAAAACCACTAAAATTTTTTTCATCGGGATTAACCAATCGCTCCTCACTTTTTTTGGCCAATGGAGAAGGAGCAATCTCAATAAAGGCATCCAATAGTTCTTGTACACCAAAGTTATTTAAAGCAGAACCGAAGAAAACAGGTTGTTGCTCACCATTGAGATAGGCACTAGGATCAAAAGAAGGATATACCTCTGTAACCAATTCAATATCCTCTCTCAACTGGCCAGCTGCTTGTTCACCTATGTGATCGGACAAGCTCGCGTCATTGATGTTGTCAAAGTCGATACTGTCTGAAATTTGGGTTTTATTCCCTTCATTAAACAAACGTAATCTCTTTTCCCACAAATTGTAAATCCCTTGAAAATCGTAGCCCATACCAATAGGAAAACTCAGGGGAACAACCTTAAATCCGAGTTTCTGTTCTACTTCATCCAACAAATCAAAAGCATCTTTTCCCTCTCGGTCGAGCTTGTTGATGAAGACTATGATCGGAATGTTTCGCATCCGACAGACCTCAACGAGCTTTTCTGTTTGTTCCTCAACTCCTTTGGCAACATCAATCACCACAATCACACTATCGACTGCAGTTAAGGTTCGAAAGGTATCTTCAGCGAAATCTTTATGACCAGGGGTGTCGAGGATATTGATTTTTTTGTCATTGTAATGAAATGCCAAAACTGATGTTGCGACAGAAATACCACGCTGACGTTCAATTTCCATAAAGTCGCTTGTTGCTGTTTTTTTGATCTTATTGGACTTTACAGCACCTGCCTCTTGAATCGCTCCACCAAAGAGAAGAAGCTTTTCAGTCAAGGTTGTTTTTCCAGCATCAGGGTGAGAGATGATGCCAAAGGTTCGTCGTCTTGAAATTTCAGTTTCAAAATTCATTCGAATGCAAAAGTATTTGCTTTTTTGGGATTTCCATTTTCTCAAAGCGATTATTTGTACTTTTGTTCATTTATTGGATCTAAATGGAGGAACAAGTAATATTGGTTGATGAGCAAGACAATCCCATCGGATTGATGCCTAAATTAGAGGCACATCAAAAGGCAGTGCTCCATCGTGCATTTTCTGTTTTTATTCTCAATGTAAAAGGAGAATTGATGCTACAACAGCGTGCCAAGCACAAGTATCACTCCCCTGGGTTATGGACAAACACTTGCTGTAGTCATCAGCGACAGGGAGAGACAAATGTTCAGGCAGGGATGAGACGTTTGCAAGAAGAAATGGGCTTTACAACAGACTTGAAAGAAATCATCTCCTTTATCTACAAAGCACCTTTTGACAATGGATTGACCGAACACGAGTTTGATCATGTACTGATAGGGCATTATGAAGATAGCCCAATCATCAATCGTGATGAAGTTGCCGATTGGAAGTGGATGCCTTTAGAATACGTCAAAAATGATATTGACACTCACCCTGAACATTATACTGTTTGGTTTGTGATTATCTTTACAAAGTTTTATGATTATTTTAAAAAGGATTTATGATTGTGACCATCAGCCGTAAGGCACATTTCAATGCTGCTCATCGCCTTTACAGGCCTGACTGGGATGATGCTGAAAATGAAAAGATTTTTGGCAAGTGCAACAACCCCTTATACCATGGCCACAACTACGAGCTAATAGTGCATATCACAGGCGAAATCGACAAATCAACAGGCTATGTTATGGATATGAAAGTACTGAAAGACCTTATCAAAGCAGAGATTGAGGACGCTTTCGATCATAAAAACCTAAATGAGCAAGTGCCAGAGTTTAAGAATCTGAATCCGACTGCTGAAAACATTGCTGTTGTGATTTGGGATAAGCTTCGACCTCACATTTCCTCTGACAAGCAATTGGAAGTGACTCTTTATGAGACACCAAGAAATTATGTAAACTACAAAGGGTAGTAATGTTATATCCACTTTTTTTTAAACCAATTTCCAAAGAAAGACTTTGGGGTGGGGAGAAATTGATCAGCTATCTAGAAAAGCCATTTAAAGGCGAAGGCATTGGAGAGAGCTGGGAGTTATCAGCTGTTTCGGGTGATGAGTCAGTCGTCTCAAATGGTGTTCTTGAAGGCAAACAACTGAAAGAGCTCATAGAAACCTATAAAGCCGATCTTGTAGGAAAGTCTGTTTACGATCGTTTTGGCAACGATTTCCCCATCCTCATCAAGTATATCGACGCACAAAAAGACTTGTCTGTTCAATTACACCCCAATGATCAGCTCGCCAAAGAGCGTCACAATTCGTTTGGTAAAAACGAGATGTGGTACATTATGAATGCTGATGCTGGATCAAAACTCATCACTGGATTTTCTAAAAACACTGACCAGAATGAATATCAACAATATCTCAAAAATGATCAGATCGAAAGCTTACTTCACTACGAAACTGTAAACAGTGGAGATACATTTTTTATTCGAACAGGAACTGTTCATGCTATTGGCGCTGGAATTTTACTTGCCGAAATTCAGCAAACTTCAGATGTAACTTATCGAATTTTTGATTGGAATCGAAAGGACAAAGATGGGAATACGAGAGAGCTGCACACAGCCCTCGCCCTTGATGCGATCGATTTCTCGAAGCGTGATGATCATAAAGTGAAATATGATCAAAAGCCCAATCACAGGAATGCCATGTTGAATTCTTCTTACTTCAAAACAGACATTATCCCCTTGGAGGGGGAAGTGAGTATCAATATGGATCAGTTGGACTCGTTTGTTGTTTTGATGGCTGTGGATGGAGACAACGAAATCATTGTGGACAACAATAACTATCAACTTCCATTTGGATCAACCGTTTTGCTACCTGCCTGTTTGAGTTCATTTACGATTCAGGCAAACAACTCAAAAGTATTGATGATTACCATTTAGCAAGAATCATTTTATTTTTCAGCATCTGCCAAATAATCCCTCAACTGTTTTCCATAACTGGAGTTTCGAACATCGTCGGACATCGAGGAGGCGATGGTGTCGAGAAGACTTTTGGAATCAGATGTTAGGTTATATAAAGCCAAATAAGGAGCAATAACACTGTTGTTGTTGTTGACTGCAAAATTTGCAGTAAATAAAATTTTTCTCTTGGCTAGATTAGCAGATTGCTTTTCAAGTAATGCCAAACTGTCATTATTTTGGCTTATTTGCGCTTGCAAATAGGCTGCTAACAGATCGAGTTCCTCATTGTTAAACTGACTGATAACTTTGTTGTATGAATTGAAAATATCTTGTGTTGGCGAACCAACAACCTCAGCTTTTGTGACGTAACCATCCAAAGTTGTTTGGATTGATATGTTACCAGCCTCTCCAAAAAATGGAATTCGATTGTCGAAGTCATTAGCTTTGTTTCGATCCAAAAGAACATAAAACAGTTCAGGATGATTCAAGTCGGCTTCCAAAATAATGGGTTTTTCTTTAGTGATTTCCATCGAATCGACTGCAACCAAAATGCTGTCTTGCACTCGTTCGAGGTAGAGTGTTCCCTTTTTTAAGTCCTTTACAAAAACTTCGACTTGCATGTCTTTTTTGGGTGCTGAACAACTCACCAAAAAAAGAAAGAATAATAACTTGATTATGTTTTGTTTCATCACTGCAAATATGAGTAATTAGTTTGAATGATTGATTTTTCTAAAGGTCAAATTTATACGTGGATTTATTTTTTTTGCTGTCTTCGCAACTTGGTGTTTCCAAAAGTGTTGTGTCTCGCCACCCATGAGCAACAAGCTGCCATGCTCAAGTAATATTTTATAACGTTTTTCACGATCGTGATTGTGCCGAAGGTGAAAAAACCGGGGAGCTCCCAAACTCACTGATGCAATGATTGGATTGACCCCCAGCTCTGGCTCATCGTCAGCATGCCATCCATTGCTGTCTTTTCCATCGCGATACAAGTTTAGTAGGACTGAGGTAAATGAAGCATCGGAGTATTTTTGTATTCTTTTCTCGATCTGTTTTAGTGTTTCTGTCATCGGCTTTGGCGTCATTGTTACCCCCGAGTAGGTGTATGAATCCGAGGTGTTCGCATGAAGTGATGTCAGTCGTGGTTGGGGATAGGTCTTTCCAAAAACAGTAATGGGATCCTGCTGCCATGGGATGTTGTGATATAGGTTTTCAAAAAAGGCATCGGCTACAGGCTTACTCAAAAAATCAGGCACATAGCTAATCTCTGCATTAGGGAGTTGTTTTAAATCATTATGCTGGATGATATTCACTGTTGAATGTGGTTTATTTCTTATTGAAATGTAGCATCAAGGAATTAAAAAACCCTAATATCAAAGCGACTCCAACAACAATATAGAGCAGGGTAAAAATTTTCCCCAAATCTGTTTGTGGCGAAAAATCACCATAGCCAATCGTGGTCAGTGTAATCACTGAAAAATAAAGCGAATCGAGCCATGACCAGCCCTCAATATGGTGATAAACGACTGTGCCAAGTGCAATAAAAAAATTCGTTGTAAGTAATAAATTTCTGTAGGATTTGTCTTTTAAAAAAGAAATGATGCTTGTGAAAATGAACATAATTAAAGATCTAGATTGAAGCAACCTAAGTTAAAAAAAATCCCTTAACTGAATAAAAAAGTTAAGGGATTGGTTGGAGTTGAGATAGATTATTATTTGATCATGTCAAAACTTCGATTGATAAATGAAGTGAGTTCTTCTCCTTTCAAAAGGTTTTGGCTTAGTCGTGCAAGATCGACAGACTGTTTGATCAATCGTTCTTGTTTCTTTTTCGTTTTTGTTTCTAAAATCTGACTGATTAATGGGTGATTCATATTTACAATCAGGTTGTACATTTCTGGCATATTTCCACCAAACATGCCGCCACCACCTGTCTGCTGCATCTCTTTCATTCTTCGCATTAACTCTGGTTGCGTAATCAAAAACGGTAAGGCTTTACTGTCCATCGGTTCGAGTTGTACAGTGTAGGTTGCTTTAGGCACGATTCCCTCAACAAGTGTTTTGAGTTGCTCTTGACTTTCTTCACTCAATTTTGATGCCGTTGAATCTTCTTTTACGATAAGCTTATCGATTTGATCTGCATCTACCCTTGTGAAGCTGAGATTTTCTTCATTTGTTTCTAATTTTTGAAGAAGATGACTCACAATTGGTGTGTCAAGCAATAAGACAGTGTATCCTTTTGCTTTGGCAGCTTCGATATATGCATGTTGCTCATCTACATTGGAGGCGTAAAGTTGAACAAGTTTTCCGTCTTTACCGGTTTGCGCATCTTTTGTTTGTTCTTTTAGCTCCTCAAAAGTGAAATAGTCGCCCGTTGTGGTTGGGAACAGTGCAAAATCCTTTGCCTTTTCAAAGAACTTGTCCTCTGAAAGCATGCCGTACTCTATCACAACTTTTATATCATTCCATTTTTCTTGGAAAGCTTCTCTATCTTTTTTGAAGAGTGATTTGAGCTTGTCTGCTACTTTTCGAGTGATATAATTGCTAATTTTTTTAACATTTCCATCTGCTTGCAAATAGCTTCTAGACACGTTTAGAGGAATGTCTGGAGAATCGATAATACCACGAAGCATGGTCAAAAATTCTGGTACAATCCCTTCTACATTATCAGTGACAAACACTTGATTTTGGTAGAGTTGAATACGATCCTTTTGCAGGTTTAAATCGTTAGATATTTTTGGGAAATAGAGAATTCCGGTGAGGTGAAAAGGATAGTCAACATTGAGATGTATTTGAAATAAAGGCTCTTCAAATTGTGTCGGATATAGCTCTCGATAAAAATGATTGTAATCTTCATCCTTCAGATCTGTTGGTTTTTGAATCCAAGCAGGTGAGGGGTTATTGATGATATCATCAACAACTTCTTTGACTTCTTTGGCATCATCACCATCCCCTTCAGTCTTCGTAATTTCTTTTGTGCCCATCTTGATTGGAATGGGCATAAACTTGTTGTATTTTATGAGTAATGAACGAATCTGTGTCTCCTCCAAAAACTCTTTCGAATCTTTGTCGATGTGCAAAATGATTTCTGTACCTCTTTCTTTTTTATCATGCTTTTTCAAGGTGAATTCGGGAGACCCATCACAAGTCCAATGCGCTGCTGGCTCATCTTTGTATGACTTGGTGATGATCTCAACTTTTTTGGCAACCATAAATGCCGAGTAAAACCCAAGACCAAAGTGTCCGATAATGCCACTGTCTTTCGCACTGTCCTTGTACTGCTCCAAAAACTCTTCAGCACCAGAAAAGGCAACTTCATTGATATATTTATTGACTTCATCAGATGTCATCCCAACGCCCTGATCAATAATGTGGAGTTTTTTTCCTTTCTTGTCAACCTTGACTTCAATCAGTGGGTTGCCATACTCAACTTTCGCTTCTCCGATTTGGGTGAGATGCTTTAGTTTTAGTGTCGCGTCTGTTGCATTTGAAATCAACTCTCTCAAAAAGATTTCATGATCGCTGTATAGAAATTTTTTGATTAGTGGAAAGATATTTTCAACTGCAACATTAATTTTTCCTGTACTCATTTTCTAAAATTTATAGATGTGTTTGCAAAAAAAATACCATTGTTTGCTCTCTGACAAGATGACACTTTTATATTTTTTGTTTAATTAATTTGCAAAAAAGTTAAACACAATATATATTTGTACCAGAAAAGAGAGCTATCCAACTCTTAATCGGGAATTATTGCTATGAAAAAACGGATAGCTTCTTTTCGACAAATTCTTGGTTTGTTTGTTTTTTTGGTTATTTAGTATAAGGTGTGCACTTGCACACCTTTTACTTTTTGCACAATAATTGACTAAATTTATCACATGATAAAACACTATAGCTCAAAAATTATAGGTCTTGGTAAATACTTGCCTGAAAATAAAGTTACAAATGATGATCTATCGACACTGATGGACACGAGTCATGACTGGATTGTAGAACGAACTGGGATTGAAGAACGCCGATTTATAGCAAAAGATTCTGCTGAAGGAACAGCATCCATGGGTGTTAAGGCTGCCCAACAAGCAATTGATCGTGCTGGGATTAGCAAAGATGACATCGACTTGATTGTCTTTGCTACATTAAGTCCTGATTATTATTTCCCTGGCTCTGGAGTTTTGGTGCAAGACATAATGGGAATTGGTACTTGTCCTGCACTTGATGTCCGAAATCAATGTTCTGGATTTATTTATGCCCTCTCTGTTGCAGATCAATATATACGTACGGGAACCTATAAAAATGTCCTAGTCATTGGATCTGAGCATCACTCGGGAGGTTTGGACCTCACCACTCGTGGACGTACAGTTTCTGTCATTTTTGGCGATGGTGCTGGTGCAGCTGTTGTCAGTCGTCATGAAAACCCAGACGAGGGGGTACTCTCCACGCATCTTCACTCTGAGGGTAAGCATGCCAAGGAACTTTCTTTAATTGGTCCAAGCACCAAAAAATGGGTGCATGAAGTGTTTGAAAATTATGATCCAAATGATCCTGATTATCACCCATATATGAATGGGCAATTGGTTTTTAAAAATGCTGTTGTAAGGTTTTCGGAAGTGATTGGTGAAGCACTTGCAAAAAATAATTTGGAGCCAAGTGATATCGATATGCTTATCCCTCATCAAGCCAATTTGAGAATTGCCCAGTTTGTGCAAAAGAAGTTTGGCTTACAAGACGATCAAGTGTACAATAACATCATGCGCTATGGCAATACGACTGCTGCCTCGATCCCGATTGCACTTTGTGAGGCGTGGGAAGAAGGGAAAATCAGTTCAGGTGATCATGTAATGCTTGCTGCTTTTGGAAGTGGATTTACATGGGGTAGTTCACTCATAAAGTGGGTGTAGCCTGACTGCTGCGAATCAATAGCAAACCCAAAAAACACAATGCCCCATTGAGGGCTAGGATGAAGAATCCAAAGTCAAAATCATAGTTTGTTAAAGTCCATTGACTGATTAGATATCCTACGATAGGCGTACAAACAGCGACCCATGGTACCCATCGATCGCGAATTTGAACCTTTGTCAACACTCCTAAAGCATATAACCCAAGGAGGGGTCCATAGGTGTAGCCTGCGAACTCAAATAATTTTGCAATCACACTTTTATCAGTTATCAAATAATTAAATGCGAGAATCACAAGAATCAACAAAAGTGATACGAGCAGGTGAACTCGTTTGCGGGTGTATTCTTGACGATCTGGTTGAAGTCTTTTTTCGATATCGAGCAAATCGATGCTTATACTTGTTGTGAGGGATGTCAAGGCACTGTCAGCACTGCTATATGCAGCTGCAATGAGCCCAAGAAGAAAAACAATTGATAGCCCAAGACCGAGCTCGGATTGGGTGGCGATGATAGGAAAGAGCCTGTCTCCTTGTGCATCAATCCCATTTGCCAATGCATAGGCAGTGAGTAAAGCCCCTAACATCAGAAATACAAAATTGACGATTGTCAATATGATGGTAAACCAAAACATATTTTTTTGCGCATCAGACAGACTTCTACACGCAAGATTCTTTTGCATCATGTCCTGATCAAGACCTGTCATAACAATGGCAATTAATGCACCAGACAAAAATTGTTTCCAAAAGAAATAAGGACTTTTATAATCATCGAAGAAAAAGATTTGTGTATTGTCTTGTTGACCAAGCCATCCAAACAGATGCTCGATTTCTAGAGAGGCTGTAATGTAGTGTAATGCTAGGCATAGGGCAATCAACATAAAAAGAGTTTGCAATACATCTGTCCAAATAATTGTTTTGATGCCAGACTTGTGTGTGTAAAGCCAAATCAGGGATATGGTTACAATGACAGTACACCAAAAGGGAATCCCCATTTGTTCGAAAATAACCCACTGGAGTACACTTGCGACTAGATACAGGCGAAAGCTAGCACCAACGATTCGTGACAAAACAAAAAAGGATGCCCCAGTTTTGTAGGTCTTTGCGCCAAATCGTGTAGATAGATAGGTGTAGATGGAAGTGAGTTTGTATTTATAATAAATAGGCAAAAGGACAGTGCCAATGACAAAGTAGCCAACGATATAGCCCAAGACCATTTGGAAATAACTAAACCCTGTGTCTTCAACCCAACCAGGAACAGAAATAAAGGTAACACCTGAGAGGGAGGCGCCAATCATTCCAAAAGCCACGAGGTACCATGGAGCAGATCGGTTTGCGATAAAAAACGTTTGGTTGTCTTCTTTGCCTTTCGTCAAACGAGCAATGATCATCAACACGATGAAATATCCTAGAAGAATGGATAAAAGAAGATAACTGCTCATTTTTCAAAGATACTTGGATTGCCTCATACTTTCAAATGTTTACCTTTGCCGCGATGGAATATGCTTCAAAGTTATTGAAACAAGCTGTTGATGAAATTTCACAGCTTCCTGGAATTGGACGACGTACCGCAATGCGACTCGTTTTGCATTTACTTCGTCAGCCTGAATCAATTAGCTTGGATTTGTCAGAAGCAATTCGACTTTTGAGAACAGAAATCCAATACTGCCAATCATGTTTTAATGTTTCGGATCAGCCAACTTGTAGTCTATGTGCGAATCCCAAAAGAGATCGCCAATTGGTTTGTGTGGTCGAAGATGTTCGTGATGTAATTGCGATCGAAAGTACGGCTCAATTTACTGGCCTCTACCATGTGTTGGGGGGTAAAATTTCGCCTCTAGATGGAATCGGCCCTCAAGAATTGAGAATCGATAGCTTGGTCAAAAAGGTGAAAGACGGTACAATAAAGGAAGTCATTTTGGCGTTGAGTAGTACAGTTGAAGGTGACACCACCA
>CEWH01010966.1_pt1 | contig 10635 bp, 9 predicted proteins | sample 531231 | NCBI WGS metagenome assembly CEWH01 (sample SAMEA2622316, study PRJEB7988) | marine metagenome | biome: marine biome (ENVO:00000447); feature: surface water layer (ENVO:00002042); material: "saline water (ENVO:00002010), including plankton (ENVO:xxxxxxxx)" | depth 5 m | reverse complement strand
GTTTCCGCCTTACGGTTATCGACTTCGGCAAGCTTCAAAAATGAGTCTTATGACTCCTGAAGAGGCTATTTCTGTTCTAACTGCTTTTGAATACCTTGACCCACTTCTGCCTAAATTAGCTGAAAGCCTCAATCTTTATATAAACGAAGCTGAACAAGTTCTATCTCATAACTATGCTTCAAATTACGATAACTGGAAGAATAAAATTTCAATTAAGAATGAAGGATTTCAATTGCAGCATAAAGATATTAATAAAAATGTGTTAAATAATTTACATAAAGCTTTATTAACAGGAACTTTAATTTCTTCAACTTACTGTCCTAGAAAGACGGGAAAGAATAAAAAATTTGAAAAGTTATACCCAATCGGCTTAGTTCATAGTGGAAGACTTTTATATTTAATTGGCTCACATGATGCGCAAGCTAATAAAAGATTTTACTGGCCACTAAATAGGTTTAAAAATATAGATTTACTAGATGAAATAAATCCTCTTTCATCTGAAGATGTTAAAGATCATGAACAAATACTAGGTTTTTCTTTTTCAGAGCAAGATGTCAGATTAGTTTTGAAATTTGACAAGAATGCTGGTTATATTTTAAAAGAAACCCCAACTTCTAAGAAAATGAAATTGGATGAGCACGAAAATTCTATAGTTATAGAAGATGTTCTGCCAAACTCATTAGAATTAGAAAATTGGATAATAGGTTTTGGTGAGAAAGTTGAAGTACTTGAGCCCCTAGAATTAAGAAAAAGGATAAAGGATAGATTAAAAATGGCAGCAAAAGCTTATGAATAAAATCCAAGAAAACTCATATGAGGCACTTACCCTTTTTGTAATTTACATTTGTTTCCAAGATGGAGAACTTTCTAATGAAGAGGTTGAAGAGCTCTCAAGCCAATCTCCTATATTAAAAAATTTTTATTTTCAAAGTTATGGTGAACTTTGCGACTTAGATGTAGGAAAAGTTGCAATTGAAATGAGACAATTCCTTAAAAATAATTTTGACCAATTTCAATCGAAGGTAAGTGAAAAAGAACTTGATTTCTTTAATGGAATTATTTCAGATCCTAAATTAAAAAACATTGCATTATTAGCTGCAAAGCTCTCAGCAAGCAAAGATGGTTTGCATGAAATTGAACAAGAAAAATTAGATTTTTGGCTTAATGAGTGGTTGGGTGAATAAATATTAAATTCTAATTATGTTTTGCTTTAGAAATAATTTAATCTTATAGGATATGTTTCAATTTTTAACACGTTTAAAGGATTCAAAATGGTTTGAATTTGGCTCTATATCTGTAATTCTTCTGGCTGCAATAATTTATGGTTTAGATACTTTTGCACTTTCCTCAAACCTAGCAAATACACTATACCTCTTAGATTATTCAATAAGTATTATTTTTATAATTGAAATATTAATTAGACTTCTTGCCGAAAAAAACTTGCGTGATTTTTTTAGAGATCCTTGGAATACTTTTGATTTTATTATTGTTTCTATTAGCCTCATCCCTATAGAGTTATTAGCTAATATATTGATAGCAAGAATTATAAGAGTATTCAGAATTTTAAGGCTTCTTACTCACGTAAAAAAATTTAAAACATTAATCAATGCTTTCTTCAAGTCGTTACCAAGAGTCTTTTATGTAATGGGACTTATGTTTGTATTCTTTTACATTTTTGCAATTTTAGGCACCAATTTCTTTGGCGAATTAGATCCTCAAAGATGGGGCAATCTTTTCCTTTCATTGTGGACATTATTTCAGATAGCAACTTTTGAGAACTGGCCTGATATTATGCAAGTTCAGTTTTCTGTTAATGGGTACAGTTGGATATTTTTCTTTTCATTCATAATTATCATTGCCTTTATTTTAATGAATATGATTGTTGGTATTATTGTTGATACTATTTCTGAAGAGAATAAGGAGGAAACACAAATGGAAGAAGAAATCCTTAAAAAGTTAAATCAACTTGAAGATAAAATTACTAAACTCAATAGGAATTAGAATTTAATTTCATCTAAGTTGCTTTCAACATCATATGGAACATTCTTTTGACTAATATCTGTAATGATGTTTAAAAGCTCACTATAAAAAACATCAATTGCAAATTTATCACGCAATTTCTGAATGATTGCTAAGCCTCCATTTACATAACCTTGAAATATTTGATAACACTCATCTTTATCCTTTAAGCATTCAAGATTTTCTCTATGAGCTAAAGCTATTGCATAAATATTTGATTCCAATCCCTTGTTTTTAAAAGTTATATCTCTAACTTGATCCTTTCTTGGTTTATGGGTAGGAGAATGCTTTTGTTCTGAAAATCCATAAGCTGCGGCAAAGACGTAAAGCTCAGCTATGGATGGAAAAGGGGCTGAACCTCCAGAAGTCAATTCTTTAATTAATTGTTCAAATTTAATTTCAGGTTTTATCTCAGCCATATTATATTTTTACCTCATAGATGCTTGAAGTTGTAAAATCTTGCCCTAACAAATGAGACACTACTGTTTTGCCTTCAATTGTCATATTAAGATCTACTTCTGAACCTGCTTTTTTTTCTTTCACAGATCTTTGTATGAAATAGTGCTTACCAAGTTTCTTAGATTTCTTCACAACTTCAATAAAGTTCTTGTAATCTTTATAATTTACTAATATTACTGATTGCTCGCATGATTCAATAATCATCTTTGTAGCACTTGTAAGGTTATTTTGGTCAAGATTACTGAAGGGTGCATCAACAATCATCGGAGCACTTGTACCTTCTGATATAAGGTGTTCAGGATTTTTTCTACGGCTCATATTTTGCATAATCGCAGCACAGGCAAAATAAATTCCTTTCATGGTTAGATCACCTTTATTCAATACTCTTTCAATATTTTGCCCCTTTTCTACAAGCAATGGATTAAAACTTTCATCGTCTTTATAAATAAAAGTCTCACCTAAAGTGCTATATTTTTTTGTCAGTTCTTGAAGAGTTTTAAGCAGGCCATTCCTAATTTCCTCTCTTGATTTATCAAGACTGGACAAAAGAAGTTGGCTGGCTTCATCGATAAAATTAATTTTTGCATCTAAGGAACTATCTAAATTTGCACTACCAGATTTTTCTGCAAGTCGTTTTTCTTTTTCAAATTCTGCTTTAGCAGCATCCAGCTTATTTCCAAGAGTCCCACTTTCAACCAATAAATTTTTTAAAACCACTTCTTCAGCATCTTTGCTTTTCTCCCACTTAGCCACATCTTTATTATTAAAGTTTGCATGATCTTTTATAAAGGCAGTATTTTCTTTAATATCATTTTCAAACTGATCCTTAGTGATATTGAGTTCTTGTAATTGTGTATTAATTCTGTGTATGTCCTTTTGGTAGTCCTTATTTGCTATTTCAAAAGCTCCTAATTCCGCGCCTATGTCACGTGTTATTCTATCTTGTTCAGTTGAAAGGCCCTCACCAAGACTAGACTTTAAATGTTCTTTTTTTGCATCATCTAGTTTCTCTCCACATATACAATTCTCAGAATCTAATAAACTTTTAAGAAAAGCCTCAGAATAGTCTGCAGGAAATTTGCCTTTTGCTCTTTGCGCAGCCAGAAAAGTATCAATTTTTTCTTTATAGCTGTACCCAAGAACCCTGAAGCCTCTCTCTGATATCAGTTTTATCTTTTCTTTATTTAATTTTTCTATATTTGGTAGTATTTCGATTTTTAATTTTGTTTGAAGCCTAATATTTTCTTTATTTTTTTGAGCAATAGCTTCTACACCTGAATCGTTTATAAGTGTGTTGAATTGGTTGATTGATTTTTCCGTTTCCTGGATATCTTGATTATTTTTTGCAAGTCTTTTTTCAAGCACTTCTACAGCTTGATTGAGTTCAGATAAATTATTTCTATCAACTTCTTCTTTTTTCATTTTCTTGCTAAGTTTTTCTCTTTTTGCAAGCAAAGAAATATAGAAATTTTCAAGGTCTTTCCTGCCTTCTTCAAGATAGGTCAACCCTTGTATGTGTTCCATAGAGTTTTTTAATCTCTGCTCATTTTTATGGAATAAGTCTTCAACCCCTTCGCCCCGAAAAAGAAAGAAATCTCTTAGATTTTTTGGTAATAGTCTATTAACTAGAGCCCTGGGTTCTTCCTCATCCCAACTATGGTCTTTGGAAACATATTTTAGGGCACTAAAAATACTCTCAGAATTTTCAGACGGCAAGGTCCTTGAAATAACGAAATCATCTGAACCTTCAATTAACTTTAGCTTAACTTTTGCTTGAGCAGCTTCATCAATTTCTTCAGATTGATTATTTATTTTGTCATCAGTTTTATCAGCATCTATTGGCATTTCACCATACAAACACCAGTAAATTGCTTCAAGAATCGAGCTTTTGCCTACATTGTTTTGGGCAACAATAACAGTTACAGGTTTTTTTTCATCAGTTGAAAAGAGGATTTCATGTTTGCCATGAAATGCCCTAAAATTTTCTATTTCAATGCCTGTGATTTTCATTTTTTTTGTTTTTCTAAAATATTATCTAACTGATCATGTAATTTTTTTGCTACTTCTCTTTTTCTAGCAGTATCATCGACATTATCATTGCTAAGTTGCTTTGAAAATTTAATTAAAGATTGAATAAATCTAAATTTTAGCTCATGGTCATTCATTTTAATCCTTCAATGAGTATCTGAAATTATCCTCTATTTTTTTTATAAATTTATTAACTTCTGAAATATTTTGGGCATTTTCAGCCATTTCTTTTACTCTTTTAAGTTCAAATTCTACCATTTCATCTCCTCTCATAGACCTTTTTGGTGGTGGCAAAATGATGAAGTCATGAATTACCGCAAATTCTTTTCCTGGAGATTTTCTTAATACTCTTCCTCTTCTCTGAACAAACTGCCTCCTATTCCTTGAGCTGGCAAGTATTATCGCAGTTTTAATGGAAGGAATATCTATTCCTTCATCAAGCACTTTCATGGCAAGAATGGATTGAGTATCTCCTCTTACAAAAGACCTTATTACATTTGTTCTTTGCTCTCTCTTTTTATTTATTTCTGCAGTTATTTTTGAGAACTGCCAACCTGATTCACGCATTAAATTAGCTATATTATCAATGTCTCTGTCTTTCTCCCCACTAATTTTATACTCACTGCAAAATACTAAAGTTTGCTCTTTGTCATCCATATTATTAATAAGCTCTTTGAATTCCTCATATTTACTATCACAACTATCAATAACATCAAACATTGCATTTTTAGCAGCATTCTTTCTTGCTATTGGATCTTCTTTATTGAATTCATATTCATCACTTTGTTCGCCTGATATTAAAAGTTGATCATGCCATTTTTGAAATTCTTGTTCGTTCAAATAGCACGCATGAGGATAGTAATAATAATCAGATAGCCACCCATCCTCAATGCCATCTTTTAAACTATAAATATGGCAAACATCTCCAAAGTACCCAATCATTTTTTGTTCCCCATCTGTAAGATAATCTTTATTAACGATTGGAGTAGCTGAAAGCCCCAGTCTAAGTTCACTTTGTGGCAATGCATCTAAATAAGTCGATGATGTATAGTTATGACATTCATCGCCAATCACGAATAGATTGCTTGCATTTATATTTGATTTAGTCATTAAATCTTGAAAATAGTCGCTTTTAAGACTGTTATTAACAACAACAATAACGCTTAAATGGTTAACCTTTTCTTGACAGCTTCTTTTAAAGCTTTGGAGTTCTTCTCTAGCGCTTATCCACCATTTTTTTGTGGATTCATAACATTCAAGAACACCATTAAACCTTAAATCGTCATGGTCATGAAAATAACTATTGAGCTCATCTGACCACTGGTCAGCTAATGCAGTATATGGAACTCCTATGATGGCAACAATATTTCTTTTAAGTGCAATTTTTTCAATAGCATTTATAGCTGTAAAGGTTTTTCCAGAACCTGTAGCATGCTCCAAGATGCCTCTTCTATTCGAATTGTTCCAGGTATTTAAGCCTGCTTTTTGGTGATTTCTAAGCTCCCGTGGTTTTGGTATAAGATTTTCTTCATCCCATTCTTTAACAAGTTTTGCCCATTCTTTTTTTGCTTCAAAAGAATCCTTGATCTTATTCATGCTTTTGGCTTTATCTATAAAGCTGTCATCTGGCGTGATTACTTTGAATGAATCATTCGGCACTCCATTCCAAAGTGCATCTAACTTTGTTTTCCAGTGCATTGCTGACGAAGAGTCTTCATTATTATTTGAGTACCAGATAGTAAGTTCTTCTCCATGCCTCAAGTAAGCAGAATCTGACTCATTCATACTGCCTTGAAAGCATACTATTTCACCATCTTTTTTTTCAAAATAGCCACATTTACGATGGTCTAGATGATATTCGCCTTTAAAAACTGCAAATGATAATTTAAATTTAAGTTTTTCTTTGGCAACAAGATATCTAATTATATTTACCTGTCTATCCTTTGATTGTCTTTCATATAATCCAGCAGCTTCCTCAAAGATTTTTTCAGAATATTCTCTCAAGAAATCTTCTTTGAGTTTCGTTGTATTGATGTTTTTTAATTTGTCTAGTAGTTGAATATTTGATTGATCTGTACCTCCTATCATTATTTCTAGAACTACATCACGCTCATCATCTAACAGACTTTCAATAGATTCTTTGCCCCATCTTTTTAAGACTGATGGCCGAAAAAAAGCTGTTAGTCTTCTATATCTTATGCAGTCATTCAGATTTGGCCTCATTAAGAGACTAGTTACATCATCTGAAGGACTGTCTATGAATTCTGGCATGTATTAGGAGGTATTTAGAAGAGGTATTAATTCTTGATCATCTTTAGTATCGCCATGAAAGGGTTCGCACGATTCAGAGCAGCCACCAGAGAGTCTTGCATAATGTTCGTCAATAAAAAAATCGGTCCCTTCATCAGCCATTTTCCTTATATCATTGACTGTTCTGAATCCTCTAAAAAACTTAATTGAACTTTGATTTTTTAAGATGCCATTGTTAAGTACGTTTTGAGCAATATTTCCTGTCCTGCCATGGATCTTCTCCATTCTTTCAGGAAAATCAAATGCTTCAGGCTTCTCTTTCATTACAGTTGCTAATTTCTTATATGATTTTTTCCAACACCACACACAGTTTCCCATATGTTCAGGTATCTCTAAATCAAAATCTTGATCTTCCCACCAATCTAAAACATCCTCTTTATCTATATTCCATTCAACGAGAGGATAAATAAAATTATTTTCTTTAGCTGATTTAATCTGTCTATGTGCCTCATCTGCTCTTATTCCAATAGCCATATATCTATTTGTCTTATCCAGGCCTAGAGTTTTGAGATAGTTCCTAATAGGATTTTCCTTAAGTTCTCTTGTACAATGTCCAGCTTTCGACCAAGGTATTCCATACTTTGCTATAACTTGTTCAAAAGGCTCACCATTTCGTGAGGCACTTTGAAAATCTACTACCTTTGCTGATGAAGATTTTTTTTCACCAGGATGCGTCACAGCCTCAAGCCAAACCGTATTGAATCCAAAATTTAAGTCACAGTTATGAATGAATTCCAAAGTTTTTTCATGCTCTTGTCCAGTATTGGCAAAAATTACTAAAATATCTTTCCACTTATGTTTTTGTTCCAGTAATTTCTTAGTGAGATAGCCGGAGGTTCTACCACCACTAAAACTTACTATTAATGTGTGCTTTTTTGACATTAATAACATTCTAAAGAAATAAAAATAAATTTAAACATAAGTGTTTTTACTTCGTCATTAAATGTCCCCCATTCAATATTTAATTAGATCAAGGAGCAAATTATGCAACATGATCTATTTAAAAAATTAACTGAAAACGAACAAAGCAATTTAAGAGACTGGATTCAAATACAAACAGATTTTGACTTTAAATATAACGAAAAGAATGTAGATGCCAAGAATAAGAAAGTCTTAGTAAAGAATTTGATTAATGATTCTTGTGATTTCTTAGAAAATTTATCTTTGAAACTATTTCAGTCTGAGTATTTTGTTAAGTGCTTAATAGAGCAGAAAAGCAAAAAACTTAAAGGAGAATATATTGCTAGATATATCTCAAAAGAACTTCTAGAAAACGATACTTTTTTAGAATCTGTAATAAGTCTATACCCTCAACTTATAAAATCTATTGGATCCGTCCAAAAGAAAAATTCAAGAATATGGGAACTAGCACTTCTAGCAGATGGTGAGATGATCCAATACCTTTCAAAGGAATGCTTCGATACAAAATTAATCAATCTTGCAGTAGATTCATCACCAAGGGCTATAAGATTTATTCCAGTAGATTCAATCAATAGGGATTTATGTCTTAACGCTATTGAAAAGAGCGCGAAATCTTATTTAGACATACCTGAAACATTTCAAAATAGTTTTGATTTTTGCAAAGTTGCATGCAATAGAAATCTCAATGTTTGGGAGTATTTGAATGACCCTCTTAAATACGACAAACATATTTTAGAATTTTGCCTTACAAAATCTGGTATTGAAGGTATTTACCATTCTAAGGACTTACATAAGAGTTCAGATTTTCTCGGTCTTATATTTGAGACTGGCGATAAAAAGAGACAAAGAATGATCTTGGCATATATGGAAAACGAAATTTTATTTGAATATGCAATAGCAATGATATCTGTGGATCAAAGAAATTTTTCTATATTCAAGCAATGCGCTCTTGTGGGCAAAAAATCTATCGTTGATCGATTGAAAGCTAAATTCAACATAAATTAGTTCTATGGAAGAGAAAAAGTTATTAAAAAATATTCTTGGTCAGAAACTCCTCATTTGGGCTTGGGTGTTAGAGATAATTTTTGTTTTTCTTGGTTTGCTTGTTGCCTTAAGTTTTGCTTTTTCAGCATACGATGGACTAGCTGACAAAGGGCATCTCAAAATACAAGAATGGAATTTAATCATTTTAGGATCTGCAGTGTGGTTTGCTATTGCGTTCACTGAATTATTAAAAATTCCGGTAACAAAGGGCATAATTCTTTCGCAAAACCTTTTTATAAAATTTATTGCTTCCTTATTTCTGCTTTTTATTTGCTTTATAACCTTTGAATCAATTTCTACTGGATTGGAGAGATCAATAACTATGCGTGAAAATATTGTTAATCAAAGCAGAACTAAAATATTTGAAATTAATAAAAATATTGCTCTTCTAGATCAAGAATATCTAAGTACAGAAGTTCTAAATGAAGAGAAAATCATCCAAAATTCTCAAATTATCATGAACTCAGATCTAGAGAGTTTAGATAAGCAGATTAGTTCAATAAAAAACATTATCCAAGATTTAGAATTTCCATCAGAAGGAGAAGAAAAATTTTTTTTAAAACAACAAGCATCTTTTTTTAAACAAGAAAATGAAAGACTTTACAAGTTGAAAGATGAAAGCAGCATAAAAATCAATGAGAAATTAGCCTCGTTAAAAAATGAAGAAAGAAAGGCACTAGAAGGTGCTTTTGTGTGGGAAAGAGCTCAAATTAAACAAGATTATCTTAATGAAAAGAATCTAATTGCTTTACAAGATATACAAACTCAGAGCGAAATAAAGGATAGCATCGCGTTAAATAACAAATCTCTTCAAGAGATAAATAATAAAATTCAATCATTAAGTTTAATTAGCCCCCAGGACCGAAATAAAATAGCTGCTTATAAAGAAGACATTAAGCTCCTAGTTGCAAAAAAAAATCTAATTCTGGAAAAATCAAATAACCGTATAAATGAAAAAATTTCAATACTAGAATCCAATCAAGATAGAAGAGCAGAGATTCTAAAAGAAAAAATGGTCTTAATGCAGACTATCAATATGCATAGAGCAGACATTAATAAAAATGGACAAGATTTTATCTATAGTTTTGCCAAAAGAATCTATTCAGTAGATGAAGTAGCTGACTTAAGCAGCGACCAAATTAATTTTATAGCATTAATTATTATCACATCACTAGCTGGAGTAGTTGCTTTTTCAGGGCCACTTTTAACTTTAATAGCAGTATCAAACCAAATTGAAGCAAGAAAGAAAGAATCAGAATTATCAATATTTAGGAGCATACAGTTACTCATATTGTCTCTAATAAGAAAAATAAGAAAACCTAATAAGGTAATAAAATTTATCGAAAAAGAAGTTGAGGTTATAAAAGAAGTGCCAGTAAAAAAAATAGTTAAAGAAATTGTAGAAGTTCCAAAACCTGTTGAAATAACAAGATATGTTGGCATTCCTGTTCCTAAAAACATAGAGGAACTGCCTACCTTAGAAGAGGCAATTAACGAGCCTAAGATTAACGTTCAGACATAGATTTCTAAATTATGAAAATAAGTAATTTTGACAATTCAGCCGTTGATGAATATATAGAATCCCTCAGACAAAGGGAGACAGAGAATACTAGATCTATAAAGATGGCTAATAGAAAAACTGATTTATTAATTACCGTCATTAAAATTAGTATTATCCCTTTGGTTTGTAGTCTTTCTCTTCTAATACTTTTTGCAGGAGTCAGTTCGCTGAGGTCCTATGAGCAGATTAAAAGAAATTTTGTAACTATTGAAGAAAATTCAACTATCCATGAATCAAGCAATGAAAGTCCTCAGCCTCAAAATATTGTCACTGCTTCTGAATATCAAGTTATG
>CEWH01017794.1_pt1 | contig 10662 bp, 13 predicted proteins | sample 531231 | NCBI WGS metagenome assembly CEWH01 (sample SAMEA2622316, study PRJEB7988) | marine metagenome | biome: marine biome (ENVO:00000447); feature: surface water layer (ENVO:00002042); material: "saline water (ENVO:00002010), including plankton (ENVO:xxxxxxxx)" | depth 5 m | reverse complement strand
TGCAGGGTTGAAAAGAATAGATGTTGATGGCGAACAAGAAGTTCCTAAACCTGAACCAAGAAGTTCTGGTCGAAGAATCAAGTTCAATATGCTAAGGCCGAAGACATACGACATAATCGAAGGAGATGCACCCTTTGACGGACTCAAAGAAGGAACATGGCTGATTACCGCAGAAACTAGCGAAGGACATATTTACATCAGAGATAATGTTGTTGTTGAAACGGCATTGACTTTGAAAGCATTCCCGAAGAAAAAATCAGAACCAAGGCTAAGACCTGAAACATACGGTTCTATTGGAACATTCTTTGGAGATCGTGTAGTTGGAAGAATACGAATCAAAAGTAGCGGTAAAGTGCATCCAGTATTCAATTCACAGAGAGTCATGGGAGGCTACAAACAAAACCCCGCACACGCACCAATAGCATTATCGAAAAAGAAAACCCTACAAAGTAAAATGCAAAAGCACAACGCAATGCAGAAATCCCCGATTCGGCAAGCAACCAACGGAGCTGTTGAAGAAGCGTATCGCAGAGGCGGCATGAAAAGAGTCAATCGGTTCTTCAAAATGCTAGTAGCAAAAAATCCTCCAGATGATGCAATTCTCGAAGACGCAGATTTGATGCCCGAAGGTCATCCGATGAAGAATAAAGCCGAATCTCTCAAACGGCAAAGCAAGTCTAGTGGTATTGTGAAGCCTACTGTCGAGATGTTCAAGCAAGCTTTTGGATTCCCAAGCCAAGGTGGTAAATTCGCTGGATATGAAGTTGAAGACTTCGATTGCCGTAGGATTATGGTTCACAGAAACCAAGAATACAAGTTCGAATGGAGTTTTGTACTTGCCCCAGGTAAAAAATCTAAAGCAAAGATTGAACGTGAAATGAAGAAGTTTAGCTCTAAGAAGGAAATGCTACCAAGTCCAAAGCGCCTATCATACGAAGTATCTGCAGCAAATGAGTACACTATTGACCGCCTAGAATCTGATAGAGTTGTAATTAGTGGACATGGAAGGGCTTTTCGAATCAAAACTAATCCCATCGGTGAGTTAGACGCTGACGGTGAAATGTACATCAACGATCACAAACCTATCAGCGCAAAAAAACAATCCTCACATTACAAGCGTGAAAAGCTGAAGGGAAAAGTCGGTAGTGATGCGTTCATGTATCAGTTAGCTGAAAAGTGTCAAACCTTCGGTGAAGGAAGCGGATATGTGAAAGATGGCTACTTGTATTATCGTAAGGGTTCACCTTTCAAAAACGAAGTAAGAGTTGATGGCACAATGATTGAGGGTGCTACTGCATTTTACCATACTCACCCTGCAGCATGGGAGCCAAGTCAAACATCTCCTGAAGATTTCATGGTGTATCATGGAATGTTTACAAACTTAGGTATGACTGACTTCTTTACAGTATTTGGTGATCGCATTGATTGGTTCACATTTCCTAAAGCAGAAAAGTTCCAACCAGGAGAGATGGCAGAAATCATTGAAGATTTCGAGAATGACATAGAGGCAGTATTCAACACAAGCCAAGACGACTTCCAAGACAAAATGGGTGATAAACCATATCTTGTTCCAGAGCAGACTCGATATATTAACAAAATGCTATGCAAATGTATTCCTGAATACTTCGCCAAGTATCGATGCTATGAATTGGCTCCTAAAAGCATACTAGAAGCAGCCAAAGTAAACCCTCCAATAGAAACAACACAGTACCATACAGAACATCTTGAGAAACTTGATGAAATCAAACCAGTAAAGTTAGCCCATGACGGCAATGCATCTGAAGCTTGGATTGGTAAGAAGCGATATGCATTATCAGAACTTATCGCTGCAAGGGCAGCACGAATGGTTCACAGGAACAATCCAAGAGACCAAATTGACAGGCGAAGCAAAGATTGGGCAGTCATGGAAAGAAATGATATGAAAGACGGAATGAGTTGGAGAGAGGCAAGAAAGTTTGCTAAGATAGCAGCAAGGCGGCCTCACCCTGCCAAGGAATATACAGAAAGAATGGTAGTTCTCCATCCAGACGATTTCATAGGTAAAGGAAGCACAAGTGCAAGATATTATGGGGAGCATGATAAGATGCAGATGCTAAAATCATACGGACTCAATGACAACGCTGTAAAAGCAATCCGTGAATATCTTGCTAATTATACAGGTAAGACCTCCCACTTCCACATTCTGCAAATGCTAAACTTGTACCGCAACGTGAGCAAGATTGGAGATACTGACGAAATAATCGATGATATCTGCGACATAAAGCAAACAGACGGTGTGTATTCAATACACATGGATGGACTTTCATGTGAGATACTCAAGAAACTAGTGAAAGATCGTCAAGACTTATCAAAATTAGAGAACATGGAGAAATCCAAGAAGCGTCATGGTGAACACTTCATAGCATTAGCACTTCATACAATGTATCATGCAATGTTAAGTCCGTTAGACAGTCCAAGTTCAGCATTCTCTGGTATGGAACAGAATGATTACCTTTCAACAATAGCACAAAACCTCAACCGCACTCTTCAAACGGCTGAAGCAATTGCGGTGTAACATGGAAGATGAAACCATATTGACTGGTCGTGAAGCCCAACGCAGAATTGTTGATTCAGCTATTTTCGTATCGGACAGAGTTCGCTCAACTCTCGGTCCTTTAGGAATGGACAAAATGCTAACTGACCGACTAGGAAATAGAACATTGACAAATGACGGAGCTTCTATTCTCAAAGCATTACCTACAACAGATCCTATTGCGTTAGAAATGATTGGCATAGCCAAAGCCCAAGAACAAAAAGCATTTGATGGAACTACAAGTGTAATTATCAAAAGTGCTGAAATGCTGAAGAATGCAGACTTACTTATCGATGAGAATGTTCACCCAACAAAAATCACCAAAGGATATCGAGAAGGCATGAACATAGCCGTTGCTACTGCAGAAGCAAAAGCAGTTGAATATGACCCGTATGAAGCAGCAAAGAAAGTAGCAACAACAGCTATGACTGGAAAAACTGCAGGTGGTTATTCAGAACTCCTTGCAGATATCTGCGCTAGAGCCGCAAATTGTTCAAAACCACAGAATATCAAAATCGTAGGGCTAAACGGAGACTTGAATGATACAGAACTCATAGATGGGGTCGCAGTAATCAAAGAACCCTGCTTATCAGGTATGCCAACCAAAGTTGAAGGTAGTATTCTGTTAGTGGATGAAGAACTTGGGCCTCCTATGGCAAACATGAGTCTTACAGATCCAAGCAAAATCGCTGAAATCGCAAAAGTGCAAGAGCAATACATCAAAGAAAGAATTGCATACATTCTAGAATTAGATGTAAAGGCAGTATTCTGTCAAAAGGGAATTGACTCAAGGGCACAACAAGCATTCCGCAGAGAAGGCATCATGGCTTTTCGTAATATCAAGAAGGGCGATATTCACAGATTGGCAACTTCAACAGGAGCTAGTATCGTTGAAGATTTAGCAGACATTCGAGAAGACGACATTGGAAGTGGTAAAGTCGAGTTCATAGAGAACATGAGCAAATCATACACTAAGGTTGAGGGTACAGTAAGCGGTGCTGCTAGTATCATACTGCCTTGTCCTACTGAACAGACACTACAAGAAATAAGTCGTGCGCTAGAAGATGCTATTGGTGTCGCATGGATCGTTGCAAATGAACCTAAACTTGTAACAGGTGCAGGTACTATCCAAACACAAATGTATCAGGCTATTGTGAATTCAGAACCAATGAAAGACAGTAAAGCTGAAGCGGCCAAGCAAGCTTTTGCGAAGTCATTACTTATCATTCCTAAAACTCTAGCAGAATCAGCAGGTATGGACATTATGGATTCTATGCATGAACTATTGACTGGCAAAGATTTAGGAATCAACGCATTAGAGGGTAGTGTGTCGAGTATGTCAGTTGTTGAACCCCTAGAAATCGTCAAGAGCGCATTACAATCTGCTACGGAGTGTGTAGTGGGATTATTGCGTACAGATGAAATCGTATTGTCTAGACCGATTCAAGAACTGTTCGAAGATTACTGAGGTGAAAAAATGGAATTTACATTAGCTTGTACATACGAAAAAATGTTGCCAGATGAAATGTGTGATAGAATAATTAATGCTGCAGAACAAGGAAAACAAGGAGTCGATATGAAAGCGTCTGTAAAAGAGGCTTCAGAAAAAGCAACAAATGAGTTAGCCAAGATTCTAAAATCTCAAGGAGTAGGCGAGGAAGGTAAACTTTTACAGGAAGGCCTCAACAAAGATTACAGAAATGTCCTAAAGTGGGATTTACCTAGATGCGAAGAAACAGAAGACATTTATCAACAGGTTTTACATTTCATGCACTTAGCAAACAAAGATAAATGGAACTATGACATAGCAGGCGTAGAAACATTACAAGTGTTGCGCTATCCCACAGGAGGGCACTATGAATGGCACATGGATGCGGGTACAGATCTTGATGAAGTGTATCAAAGAAAACTATCAATGACCGCTTACGTGAATTCTCCTGATATCGACTACGAAGGCGGTGAACTATTAATCAATACAGGACAAACGAAATTGGAGGTAAGCGGAATGAAAAAAGGTAACGCTTGCTTCTTTACCTCTTTTTGTCTTCACAAAGTCAAGCCTGTAACGAAAGGAGTAAGATGGGTGCTAGTAGCTTGGTTTAGAGGACCACCGCTACGCTAAGGCATATACATCGAATCATCAGCCCTCTTATTTGGAAGAGGAACTGGTGAATGCAGTTGCCAGTCTCCGTCAGCCTGGAATGCAAAGTAGTAACGATTTGCTTTCAACCAGGGCATCCATTCAATTAATTCAGTCATGTTCTGCGATTTCAAGTAATCTGGCCGATCACGCATGAAGAATACCATAGATGTATTACATTGTGAAAGAGTCTGTTGATGTATGTCCTGTAATCTTTGAGCTAGGAAAACTCCGTGTATGTCCTTACCTGCCCCAGTAGTGGCTAGTCGCTCTAATCCCTCATGATATCCCATCTTTGCAGCGTAAAGCTGAACTTCGTCAACAAACACCACAAACGGAGTCGTCTTGTGAGATGCTAATTCCCTATATCGAAATAATAGTTGCACAATATCAGTCAAGTGTTGTTTCCTACCTGCATCTCCTGGCGGGCGATATATGATTCTCTTGTCTTTGTTATCGATGTGATATTGTAAATCAGAAATACTCTTGGCTAGAAACCCATGAGGCAACAATGAATCATCATGCTTTGTATCAACGAAGATACTTACTGGTCGTTTTCTATTATCGAAAATCGTTTCATCTCTAAACAACGTGAGAGCCGCAGTAGTTTTACCATACTTTGTTTGTCCAGACATTACTAAGTGTCCTTCCTTAATCCCTAAACGGATTGGATTCATTGATTTAACGATCTTAGCAGGGGCAGATGCAGGTTCCAGATAACATCACCTCGCTCTTTTTGCCTTTCTAGTACGTGAGCGGGTGCGTCGTGTATCGTTTCCATTGAGCTTTTGTTTTAGGTTTTGAGTTCCAAGTGTAGCGGTAAGCTCTAGTAAAGTAATGATGAGATTTGTTACTGAACGGTTTTCTTCCTCCGCCTGTCTTACTATTGTTTCGTATAAATCATCAGGTATTCTCAGGGAGAATTGCCGACTCGCCATGAATGGGCCAAGGTGAGTAGCCATATCACAATTGCCCTCTTTGTGAGTGCTAATGGGTGAGTTTGGGTTGCATTTGATATACATTCAACCACAATTCCTTCATAACCATGACATCATTCCCCTTATCCAATGGCGCTTGGAGAACTGGTGTTGGTGAATCCCCCTAAAGGGAGAAAATCTCGCAGAACCAGCCCAGGTCGAAAAACCAAGAAAACCACCACAAGGGGGAAAAAAAATATGGCAAGAACAAAGAGAAAATCTGTCCGAAGAAAAAGCACGAAAGCACGCAGAAGCCCTGCACGCAGAACAAAAAGAACAGCAGCTAAGAGAAAGCCAGCACGTAAAGGCTCCAAAGCCAAGAGAAGTGCTGCAGCTAAGAAAGCTGCTGCAACCAGGCGAAGAAATGCAGCCAAGAGAAGTGCTGCAGCTAAGAAAGCCGCTCGTACTAGAAAAAGAAATGCTTCAAGAAGATCCTCTGCCGCAAAGCGTGGTGCATCCAAGCGTCGTACTACTCGCAGAAAAACCTACAAGAGAAAGCCTTCCAGAACAACCAAGAGAAGATCCTCTAAGGCTAAGAGAAGTGCTGCAGCAAGAAAAGGCTGGAGAACTCGCAGAAGAGGCGGCTCATCTAAGAGAAGAACTGCTCGCAGAAAACCTGCACGCAGAACTCGCAGAAAGTCCAGAAGAAGCTCTCGAAGAAGATCTGCACGCAGAATGCCTAAGATGAAGGGATTCGGCAAAGGTCTAGTAAAGAAATTCACAGCAGCAATGACAAACTTTGGTCCAATGTTGAGCCTTGGTGCTTTAGCAGCGGTATCATTCGGTGTTTACTCGATTGGTCGTGGAGTCCTAATGTCTCCAAGACTATCTAGTGTAACTGGATTCGTCAACAACCTACCAATGGATGCTCAAACCCTATTGAGTGCTGGTCTAACCGCTGGATTCGCAGCAGTAACTTTTGAAATGATGAGAAGATACAAACTCATCAGCCAAAAGACCGCAACCGCAGCTAACTTCGCTGTTGCTGGTGCCGCTGGATATACAGTATTGACAAGCCTACAACTAATGGGTATTGGAAACTCCTTCCAGAAGATCTCCAACGGAAAGTTCGCTAATATGCTACCAACTGCAGGTCTAGGTCGTCTAGGTCTTGGCGGAATGCACCAAAACAACATGAGTGGTTATCACAACAACATGGGTGGGCACCATCAAAACATGGGCATGATGGCATTGCAACAAGGCCAAGCAAACAACCAACTTACACAACAAGTCGGTAACAGTGGCGTATTCGGTACTCGCAGAAGACTAGCAGGCACAAGAGTAAACCTGTTCTGAGTTCGCTCCGATTAGGGGGCGTTCTCAATGGCAGGTAAGCGACGGCAAGCAAAGCGCAGAAGGCGCAGACGCAAGACTGGATCTAAACCACAAGCTGAACAACCTGAATCGAAGAAAGGCAAAAGCCGACTTCGAAAAGGGCTTGGAGCTGTGTTAGGGTTTGGCAAAACCAAAGGCAAGGCAGGTGTCATTAGTGTTCGAGATGGAACACTAAGAATGGCAACAAACCTGCCTGCCTTTGGCAAAGCGGCTGGAACTCTTGTACTAGCAGGTGGTATTTACAGCATAGGTAGTGCAGCGGTAACTGGATTATACAGCGCAACTATTCCACGTGGAGCGCCAGGTCTAGATCAAACCGTTCAAACTAAACTGAATGATACTGATTTAGGATTGGTCCTTCAATCGGTTGGTATGGTAGCTGCAGGTAAGATTGGAGCCTCATACCTGAGTAGTGGCAAAATGATTACTAAACAAACTGCTGACACTATGCTTGCTATGCTATACGGAATTGTAACCTATCGTGCTTTGACAGGGCTACGATACATGAACATCGGTTCTAAGATGCAATACCTGGCAGATGGAAGATTAGCCTACGCTATGAATCCAAGAGTCGGTCCAACTATGAACCTACCATCGAATGTCCAGGACATGAGCCAAGCTTTCAATCAAGAATCCTACGGTTACACGTTAAACAGAGACTTTGAGGAAAGAATCGCACAAGAGCATAATATCAAGAGTGCTTTGTTTACACAGCAGTAGGTGAGATGATGTTTGACGATGTATCTGTGTTTGATGTTAATGCAATCATCGTTGGCGGTTTGACATTGATCATAACAGTTAGCTTTTACAATGCGTTTCTAAATCAACATGGGTGAAAATTATGCATCACGAACAATTAATGAGAGGACTTGGAACTAACCTAATTCGTCTAGAAGAACAAAACCAGAACTTAGGCGGAACGACTGGACAAGGTATCGCTATCGGTACTGCAGTAGGTGGAACTATCCTCCTATCATACGCTGCTTTTACAGTAGTTGATTCGTTACTCAAAAACAAAGTTCTAGGCTTCGATAATAGATTAGGTACTGCAAAGATGGCAAAGAGATCAGCTATGCTTGGTGCAGCAATCGGTTTCTTACCTGCTTTGTTTTACGGTGGAGTTACTGCAGCAGCAGTAATGGCACCAGGAGAAAAGCAGGGTGTTAGACAATGAGTGGAACTCTCAAAACCATAATTGGCGGTGGTCTGCTTCTTAGCTCCCTGATTGCTATTTCGAGACACACAAGCAAAATCGAAATATCAGGTCGAGCATGGCAAGATAAAGAAGCCAATATACCATTTAGAAACGCAACAGTAGTTGTACACCCTACTAACAAGGTACAACAAACATCTGAAGGCTTCAAAACATCTAGAGTTCAAGCAATACCCCTACCTGCTGGTTCTCAAATGACTGAAACTAACAATGATGGCAAGTGGAGTTTGACGCTTCCCTGGAGGAACAGCCATTATGGGGCTAAGGTCTATGCTCCAGTTCCTTATCAAAAGGCAGCAAATGGTACAGTCAAAATGCAAACTGAAGTTTTCAATCAACTTTCATTTAACACATTTGACTTCCGTAATGAATCAAATCCAATAAAAGCCCTAACTCCTTACTCCACTTATGGTAATTACGTGGAAACTGCTCACGTAGGTTACTAAGGTTCGAACATAACGGGGCCAGAACCTTCCTCGTCATCTTCATCATCTGTGTATCTGCGTAGTTGTTCAACCCAAGCTTCCTGTTCAGCTATTACTGAATTAGTATGTCCAGTCCTAGCCATGAATCCACCAATCTCTGATGTAGGGCCTATGATAAAATTACCTTGCCCATCGCTTACAACCATGATTGTGTCTGGAGCAATCGTTCCATGAGGAAGCATCAGCCATATTTCCCTACCAATATCTTCAGGTTGCCATCCATTTTCAGGTATTTGTGTTGGTTCTGGTACTTTCCAGTCAGCATCGATACAATCACATTCAGTATGGTCGCTCATAACGTGAGCCAAATGATTCATCCATTTAGTGATTAAGTAAGAACAACATCTGATTCATGTACGATTGAACTAATTCTGCTTGTTCCTTGACTTCTTCCATTGACATTACTTCTCCGCATTCAAGATCGTAAGGAATATCTTTTTGACATTCTAGCAACCAATCTAAATCTTCTATTGCTTGCTTTGCAAGTTCTGTGAGCTGTTTATTTTTCCTCTTAGCAACCGCTTTAGTCCTACCATCATAGTTGCCTCTTGTATGAGTTATTGGTCTAAGCATATCTTCCGCTAGATTAAGAAGCACGATAACCCTTCCCCTCAATTTTTTTCATTTTCGAGGTTTTCGTCAGTATTCCTATATCGATATCCACAAGTCGTACATGGGTCGGTAGGCACATTGAAAACATCAAAGCATATAGGGCATTTCCAACTAATGATCATCGCCCCATAGAACTTCTTTGCCCATGCCCCCAATAGGATATGTGTCCTTCCAGGGGAATTGCCTACACAATGTAAACAACATCTCCAGGCTAATCCTCAAAGAGTCATTGTCAGTATTCTTACCGACTTCTTTGTGTAACCTTTCTGTTAGCTCTGCAGCAACACGTGGTCCTAGATATTCGCTGATGATTTTTGTAATCTGTTGTGCTTCACTATCACTTGTTGGCATATCAATCCCTCAATTGCGATTTTAATTTCTCCTGGTTTGCTCTTCTTCGAGCCAGTTCATCAGACTCATCCTGAAGCTTTTTGTTGAGAGCTTCGTATGCAAGTGTACGAAGTGCAGTTGCCATTGGCAACCCCTTAGTTTCTGCATACGATCTAAACTTAGCAGCCATTTCACCTTTGAGTCGAACCTTGACTTCGGTTGCTCCTGGCTCTGGCATATTAACGGGGAAGTGTCTTAGCCGTATGAGTATAACCCTCGCCAAACGGACTATCTCGCACCTTTATGCCCCAAAAGGTGCTACATAGTGCTTTTGAGGCCGCAACTCTTCATATATGGAACTACATTCCCCCCAAATAACAGCGCCCAAGAAGGGCAACAAAAAACAATGAGGAATAAAAATGCAATGGAAAGTATATTTTGACAGACCGCAAGCTACCATCCTGGACTATCTAGATCAGGTTGACGGATTTATAGCATACGCTTACCCCAATTGGGGTAGCAGTAATAGAGGCGTATGGGCTAAAGGAGAATTTGGACGAGGCACCCTTCGTGCGGACCACTTCTCGATCCTCGATACGCAGGGAGTTTGGAGTGTACCTAACTCAGCTATCGGAACATCTGGAACACTATCAGCTACTTCATCCAGCAAAGGATGGATCGACAAGTGTCTCGACTTTAAGACCCTTGAAGAGCTATATGTGTTAATCACAGGAATGCAATATGGAGTATCACCTTTGAATGTGGTCGAACATCAGTGGGCAATCGCTGGAATCACCACACCATGTATAGAAAATCAGATTCTAAGTGTCCTTGAAGAGCCTTTCATATACTATGAAGAGCCACTTGTGATAGAACCTGAGAAAACAATCGCATGGAATCTAAGAATTAAGACTGACCAAGGAAGCTTGACTGCAGAAAAACTCAGAGTTATCGGCCTAGTGGTCGGTCAACATCATGAATTGATTCAACAGACAACG
>CEWH01144621.1_pt1 | contig 10695 bp, 8 predicted proteins | sample 531231 | NCBI WGS metagenome assembly CEWH01 (sample SAMEA2622316, study PRJEB7988) | marine metagenome | biome: marine biome (ENVO:00000447); feature: surface water layer (ENVO:00002042); material: "saline water (ENVO:00002010), including plankton (ENVO:xxxxxxxx)" | depth 5 m | reverse complement strand
GTCCGCACGGAATCCATCCGACTCCAGCCACTTCCGGTGCCATTTCTCCTCTACCTCGCGAGGTTCGTATGCCTTGCTGAGCTCTGCCATTGCCGGCGGAGGGAAACCCACGAGCATCCTGATTTCAAGACATTCGGACTCTCAAAAGACTGTCCGCCCCACGATAAGCCATTGATCGAGTGATACCCCACCGCGCTAACCGTTCTCGGACGAGCAGGAATCGAAGGGCTAATCCAGCATCTCTGCAAGCCGAACACCCTCCGGATCACATAAAGTGAGCAACTCGCTGGGGGTTTCAACTTTCAGCTCTCCATTCTCACCAAATCCCCGGATTCGGCCCTTTCTGCCCGAGGCCGTCACCACAACTTTATCTCTCCATGCCAACCGTTCCCATACCCTCTCAGCAATCACCTGGGGATCCAATTCGAGCAGTTCTGTCATTTTCTCCCGTATCTCCCCTACCAGTTGTTCCCGGTCCACCTCCCGCCCAAGCAGCTGAAAAAGCGAAACGGCCCCAAGCTCCGGGGGAAACGCACTCTCATTCACATTGAGCCCAATACCAACTACCGCACAGGGCCCCCGGGTTTCGATGAGAATTCCGCACACCTTCCGACCCTCAACGAGCACATCATTTGGCCATTTGATCGACGGCGCCAACCCCAGAGGCTCCGGCCCTCCGGTACACACTGAAAGGGCCGCGCCCAGACTGAGCCAACCCCAGTATCTCCGCTCCCAGCGAGGGCACAGGACCAGAGAAAAAGCCAGACCTCTGCCCGGCTCACATAACCATTGCGCCCCCTTCCGCCCTCGCCCTGCCGTTTGGGCCTCTGCCCCGACAATCCAGCCCTCGGCTTCTCTTCCATGCTCGAGGACAATTTCCAAGGCCCTATCATTGGTTGAGCCAAGGTTTTCATGCCACTCAATGCGGCTACCCAGTCCTGCAAATTTTCGCTCTGAGGTCATAACGTGGATTCACGACTCCTCAACCTCTCTCCGGAAGAGGAACAAAATCCAGCGCAAGGTCCAGGGCTACAGCCGAGTGCGTAAGCTCTCCAACTGAAATACAATCGACACCTGTTTCAGCAATTCCTCTCACCGTTTCAAGGCTCACCCCTCCACTGGCCTCCAGAACAGGCCGTTTCCGATCACCCCGCATCGAAACCGCCTTTTTCATGGTAAAATTATCCATATTATCGAGGAGCAGATAATCAACTTCATTCATACCAAGAAAAGCCTCTACCTGCTCGAGCGTATCGGCCTCGAGTTCTACCGCTATCTCGGGATGATCTTTCTTCATGGACTGAATGGAATTTTTCAGGTCTACCGAGGTGCCATCCACAAGAAGGTGATTATCCTTCACCATTGCGCGGTCATACAAACCCATTCGATGGTTGTATCCACCCCCTGAAACTACTGCATTTTTTTCAAGAAGTCTCCATCCCGGTGTTGTCTTACGGGTGTCCATGATAGTGACCCCCGTTCCCTCTACGGCCTTGACGAATTTCGAGGTCCTCGTTGCCACCCCGGAAAGCCGTTGCACAAAATTGATAGCAGTCCGCTCCGCAGTCAACAACGACTGGGCCTTTCCTGAGACTTCAAGAATCTGGACGCCAGGGAAAACACTCGATCCATCCTGCAGCATCACTGTGACCTCACAAGCAGGGTCGACTCTTCGGAAAACTTCTGCCCCGATTTCCACACCTGCCACTACTCCTTCTGATCTTGCCACAAGAAAGGCCTGTCCCTCGCGCTGTTCTGAAACAAAATATTGAGAGGTCACATCTCCTGACCCTATGTCCTCACTCAGGGCCAGCTCGATCAATTGTGACACCTTTTCGTCCACGCCAGAGCCTAGTGGGTTGCTGACAGACCGTGCAACTAGCAAAGTTGAGCCCCCAGCTCTTCTGAGCCCGGCGCCAAAACTAATTTTACTCTCATATTGAAACCCTCGCCTAGGCGCCAACGACACTGACTACAATTTCCCTCTTATGGCTCGCCCTTCTGTGCTCAAAAAGGAAGACGCCCTGCCAAGTGCCTAGCGCCATACGGCCCCGCGTTACCGGGATCACTTCGCTTGTCCTCGTCAGGGCCATCCTGATGTGTGAGGGCATGTCATCGGGACCCTCCATGGTATGAACAAAGTAATCTGAATCCTCCGGCACCAAACGCTCAAAGAATTCCTCGAGGTCCCTCCTCGCACTAGGATCCGCATTCTCCATGATCACCAAGCTGGCACTGGTATGTCTGACAAATACTGTCACATTACCCTCTGAAATGCCTGAACGACGCACAACCTCTGCCACTTCATCAGTAATTTCATAGGTTCCCTTCCCCCGGGTAACCACCTCGAATATACCTGTCTCCGCAATCACCCATGGAGGATGATGTAAGGATTGAGCTTTTCAAGGTTCAAGCTCTCAAACCGGTCTTGAAGAAAGAGTCGGGGCAGTCTGACTATTTCTTTTCTTTATCACCCTTCTCTCTCTCCTCTTTCAATCGCTGCATGAGGTTTTTCTTCTCATCCTTCTCCAAAGTAAACCGGAGCTCCTCAGGGCGCGCTGGCCATTCATTGTTCGATCGATCAGCGTCAGCAATTTCAAGATTTGGATCCAACTCGATACTGACCACTTTCTTCGTCGAAACAAGAAGCTTGGACGTCCTCCGTGAGTCTCTCTTCCATAACTCGGCCGGTAGGCGCATCACTTTTACTTCCCCGTCGTCATAGACCACTCTTAGCACGACAGGCATGACGAGGCCGCCTTCATTGGTGAGCTCAATCTGATAAAAGTAGCGGTTACTCTCCAGAATCTCTCTCTCGTGATCCTCCAGCTTCTTGAGAAACTCCTGGAAGTCATCCCGGTCTGTCTTCGTGATATCGTATTCACCGTTCGCGTTATAGAAATCCAAGAGATCAGGATACTGGTCGGTATACCTTTTTATTCCTCTGTTGCGCTGATTCGTCAGCAACTTCGCATCTTCCTCTTCTCTCTTCGCCCTCTCTCGAGGCTTTTCCACGTCCGGATCTTGGGTGTCTATCTGGTAGAGTTTTACCCCCCTGATACCGACATCAACATGCTCCGTGGTGTAGAACCACCCCGTCCAGAACCAATCAAGATCGACCCCCGAGGCATCCTCCATCGTTCGGAAGAAGTCGGCAGGAGTCGGGCGTTTGAACTTCCACCTGTTCGCATACTCCTTGAACGCATAGTCAAAATTTTCCCGCCCAAGCACTGACTCCCGTAGAATATTCAGGGCTACTGCTGGTTTCGCATAAGCATTACTGCCAAAGTAACGAAGGGATTCCGAGTTTGTCATGATCGGCATCTCATCATCCCGTTTCATATAACTGGCAATGCTGGGGGGCATCCCTCTCCGTGAAGGATATTTTTCTTCCCACTCCCGTTCTGCGAGGAACTGACAGAAAGTGGTTAATCCCTCATCCATCCATGTCCACTGCCGCTCATCCGAGTTGACAATCATTGGAAACCAGTTGTGCCCCACCTCGTGGATGACAACCGAGATCAGCGCATACTTAGTACGGCGTGAATATGTTCCATCGTCCTCGGGCCGGGGCCCGTTAAAACAGATCATGGGATATTCCATGCCGAACACCGGGCCGTGGACAGAAATCGCTACCGGGTAGGGATAATCGAAGGTGTGTTTGGAAAAAACCTGCAAGGCGTGGATCACAGAATGGGTGGAGTATTTGCTCCAAAGCGGATCTCCTTCATTAGGAAAAAAGGACATCGCCCACACCCGGTCTTCCCGGCTCCCTACCTGAACGTGTGCTGCATCCCAGACAAACTTCCTTGAGGAAGCCCACGCAAAATCCCGGACATCTTCTGCCCGAAACACCCACGTCTTACTCCCTTCGGCTTTACTCTTCTCATTTTCCTTCGCCTCCGCCGGCGTTACGACATAGGTGGGCTCATCACTGCCCTCCGCCTGCTTCAACCGCTCCTGCTGGACTGCGCTAAGTACTTCCCCGGCATTGGCAAGTGTTCCCGTGGCCGCAACGATATGATCGGCCGGGACGGTAAGTGACACCTCGTAATCTCCAAATTCGAGGGCAAACTCCCCACGCCCAAGAAACTGTTTATTCTGCCAGCCGTTGATATCGGTAAATGCCGCTATCCGGGGATACCACTGAGCGATCGTATATATGTAGTTATCATCATTCTTGAAGTATTCGTAGCCGCCTCTTGCCCTGATCGCCTTTGCGTTAACAATATTGTGCTCCCAGTCGATACCGAAAACCGTGGTAGCACCGGGCTTTACGGACACCTCCACCCTCATCATGGTATCAATAATGGAATAGCTGAGAGGCTTCTGGTTCTCATCATGAACCGACTGAATTTGGTATCCCCCTTCGAACTTCTCACGGGACAGCTCGTTGCGAAGAGTCCTGAATCCAATATCTTCGAAATCAGGAGCCTCCATGGCCTGGTGCCCCAGGGCCTGTTGCTCAAAGCGGTTCTGATCAAGTTGGACCCAGAGATAAGTGAGAGCATGGGGCGAATTGTTCGTATAGGTAATGACCTCCGAACCACTGATCCGCTGCTTCTCATCATCGAGGACTACCTGAATTTTGTAATCCGCTCTCTGTTGCCAGTATTCGGGACCGGGAGCCCCATTTGCAGCGCGAATCTCATTAGGGTCCGGAAGGACCTCATCAATTTGACGAAAAGGGTCCTTGGCGTAGTGCCCTCCGGGATGAGCTGATCCAATCAGGCTTAGGAAGACTGCCAGTGCACAGGCCAGAAGTAATTTCATCTTCCTGCAGTCATCAACCAGCATGAGTCACTTTGCAACCGCTTTACTGCAGGCCTGAATGCCAACGGGCCGGACTTTGCTAAATTTCAGCACCCGGAAACCACCCTCTCGAGACCGGCATACACGTTGTAGTGAGGAGCCCGCAAGAACCCCAAGAGGGTCTGATTGGACTCTCTCGCAAATTCTACCGCGAGAGAAGACGGCGCAGAAATACCTGCAACAAGAGGCAGACGCCCCGCAAGCGCCTTTTGCATCAGCTCAAAAGATAGACGACCTGACATTATTACAAAGTTCTCAGAAAGGTCCTGGCCATTGAGAAGTGCCCATCCGAGCAGCTTATCCAAGGCATTATGACGCCCCACATCCTCTCGCAGGGCCAAAAGACTCCCTTCTCTGCTGAAGATTCCCGAGGCATGCAACCCTCCCGTTTTCTCGAAAGTTGCTTGGGCGGACCGCAAGAACGAGGGCGCCTCAAGCAGGCTTGACTCAGGAAAAGAGGGCCCATCCGGCACAGGTTCATGCAGAGAGGTGATCGCATCGATACTGGCTTTACCACATAGCCCACACGAAGAAGCGCTGAATAGATGCCTGGTGAGCCTGTTAAGATCCACCTCTACTCCATCATCAAGAAACACGAGGGCGTGATTTTCCTTCGTCGCGAGGTCTACTTTTAAAACCTGATCTCCCCTGCTGATAATTCCCTCTGTCCATAAAAAACCCACAGCGAGTTCTTCGTCGTCCCCGGGAGTCCGCATCAATACCGCAACAGAATGACCGTTAACAACAAGCTGTAATGGTTCCTCCAGCGCCACCCGGTCGATATCCTCAACCCCTGGCTGCCCAGCACGCACAACTACCACCTCCTTGTCTCCTCGGTCCCGCACTTAAGAATCCTCGCTTTCCGGAGACGGCATTGCAAGCACCGCTGTTATCCTCCGTGCTACGCCCTCATCACAGGGCTTGACTGCTCAGTCTGTTCCATACCTTTTTCATCTCACCCATGGCCACGATGCAGTCGTCCCAGACCGAAGGCCACGTAGAGATCCCGTAACCACTGGAAACCGGGCCAAGCTCTGGGACAATCCATAAAATATTTTTGGGGCGTGGGCCTTCAAGCCAGCAAGAAAACGCACTCTCTACAAACGGCAGATAATCATTAAACTCCTGAGTTATTTCTCCCTTTCCGTCTGTTACGGGGATTTGACAATGGTGCCCGTTAAAGGGGCGGCAGTGAAGCAGGTTTCCATGCTGTAGTAACTCGGGCCGATCCAGCAATCGCGACTCGAAATCAGAAGGCTGAAGGTGTTTAATGATTGCAGGGTGAGAGTGATCAATATTCATGCGAAGTATTTTTCCAGTCGCCTTGCTATAGCCGTCCGCAATCGCATAGGCCTTCTCCGGCGTTTCCGTACAAGTATCTCTGTGAACCTCGAGATGAACATTCGCGCCCTGCCTCTCATCCTCCTCCATGAGAAGACATGTTTTGTCGATTGCTTCAGCCTCAGGGGTGTCGTGGTCGCATAATTGAACATTGATTGTGGACGCTCCACATCTCAGCTGAGCTTCGATCAGCGCTCCATACTCGGCTGGGTCATTAGCATCAAAAAGGCCCGAAAACCCCAATTCATACCTCTCCAGAAGAACTCGTAATTGATCACTGGCCCTGTCATTCACGCCGTCAAAGCCTGCGTCCTTTATCGCGGCGACTTTTTCCTCCAAGGTCCACTCCGTACGTGAAGAAGGGTGGCCGGAAAGGGTCCAGAGATTGGCTGCGAATCGGATCTCGGGAAAATGGCGGTTCATACATCCAGTAAATCTGGGCCGTTTTCCGATAGCGAACAAATCCTCTTTCTCTCTTCAGTTGTTTGCCGCAAGCCTTGAGGTAATTCTGCCCCTGCGGTAGCTTGCGGAATGACCCTGAGGTTGCACTTACAGACCGGTGGGGTAGCCCCTTCCGCTTTCACCCCTCTCAGGATCCCTCATGGAAATCTCATCTTGCGGGCCAGATGCGATCTTCGGAACGCCTGATGACATCACCCTGGGAGAAGATGACAGTTAGCCCCTATTTGCTCTGTAGCCACGAACGCTTCAAATCGATGAAGGTAATTTTTTCACAATAATCCTTCTCTCCATTTTCAAAGAGACAGAAGATATGCCCATTTCTTCCTACAGCCATGTCTGAATAGCCAGACAGACCGTCATTGACGATACGGCTTGCGCTCCAGCTTTCACCTTCATCCCTACTAACCCGCAGAGTAAGCGTCTTACGGCTCCAGATTGAGAATCCCCCACGGTGATTCACGGCTGGATTAAGAAAAAGGATTTCGTTTGGGCTAAACCTCAACATGCTGGCCTGACAAGCCGGGCAGGGCAGATTTTTATCCACTACCGGCTTCGACCACGTCATGCCTTCATCGTGGCTAACCGAGGTTAACCGATATCCATAGGAATACAGCCCCGGGGCCGCTGTTCGCATATTCATGAGGAGAGACCCATCAGTCCGCTCCACGACCGTACATTCTCCATGACGAAACTCCGGAACCCACGGAATCACTCCACCAGCCTGCCAGCTTTTCCCCTGATCGTCGGAATAGATAATGCACGATTGACCTCTTCCCTCGCCATCGATCTTCCGCCCAATGTAGGAGGGAGCAATCAGTCGGCCCTTGCTGGTATGAATTCCATGCACGGGTCCTGCACCAACGCCAACTGGAGAACCTCCGAAATTCGATAAAAAGTTGGATTTTTTATACTCTGGAGCAGAGGGATCATCAGAAGTCCTGACGAACGGAGACCAACTTTTTCCCTCATCCGTGCTTTTGGTATAAAACAGACAATCTGGACCATTCCTGGTAAACAGCAGGTGTATGGTCTTGCCATCGTTCTCCACAATCGGGCATGGATTTCCTACCCGGACAAGAGCATCTCCACCCTCTTCGTGAATGAGCCTTTGTGGCGACCATGTACGCCCACCATCTTCGCTTCTCTTCATCAACAGGTCGACATCTCCATGATCCCGGCGATGAGTCTTACGACCTTCCGCAAAGACGACGACTGCTCCACTTGCTGTCACTACCATGGTGGGAATTCTGTAGGTATGGTATCCGTCGGTGTTACGCACGAACACATCCTCTCGGAAAACCTCTCTCTCGCTCTCCGCTCCAGCAATCAGAGATATCGCCAGGAGTATTACCGTCCCTGTAATCACTAACCTCGTGCTCATTTCCGGATGGTTACTAGCGGAAGCACTGTCCGCACGCAACCGAGGTATTTCCTTTCTACCGACACTCAGCCACTTTCCAAACAAGTCTCCTTCATGAAACCTACACCACTCAATGGCAGAGAATCTTGTTACACCGGACCCGTAGAAAATATCCTACCCAAGAATCTCACTGATAATTTTACCTCCGAATTGGCTTAACTGCTTGTAGCGACCTGCGTGGAAATACGTGAGCTTATTGTCATTCAAGCCCAGCAGGTGCAACAAGGTCACGTGGATATCCCGAATCGGGTGAACACACTCAACGGCCTGAGCTCCCAGCTCATCGGTCCCTCCCACAACTGCTCCCCTCTTCACTCCTCCCCCTGCCATCAACATGGACATCGCATCAATGTTATGCCCCCTTCCCAGCGAATAGACTCCACCTCGCTTATTATTATCGGGGGTGCGACCAAACTCTCCCGTCCATACCACTAGGGTCTCGTCCAGCATCCCTCGGGATTTGAGATCCCGTATAAGTGCAGCCATTGGCTTATCAACGCTTCGAATTCGGGCACTATGACCCCGTTCGAGATAATCATGACTATCCCAACCCCCACTGAAAATCTGCACGAAACGCACTCCCTGTTCTACCAGTCGCCTCGCCATCAGGCACTGTCTCCCAAAGGAAGAAGTCTCCTTGTTATTTAGCCCATACATCTCCCTCACCGAGTCAGACTCACCCTTGAGGTCCATCGCACCGGGAACTGTCATCTGCATCCTGAATGCCAATTCGTAACTTTCCATTCGGGCCACCAGATCCTCGTGATCTGGATGATTCGCAGAGTGCTTTTGGTTAAGGAGCGCCAATTCGTCGAGGCTTCGACGCAAATGCTCCCGGCTCTTGAATGAGGGTGAGTTGAGATCAAGGATCGGGCTTCCTTCAGGACGCAAACGAGTCCCCTGATGCTGAGCAGGAAGAAATCCATTGCTCCAGTTTCCGGGACCCCCCTGAGGCATCGCCAACTCGGTCATTACCACATAGCCAGGAAGGTTTTGATTCATGGTTCCCAGGCCGTGTGTCACCCATGCCCCAAGCGCAGGATCTGCACCCAGGCGACTTCCCGTGTTCATATGGAATAGCGCCTCGGGATGATTTAACGACTCTGCCTGACAACCCCGGTAGTTACAAAGTTCATCCGCAACATAAGGATCTGCAAGATGCCTCCACTGGTCGCTCATCTCGATCCCGGACTGGCCTACCTGACGGAACTGGAATGGACTGCCTACAAAAAACTTATATCCACTGGCGAGACCGCCTGTGAGCTTTGACTCTTCCTTGTGAAGCTCATTGAGCTTTGGCTTGGGATCAAAAGTGTCCATATGACCAGGGCCACCCTCCATGAAGAGCATGATGCAGGCCTTGGCTCTTGGCTCATGCATGGCAGGCCTTGGAGCCAGTGGGTCATTCACCGCGCTCTCCTTCGCAAGGAGATCACTCATTGCGACCGCGCCGAGAGAGGCCCCAAGACCATAGAGAAACTCACGACGGCTTGCCGGCGTGGAAGTTGGTCTGGCACAGATTGATCGATGCATATCAGCTCAGTAAACGTAAAGAAACTCGTTGCTATTGAACAGAAGGAGAGCCAAATCCGCCAGCCCTCTTACGAAAGGAGACACTTCCCCGGGCTTCCGGTCGGGGGTATAATCTTCATAAACAGGAAGAATCTCCTCGTAGCTGAAAGTTTTACCCGAGAACTCTTCAACAAGGGACCGGGTGATCTTGGTGGGATAACTCCGTTTGGGAGCTACCTGCTCACGATGATAGACTTTCATATCATTTACGTAACGCTGCAACCTCTTCTTCTCTGTAGAATCTGGTGATCGCCCCAGGACCAACTGAAAGGCCAGCTCAATCTGCCCCGCGAGACCAACTTTTTCATGCTTGAGCCTGAGAGCCAACGCGATTGAACGGTCAATCATGACGTCGCTATTCAACAGCGCGAATGCCTGAGGAGTCACCGCCGCTGAATGCCTTTCTTCACACGATTCGTTCGGACTGGGACGATTGAAGAGATCGAGGAAGGGGTCGGGCAGACCTCTGACGCGGTAGGTATATATCGTCCGCCGATTTCTCTCGGCAGGCCTCCGGGATGGCTGCCATGCCGGAGCAATCGAGAACTGAATCATCCGCGGCGCTAGCGCAACTTCCTGATTAATCTCCGGTAAAACGGGGACTCCCCCAAGTTCAGACCGCAGCTCCCCACTGGCAAATAGTAGAGTGTCGCGGAGCTCTTCCGCGGTGAGCCGCCGAGGAGAAAAACGGGCAAGCAAATGATTATCTGGATCCTTCTCTCGGAGAACCTTGATGCTCGGATGACTGCCTGATTGCCGGTAAGCTCTTGAGTTCATGATGAGCCGATGCAGGCGCTTAAAGGTCCAGCCGTTCTCCACAAAATCCGCAGCCAACCAGTCAAGAAGTAGTGGATGAGTTGGCTTTTCCCCCTTAGCTCCAAAGTTATTCGGATTACCCGCAATACCTTTGCCGAAATGATGCTGCCAGATTCGATTGACAATCACTCGCGCCGTAAGCGGGTTTCGCGGATCAACAATCCAACGGGCAAGGGCTAGTCGCCGACCTCCAAGATGATCTCCAATCCTGTAGGGGTCGTCTGCACCTCCCCCCTTTACCGGCACTCCACAACCGCTAAGGACTCCCGGGC
>CEWH01106354.1_pt1 | contig 10707 bp, 8 predicted proteins | sample 531231 | NCBI WGS metagenome assembly CEWH01 (sample SAMEA2622316, study PRJEB7988) | marine metagenome | biome: marine biome (ENVO:00000447); feature: surface water layer (ENVO:00002042); material: "saline water (ENVO:00002010), including plankton (ENVO:xxxxxxxx)" | depth 5 m | reverse complement strand
CCCGCCACACGAGGACGCTCATCTACTTTTTTAGATTCCTCGTTGACAATAGCAGCAAGACTGATCACTTCAGCTCTGCTCAGCTTGAGTTTTTTGCGCTTTTCTTCTCTGTTAGTGTCCCAAAATCGATCGTTTTCAACACGCATGCGATCGCAAAAATCAGCTGCGGATATGTTCCAATACATCTCATAGGAGTTTGGCAAAAACAAACTCAACAGTTCTTCACTGCTGAGCTTCACAGCTGTTGAGAAACGTTCACTTTTGATTTCATTGAGAAGCGTAAGGCTATCTATTTCGAGTTGTTCAGCAACACGTCCAACCAAGTGCTCGACTGTTTGCTGATTGTTAAAAACAACCTGAATTGGCGTGTTTCCAGAGCGTAAAGTATTGATAATTTGTTGGTTGCCCATACTTGCTTCGATCCTAAAATGACCTACTCGAGGTGTGTCGAAACGTTTGGCGATTGAAGCCAATGAAAAAGTGGTTGAACTTTTGATATGAGGTCGTATGATCTCTTTGAGCTCATCAAAAGTGGTTCCAGTTGGCACAAAGATCGACTGACCATCGTCGTCTACGTTAGCATTGGGAAAATAAAACACTATGATAAATGCAACAATAAATATCACGACAGAGAACACCGCAAATCGAAAAGATTGTTTGATCGATTGTAACATTGACTAATGATCTATTGTTCCACTGTATACCAGCTCGGTTGGACCTGTTAAAACAATATCAGCAAAGCTATCTTTTTGCTTTTGAAAAGATACTGTTAAAAGTCCTCCAAATGTCTGAACTTCAATATGATTGACCTTTATTTTATCTGTTGAAAATGCTGCCAAGGCAGCAGCAGTTACTCCTGTACCACATGATAAGGTTTCGTCTTCAACACCCCTTTCAAAAGTACGAACAGTGATGTGGTCTTCACTGTCAACACTAACAAAATTAACGTTTGATCCTTCCTCTCCATAGGTCTCATTATGAGCAATCAAAGCACCTTGGGTGGGTACATCCAACTTTTTTGTGCTTGCTACAAACGCTACGTGGTGTGGCGAGCCGGTATCCAAAAAAACATGTTTTGGATAGACTGAAATATGATTGACGTCTGCCATAGATAGTGAAACCACATTATCAACGATTGTTGCTTCGTGGATCCCATCAAAGGCTGAAAAAACAGTCTTCCTGTCGATGATCCCCAATTGTTTTGCAAAAGCAACAATACACCTTCCCCCATTACCACAAAACGAGCCGGGTTTTCCATCGGCATTAAAATAATTCATTAAAAAATCGGCTTTATTGTGGTTTTGCAGTAGAATGACACCATCAGCTCCAATGCCAAAACGACGGTCGCAAAGGGTTGCAATCAGTTCGTGATTTGAACGAGGAAAATCGTCATTGCGATTGTCGATCATTACAAAATCATTTCCTGTGCCTTGGTATTTATAAAAAGGGATTTTCACGTGGTAAATATATTGCTAAATTTTCTGAGACAAAAGGATGTTAAAACGAAGTTAAAAAATTATAATTTGGCATGAAATCTGCTAATTTTGTGATAAAAATAAATCGTTATGTCATCACTATATCGTCAATTACTACTCTCATTTACAACTGCTGTAATACTTATAGGTGTTTATCATTTTTCTTTTTCATCGACTGAAGTCATTGTTACACAACCAGCAATGCCCATGGTTGAAACATCCTATTCGACACCAGTTATTGTCAGGGATTCAGCAGAAAACACTGACTTTACAGTGGCTGTTGACCGCACAATCGACGCTGTTGTTCATATCACAAACACAGCAAAAAACAACAGACAATCATACAGTTTATGGGATTTATTCTATGATTCACCAAAAAATTACCCTCGTATTGGAATGGGTTCTGGTGTTATTGTTTCTCCGGATGGATACTTGATTACCAACAATCACGTGATTGAAGACGCAGACGAAATTGAAGTCACAACAAATGACAATCGTGTTTTTGCTGCCGATTTGATTGGAACTGATCCAAGCTCGGATATCGCTGTATTGAAGATTATTGGTTCTGAACCTTTCCCTTACGTTCGTTTTGCAGATTCAGATCAAACCCGCATTGGCGAGTGGGTTCTTGCAGTTGGCAATCCTTTTAACCTCAATTCAACAGTGACTGCTGGAATTATCAGCGCCAAGGCACGTGATCTCAACCCCTATGACGCTTCAAGCCAATCGTTTATACAAACCGATGCTGCTGTAAATTCGGGAAATAGTGGAGGTGCTTTGGTCAACACCAATGGAGATTTGATTGGCATCAACACAGCAATCACCAGCAATGGTATGGGTACTTTTATTGGATATTCTTTTGCAGTGCCGAGTAATATCGCACGAAAAGTCTATGAAGATATCATTGAATATGGAGGTGTACAAAAAGCACTGCTTGGTGTGAGTGGGAATGGGATTAACAATCGATTTTCAAAAGAGTATGATCTCGACACAACAGAAGGTTTTTATATCGCAAACGTAGAAGATGGCATGGGTGCCAAAGAAGCTGGACTACAAGCAGAAGACATCATTATTGGTGTGGACAATACCAAGGTGCGTTCCTTTGCCGATATGACTGGCTACCTCAACAGCAAACGCCCTAGTGATAAAGTAAAAGTAACCTATTTGCGAAACGGAGAGAAACGCACAACTGTTGTCACACTCAAGCCAAATCCATTTGTTGACTATTTTGGCATGCGCCTCAAAGACATCACACCCAGTGAGACTGAAGTCTTTGGTGTTTCTGAAGGTGTAAAAATTGCCAGTAATCGAAATGAGCGTTTGCGCAGACGTGGAATTGGTCAAGGGATATTGATTCAATCAATCAATGGTAAGGAAATTCGATCGACTGAAGATTTGTTAAAAATAAATGAAAGTGAGATTTATGAAATCGAATTTATGAACAAAGAGCAAGAGCGTTTTCGATTCTTTTTCGATTGATTCCCTTGGATAAAACCACTGTTTGTAGTGTCCTTTTAGAGAAGTCATTTAAAATTTTCATCTTTGCTTTATGCGCATCGACATCCTTTCTGTTGTTCCTGAACTTTTAGCGAGTCCATTTGAAGCATCCATCCTCAAGCGTGCACAAGATGCCAAGCGTGTAGAGGTTCATATTCATAATATCAGAGATTATTCATCTAATCGCTACAAACAGGTGGATGATTATCCTTATGGTGGGGGTGCTGGGATGGTATTGATGATTGAACCCATCGCCAAATGTATCGAATCCCTTCAAGCACAACGCAAGTACGATGCTGTGGTTTACATGACACCCGACGGACAACAACTGAATCAAAAAACTGCAAATCATTTTTCGCTATTTAAGAATATCATCATTTTGTGTGGGCATTACAAAGGTGTTGATCAACGTGTTAGAGATCTGTTTATAACAGATGAAATCTCTGTTGGGGATTATGTTTTGTCTGGAGGAGAACTCGCAGCAGCTGTGTTTTGTGATGCCATGATTCGATTGATTCCAGGAGTGCTTGGCAACGAAACCTCAGCACTCACCGACTCTTTTCAAGACAACTTGCTAGCCCCGCCAATATACACCCGCCCTGCCGATTATAAAGGACATCAAGTGCCAGAGATACTCACATCTGGAAATACCCCAAAAGTTGAGCAATGGCGCGAAGAGAAAGCTATGGATCGAACAAAGAAACTTCGTCCTGATTTATTTTAGTATATTGTATGAAAATATGTGATTTGAAAAAAAATTTGTTATTTACTATGCTCCCTTTTCTTGCTTTGGGACAAGTAATTAGTCCCACCAACCCATATACCAAAAGTTTTGTGGTTTCAACAGACCCCTCTACAGGATTTGCACGACAATTATCACAACAACAATCACCAAAATTATCGGATATTGAAAACGCATTTGATACATACTGGCAAGGGAAAGATTACACGGAAAAAGGGAGTGGATATAAACCCTTTAAGCGATGGGCACACCACTGGCAAGATTATTTACAGGAAGATGGCACGATAGCTCCTCCTGTCGTATTATGGCAAGCATGGAAAAGAAAACAAGAGGCAGAGTCACAACAAGCTCCATTTGGAGTTCCTGATGAGAATACGATTAACTGGTCTAATCTAGGCCCCGCAGTAGTGACCAACTCTTCGGTTTCCATTAGCGGACAAGGTCGTATAAACACCATTATTAAAGATCCTAATAACAATCACACGCTTTATGTTGGTGCACCAGCAGGAGGGATTTGGAAATCCACAGATGACGGAGTGAATTGGACTCCCCTTTCCGATAATCTACCACAAATTGGCGTTTCTGGTATTGCAATCGACCCCACAGATAGCAATATCATCTATATCTCCACAGGGGATGATGATGCAGGCGATTCCTACAGTGTTGGCGTAATGAAAAGTACAGATGCTGGGCAGACATGGAACACGACCGGATTGACTTATCTGTACACCAATGGTGAAACGACTAATGAGATTTTTATTGACCCTACCAATAATAACCACATATGGGTTGCTTCTACTGAAGGATTGCAAAAGTCAGAGGATGGTGGTGATACTTGGGAAATTAAACAAGACGGAAACATCGTTGACTTTAGACTCCATCCCAACTATTCAGATACCTCTATCATATATGCTGTTGGGTACAAAAACAATAATTCGAAATTTTATCTCTCTACAGACAAAGGGGAAACTTTTTCCGAAATTTCAAGCGTACCCTCCAATGCTAATCGAATTGTACTAGAAACAACTCATGCAGCAGTTGACAATGTTTATGTACTGACCGCTTACGATAACGGGGATGGTACCTATAAAGGTGAAAATTCTTTTCAAGGTGTTTATGTATCGAATGATGCAGGTCTAAACTTTACAAAAACCGCTGAAACTGATGATATTTTTACGAGTGCTCAGTCATGGTATGATATGGCACTGACTGTTTCTGAATCCGATCCAGATGTCCTCTTTGTGGGTGTATTAAATATATGGAAATCAACTGATGGAGGTGATGATTTTACCCAAATTAACGCTTGGAATCAACGCACTAGTGCCTTTACCCATGCTGATATTCACTTTCTGCGCTATTTTGACGGAGTTTTGTATGCGGGAACTGACGGAGGTATTTATCGCTCAGCTGATGATGGAGTTAATTTTGAGGATCTCAGCAATACCCTCTCAATCTCTCAAATCTATACCGTTTCAACTTCCCGACCAGATTCATCAAAAATTGCTGGCGGTTTGCAAGATTGTGGCGGTTTTGCCCTTTCTGAAAATAACTGGAACAGCTATCACGGCGGAGATGGCATGGGTAGCGCCGTTGATCCATTTGAAGAAAATACTTATTATGGAATGACACAATACGGAGGGAGCTTATATCGTACCACTACTGGTGGAGTTGGTGGTTGGGCAAACAATGAATTTATCGCTTCTGCACCTGTTAAAGGGGAATGGGTGACTCCTCTAGAATTTGCAAAAAGTGGTGATCTTTATGCTGGATATGACCAATTGTACGTGTTGAATGGAGGACTTTGGAAACAATTGTCTAATCACAACTTCAGTCAAAATCTCAGACTGCTAAGAATCGATCCAATTAACGCTAATAATATCTATGTGGGGACAGAATACAATGTGTATAAAAGCACGGATGGAGGCGTCACATTTACAAATATATTGCAAACAGATTATTATGTTCGAGATATTGAAATTCACAAAACAAACAACAATCAAGTTTGGGTGCTCAGCTCTGGAACAGTCTATTCGTCAGCAGACCAAGGGCAAAACTTTACTTTAGAAAGCACTGGTCTAGAATCGGCGAGGACGATAAGTCATCAACAATATAGCCCAGATGATTCACTTTACCTAGGAACAATTCTTGGGGTGTACTACACCGACAACGAAGTCAATGGCTGGCATTCAATATCTAGCAGTTTACCAAATGTTAAAATTTCAGATATGGAAATCAATCCCTACGACAACATTTTAACTGTCTCTACTTACGGGAGAGGAATTTGGCAAACCCCAATTCCTGCAGTAACTCGCCCGAGTTATGACCTTGATTTGGTTCAGATAAATTCAGAAATTGGCTCAGATTTCCGATGTGAAAATGATTTCCAACTGAGTTTTGATGTCTATAATAATGGAACCTCACCCATATCAACTTTTTCAAGTGAAACAATTTTAAATGGTCAGTCTCAAGGAGTGGAAAATTGGACAGGAAATCTGGCACCTGGTCAGAAGATAACGATTACTCCTAGTCTTCAACAATCTATAAATTTTGGAGAGAACTCGCTATCCGTTAGCTTATCTAATCCAAGTGAAACCCTGATAATTAACAATGTCGGAACTGTAAACTTTGAAATAACTGACCCGCCCAATTCATTCGGACAAACAAACTCAACCTATCTATTTGAAAGTAATGAAGATGACTGGTTAGTTGTTGGAGATCCTGTTTGGGAAAAGGGTGTCCCAACAGGGGCTTCACTGAATCAAGTGAATTCAGGAACTACTGCTTATGCGACAAATTTGAGTGGTAATCATCCCGATAAATCCACATCGAGTTTGGTGTCGCCATGTTATGACTTAAGCCAATTGGAAAGTGGTACAATTCGATTTTATCTAGCATATGAGTTAGAAACCTCTTATGACTTTATCTATTTACAATACTCAATAGACAAAGGACAAAACTGGTCAACCATAGACGCATATAACGGTTTTGATTCTGAACTCAAGGAATATTCCTATGGTTTAAACCAAAACATGTTCTCAGAAAACATCATCTTCCGCTTTCATTTGGCTGCAGACGCCTATGTAAATGAAGAGGGTGCAGTGATTGACGATTTTATCATTGAAGGATTCGCTTTACACTCCGAAAATGATATCGCCCATGATATTGCAATCTATCCCAACCCAACTAATGGATTGTTTACTATTGACACAAATGGACAGTTTGAACTTAAAAAAATCAAAATATTCAGCTTAGAAAGTAAACTTATTTATGAAACAGAAGTGGTCAATAACAGCATGTATGAAGTCGATTTTTACCCCACAAAAGGAATTTATTTTATTGAATTATCAAATTCTGATCAACGTAAAATCATTCGCAAACTCATTGTAGAATAAAATTCTGTCAATAAGTCAGTACTGTATTGACTGTCTAGGTTGAGGGTTCTGTAGTTAGGAAAAGAATAAAATCCTGAAAGACGGAATTTGTTTCAACTTTTACTTCCGCTATAAATCGGATAATAGACCAAACGACTTTCGAGTTTTCCGTTAAACAATTTGATTTTACGAGACGTTCGAAGTCCAAAATTTTTAAGTCCCTCCATGCTTGCTGTAATCATCCAAACATCTGTGTTTTGGTAGTGTTGCTTAAGGGTGTTGCCCATTTGCTTGTAAAACAAAATAGGATCCACATTCAACCGTTCGCCATAGGGCGGGTTGGTCAAGAGGTGAAGGTGTTGTTCAGGATGATTTTTTTTTGTTTTAAAAAAGTCTCTTCTCTCGATACTGATATAATCCGAAAGTTTAGCTGCTTTTAAATTTTGTTGGGCTTTTTGCACAGCAGAAGGCGCTTTGTCATAACCCATAAGGGGTACAAAACATTCTTTGACCTTATTGAGCATAGCCATACGAATGGTGGCAAACAAATCTGCATCATAGTCGTTCCATTTCTCAAACGCAAACTGCTTACGATTGATTTGCGAAGGAATATTACAGGCCTGCATGGCTGCTTCAATAAGTAAAGTTCCACTCCCGCACATGGGATCGAGGAAAGGACTGGTGTGTTTCCAACCAGAAAGCGTTACAAGTCCCGCAGCTAATACCTCATTGATTGGAGCGATATTGGTCTGGGTTCGATATCCACGCTGATTGAGAGGTTTACCAGAACTATCAATCGAGACTTCCATTCCCTTGGGTGAAAGATGGATAAAAAACGTAATGTCGGGGTCTTCCCTTCCCACACTGGGACGATTGCCATATATTTTTCGAAAACGGTCCACCAGCGCATCCTTAGCACGTTGGGCTGCAAACATGGTGTTGCGAAAAATGGGTACCGATTGAGTGACTTGTACCGAAAATCGTGTGTCGAGGGTCATATAGTCTTCCCAAGGCAGTCGAGAGAGACTATGGTAATAAGCATCGGCTGACTTTACATGATCAAAATAAATGGGCTTCAGAATGCGAAGAGCTGTACGACAACAGAGGTTTGCTTTGTACATGAATCCAGTATCACCTGTAAAACGCACATTTCGAACACCCTGCTTAACTGATGCGGCACCCAATAATTTGAGTTCATTTTCCAACACTTGTTCGAGGCCAAACAGTGTCTTGGCAACCATTTCAAACTGGACTTGTTTCATGAGTACAAAGGTAGTCAATCTCATAGCTAACAATAGAATACTATTACCTACTTTTGCACCTATGCACAACAATAAGGAATGGTTTGCTTCGTGGTTTGACTCCTCCTACTATCATAGCCTATATGCGCACAGGAACCACCAAGAGGCAGCTTCTTTTATTTCGCGACTCATCGATTTAATGCAACCCAAAGATGATGCAACAATCTTAGATGTTGCTTGTGGCCGAGGGCGTCATTCGTTGGAAATTCATCGTCATGGCTATGAAGTCACTGGGATCGATTTGTCTCCAAAAAACATACAGTATGCTCAAGAAACTGCACAACGAGAAGGGATTGACAAGAAGATGCAGTTTATGGTGCAAGATATGCGTGAACCCCTCAATAAACAATTTTCCCATTTGCTCAATCTGTTTACCAGTTTTGGGTATTTCAAAGATCCAAACGACAATGTTCGAACCCTCAAAGCCTTTCGCGCCCAACTCGCACCAAATGGCGTTGGCGTCATCGATTATCTAAACCCAAAGTGGGTTCTTTCCAACCTCATCGAAAGTGAAAAGTTGATTCGTGATGATATTGAATTTTCAATCCATCGGCAACAAAAAGGAAAATGGCTACAGAAAGACATCCGATTTCAAGTCAATGCACAAGATTTTCATTTTCAAGAAGAGGTTGAGTTGTTGGAAGTCAAGGATTTTATCGCTTTGTTTGCACAAGCAAATCTTCAGTTGGTCGATTTGTTTGGCGATTATCAACTCGGCACTTATGACAGTGAAAAGTCAAGCCGACAAATTTTAATTTTTCAATGAACAACTACATCCTTCCTATCGCTGCAGTGGTCTTTGGTGGTTTATCCATTTTGATTTGGAAACCAAAAGAACTTCGTTCGGTCAAATTATTACTGGCATTTAGTGGCGCTTTTCTCCTATCGATTACTGTTTTGGAAATGCTGCCTAATGTATATCAATCTCATGGAGTCGTCGTGGGTTATTGGGTATTGGGTGGTATGGTTCTTCAGTTATTTTTAGAATCGATTTCCAAAGGAGCAGAGCATGGGCACATTCATATCATTCAATCATCGGGTCTTCCGTGGGCGATTTGGATCAGTCTTTGTTTTCACTCCCTTATTGAAGGAATTCCAATGCATTATCACGATCATATGGCAATAGGTGTGTTTTTACACAAACTCCCCATTGCCATGCTTCTAAGTTTTTTTCTCTTACAATCACAGCGTCCCAAAATACAAGTTGCCATACTGTTTTTGATTTTTGGTATGTCCACACCTTTGGGCACCTATCTATCCTCTTCCTATTCTATATTTTCCGATGCGTATATCGAGTTGAGCGCATTGGTTGCAGGAATGTTTTTACACGTTTCAACAACCATCCTATTCGAAAGTGCAGATGGACATCGATTTAACACAACCAAAACCATTGCTATACTCTTGGGAATTGCTTTTGCTGTGTTGTCAATTGGTTAATCATCTGTTAAATTACTAGTTTAACCTCTTCCAAATCAATTATATTTGCCAAGCAAAACCATAACTCCAAAATGAAATATTACCTACTTTTTTCACTGATTTGTATCAATTTATATGCGCAACCGCCAATGATCGATGGTGTAGTTGATTCTTTGGAGTGGGCCGGTGCTTCGCGCTTTTCAATCGGTTATGAAATAGAGCCCGCAGACAATGCAGCTGCTCCCTACAACACAGATGTATTTATCACCACTACTCCTACGGATATATTGGTTGGATTTATTGCACAAGCAGATATGAGCAATCTGCGATCATCTGTAAGAAGTAGAGACGAAATCAACGATGACGAAAACGTTGCCATTGGTATAGACACCTATGGAGACGGTCGGGCGATGATTGTACTAGGGTCCAACCCGGAAGGTAGTCAATTTGACATCAAAATACTCCCCAATGGTAGTAGTGACGATTACAATATGGCATTTGAGACCCTCACATCAAAACACAAAGACAGTTACCATGTGGAGTTTCGCATTCCTATTCGCAATTTTTCATTTTCTTCAGACGATACACAACGCTGGAAGTTGGTTTTTGTTCAGCCCTTACTCAAGTGGAATCCCAATCCATTTACACTCTTTTATGCTTGTGGCAGCCATGGTTATCGCAGACCAGAAGTCAATCCATCAGTTGGAAAGGACTTTGAGTTAGAAAACAGTCAACTCTATATCAAGTTTCAATACCTTTTTGATATCTAAATCATTATACCTAAACCCTAGGCGCACACATCTTAGGAAGTGTTAAAATGATATTCAAAAATATATAAATAAAAAAACCCCTTCACTTTCGTGAAGGGGTTCGAAGAAGGCGGCGACATACTCTCCCACCAATGG
>CEWH01143100.1_pt1 | contig 10739 bp, 7 predicted proteins | sample 531231 | NCBI WGS metagenome assembly CEWH01 (sample SAMEA2622316, study PRJEB7988) | marine metagenome | biome: marine biome (ENVO:00000447); feature: surface water layer (ENVO:00002042); material: "saline water (ENVO:00002010), including plankton (ENVO:xxxxxxxx)" | depth 5 m | reverse complement strand
GTTAATGCGGCTCGACAAGCAGAGGGGGGTGCCGGCCGCTGGTGAGTATGCGATCCGGTTTTCAGCAAGGGCGATCCGCAGAAAATCGCGCTACAAGGACCAGGACCTTCGCTACAACTCCGATGAGCCAATGCGTCTCTCCATCTCGGTTGACTCCCGCGAACTGGGAGCCACCGCCCACCGGATCATTGGAGATTATGAAATACCGGATGATAGGGTGCTTGAGATCGAACACCGGGTCTGGCTGGAAAAGGGCTTCACCTTTCACGTGCACTGGGCAAACGGCCCAAACGGATCTTTCAAGCGTATCTTGCGCAAGGTCTTACCGAAATACAACAAGGACGCGCTTTATCCCGCCCGCAATCCACCCGAGATGTATGTCGGTTCCGGCCCGGAATTACATGTCTACCAGCTCGAGATCGAGGGCCCCTTCTACCAACAGTGGCCCCTGCCAGGCTTTGAACGGTACTTTCCAGATCCTCCCATAGCACCGGGCCCGGAATATCTGCGAGACTGCCTGACACGGCTTGCAAACGCCGCCTTCCGGCGACCAGTGACCGCTGCAGAGGTCGGGCCTTACCTTGATCTCGCCGAGAATTACCTGGAAGAGAAAAAGGATTTCTGGGCAGCCGCTCGTTATGGTTTACGCGCTATCCTGACGTCCCCGCGGTTCTTGTATCTCACTGAATATGCCTCTGGTCCCGGGGCCCGGAAGCTGGAGGCTTATGAACTGGCATCGCGTCTGTCCTACTTTCTTTGGAGTTCAATGCCGGATGCTGAATTACGTGCCGCGGCTGTCTCTGGCATTCTTCAGACCCCGTCTGGTCTGCGATCGCAGGTTGAACGGATGCTTAAGGACTCCCGGGCCTCGGCCTTCACCCAGAACTTTGTCGAGCAGTGGCTCCACCTCCGCAAACTGGGAGACATGCCTCCAGACCCAGAGAAGAACCGGTCCTACTACGAGGACGGCATCGAGGCCGCCATGCGCGAGGAAACCCGGCGCTATTTCCAGCATCTCCTTTCGGACGACCGGAGCATCCTTGAGTTCATTGACTCTGATTACACCTTCCTCAACGCCGCCTTGGCCCGGCACTACGGTATCCCGGGTATCAATCACCAAGAGTTTCAACAAGTCAACCTGAAGCCCGGACATCATCGCGGCGGCCTGCTCGGCCAGGGAAGCATTCTCACCGCCACTTCGAACGGGGTTGAAACCCAACCCGTGATGAGGGGCGTCTGGATTCTAGAGAACCTCCTTGGCACTCCACCCAGTCCCCCTCCCCCTGACGTTGAACCAATCGAACCGGACACCCGCGGCGTGACCACCATCCGGGAGCAGATGGTCAAGCATCGGGAAAATGCCACCTGTTTCGAATGCCACCGCCGAATTGACCCGCTCGGCCTCTCGATGGAGCACTACGACTTCCTTGGTCGCTGGCGGGACCGTTATGGCAAGCAATTGCCCATTGATGCCTCCGGACAAATGCCTGATGGAACTGCTCTCAATGGGCCTGACGGGATCCGAGATTACCTCGGACAAAAACCGGAGCAATTTACCCGCTGCCTGACTGAAAAACTCCTCGTCTACGCCCTTGGTCGCAGGATTAGCTTCACGGATCGCGACGATATTGACCGAATTGTCGCGGATATGCCCGAGCACCGCTACGGCCTGCGCGAACTGGTTCAACAAATCGTGGCCAGCGAACCGTTTCAGTCGAAATGAAAAAGCTGATCCTGCTCCTCTGGACGATTGTCCTCCTCCACGTTCACGCCGCTGAACAGCCCAATATCATCCTGGTCATGGTCGACGATATGGGCCGGGACTGGATCAGTTGCTACGGGGCGACGCATTCCACTCCAAATATCGACCGGTTAGCGGAGCAGGGCGTTCGATACGAAACTGCCTGGTGCACTCCCATCTGCACCCCCACCCGCGTTACCCTCCTGACCGGTCAATATCCCTTTCATCATGGATGGATCCAACACTATGACGTCCCCCGCTGGGGAGGAGCTGGATTACGGGCAGATCGCTTTACAACCTTTGCCCGACTGTTGCGCGAGGCAGGATACTCCACCGCAATCGGCGGCAAGTGGCAGATCAACCACCTCGGCAAGGAACCCGATGCACTGGAAAAGCATGGATTTGACGAACACTGCGTCTGGCCGGGAGTCGAGGATGGCCAACCAGAAACCCAGGAACGTTTCTGGAATGGATTAGTGATTACCAACGGCAAACGCAGCAGGGTTCCCTACGGTCCCGATACGATTAATCGCTTCCTGATCGATTATGTCAGGCGACACAAGGACAGCCCTTTCCTGCTTTACTACCCGATGCTTCTTGCCCATGGGCCTCATACCACCACCCCAATGAACAAGCCAAATGCCCCAGAAGGCAAACCGGCATTGTATGCAGGAAATGTCACCTACATGGATCATCTCGTCGGAAAACTGGTCCGCACGGTCGATGACCTGGGACTCAGAGAGCGGACCGTCATCATATTTACGGGAGACAATGGGTCTGCTTCACCGGGCACCCTTGATGGACAACCATATCCCAAGGGCAAGGGCCGCCAGGCAGACTGGGGCGCACATGTCCCATTCATTGTCCGGGCCCCGTTTCTGAGCAAGGGCGGGAACGTTTCACGAGATCTAATTGATTTTACCGATCTCTACCCGACTTTTCTTGAACTCGCCGGGATAGATCCCCCGAAAACGATCAAGCTGGATGGGAAATCCTTTATATCCGGGTTGCGTGGCGACGAGGATCCCTTCAAGAAGCGCAGCTGGATTTACTCACAGATCGGAGACTTCCGGATGATCCGGGATTGGACCCATCTGCTCGACAGCGAGGGCGCGTTTCATGATCTGCTCAAGGATCCACGCCAGGAACAGGAAGTAAGCCCCCTGGACAAGATTGCTCCGGGCAGACGCCAGCGCCTGCAGATGATTCTTGATAGATTCCCCAAGGATGCCCCCGCCCCGTTTCCGGAATTCAAGGTCCGACACCCGTAAACCCCTCGCCTGGCATACTTTCGGCAGCGAAAAAGCCTCCGTGACTCGCCAGAGAGCAACCCTTGAACTCTGGCAACCGGGCAAGCGACTCAACCTTGACAGGAAAGGAAAGAAGGCTATGAGTTAAATCGTGAGAGCATTAGTCGCCGTCCTTACCCTCCCATTGCTCTTGGCGCTGTCTAATTGTGGTGATTCCCATGATGGAGCCACCCCCCCAAAGAAAGCAGCAACATGAACTGGGACCTGAAAAAAGAATCGTGGCAAGGTCTTGCCCGAAAAAGTTGACGAGGAATCAGTGGAGAAAGAGTAGCACTCTGGCCAGTCACAGTGGCATTCTAGCTATACCACCTAGACTAGCGGGATAACCCTCATGAAGCTTCTTTGGATTGATTTTTCTGGAGAGCCTTACTGGACCCGTAGTTAGGTAGATAGAGAAATCAATCTTCATGAGACCCATGCCCGATTCCGGGGAGGGCCTATAAAGTTGAGTCAAAACTTCAGACCTCTCTGACTCTCTCACTTGGAGTTGAGCTAAAAAACCTCCCAGCCCTGCCGAGAGGTTTCAACGCATTGCGATCTATCGAGGAAACACGAGTTCTGCCCACACCGGTTTGTGGTCTGACAACGGCTTTTTCAGTTCGATAATTCCACCGTCTGCTGCTTTTGCTCCCGACAACACTTTGTAGAAAATATGGTCGATCACTCCCGCCTGTTTTTCCGTCGCGAAGGCGTTATAACTGAATTGCTGAGAGAGCTCGATTTTTAAATCTTTCCATGTCGGCCTCATGCCCGCCCTTTCAATGAAGTTCAGCGAATCATCTCCGACCCGATTGTTGAAATCCCCGGCAACGATCACGCACTCCGACTTCTCCTTCGGCAGAACTTCTGTGGCGAGGAAGTGCGCATGTCCCTTGTCCTTCTTGGAACCGCAAATATGGAGAGAGTAAAAGGTGATCGGAAAGCCACCCTTACGGATTACAGCTTTCACCGCAGAGGCGGGATTCCAGCCCACTCCTTTCAAGGAGATTTCCCCAGTCTCTTCGAGTGGGAAGCGACTCAGGATCGTCTTATATTTGTTCTTGTGATTAGCCGATGAAATCTTGCCCACGTAGCTGTGCCCCATACCCAGCACTTTGCCGACCCGCTTGGTCCAATCGCCATCGGGGGCTTCATTGAATCCGATCACGTCGAGATTGAATGGCTTGAACATTTCCCCGATTTGCTCAGCCGTCGCGCTCTTGCTGAACTCGACGTTGTAAGCTGCCACGCGAAGCGTCACTGCATCTTTATCCGCGAAGCATGCACCCGCAGAGGCGTAAATCAGCAAGAGGGTTTCGAGCAGGTAGCATCTCCGAATTCTCTTCATGGGAGTCCTATCCTACGGGATCTACCTTCTTTTCTCATCATCAATCGTCGGGCGGGACAAATCCGACCTGAGCATAGGAACGGAAGGGATACCGCTGATGGCCATTGACCACTCTGCGGTGGCACTCAAGAAGTCTTTGAAAGTAGCTCTCAAAGCATTAGCCATGGGAGTTGACGCTGCAGTAGACCGCAAGCTTTTCCCGAAGTGACGCTACTTTCTTCGCCACCCCGTCGAACATGGGGTTGGGGTTATGGAATTATCACCCTGAGGAATGCGCTCTCGGTATTCAATGCTTGTGTGTGACTCAGGGAATTTCCATTTCCAAGTCGCTCTGGCCCAACATCCGTCCAACTTTGCAGATCGCTCGATCGCTGCACCCGGTAGCTGACGCCTTTGTTAGTCCTCCACGATATCGTGAGCCTGTTTCTGTTGAGATCAACACTCGATAAGGTCAGCGCCTCTGGATCCGGTTCCGGTTCCGTAGCAACCTCGAACGAGAACCACACCACGCCGACTGCTCCAATGGTGCCTCCGGTTGTCTGCCCTGCGCCATAGTTCAAGATAAAGTCGCCTCCACTGAGCCCATTAGCGAAGAAGCCATCTCCAAAGACTGTGTCAAACCGCCCAACCGCGAGGTAATACGTCCCGACCGGGAGCCCAAAAGGAATCTCGATTTGACTCTGAAGGTTGGTTGTATCGTCATTCTCTGCAAGAAGGGCTCCATTCCCAGCAAACAGCCCCAGCTCTGTATCAATGACTGAGCCAAAGGTATTGAAATCCAGAGCACTGTTTCCATCCCCGAGAAGACCGAGAGAAATATTTTCTGGCGGGGCAACCTGGGCGGAACCCACGCCAATTGCCACCGCCAAACAAGCCGAAATCACAGAGAACACCCTTTTCATGATATCTCAAAACTACCATGACCCGCCCGGGGGCCACAAGCTTCCCGGCTTCTGACTAAGCCAAGGGGTACCTGCATTATAAAGAACGCTCCATTTTGTAATGCCTCCCCTTGTGGGCTTACGTCAACTATTAGACTAGTGGAGCGCTAAGGGGTGGATACGTGAAAGCCTTCCCTTCTTCTTGGTCACGACCTCAGACCCGTATCCGTGCGATCAGGCCGGCTCAGAGAACCGGACCGAGCTCTGCTATTCCACGTTGATCTCTACATTGTCGATCGACCAACCACTGAAGTCGTCGGCAGTATCGTCGCTGATAAACTGGAACTCTATAATAATGCTTTCGCCAATCGCGCTGGCTGGCAGGAGCGCACTGAACTCGTTCCACTCAACATCGAACGAATTAAGATCCGCATCGAACGCAACCAATTCGCTCAAATCGGCGGATCGCAGGACCCTGACAGTGCCAATGTCGCCGAACCCATCAGCGTCACGAAACTGCTGAAAACTAAGAGTAGCCTCTGTGAGGCCCTCCGCTGTGAGATCGATCACTGGAGAGCGGAGCGCAATGTTTGCCCCCGGTCCGTAGTTACCAATGTTTGTAGTGAATGCATTCCCGGAGCCATCTGCGCCACTGAGCGGACCGGTGCTCGCATTGGGGCTTCCCAGTTCCCAGAGGGTTATACTATTTACGTCATTGACGCTGGTAGTCCATCCTTCGGCTCCGTTCTCAAAGTCCTCTGCGAAGAACGCTGGAGCGACTTTTTCTACGAGGACAAAAAACCGATTAGGGTCAGAAGGACGCTGGAATGTCTCAACGTTTTCTGGCGAGGTAGCGATGATGTTCTCCTGCCAGACAGCCCACGAAGAGGGATTGGGTTCGTTCTCCGGGTCTCGTGAGGTCAGGATGTCGTAAACCTTCCCCGGTTGGCTGTCGAAAGTGAAAATGAGATCATCACCGAGGCCCTCAACCTCAAATCGCAGAGGAGTCCCCGGCCCGAACTCGCCGCCCAGCTGAATCTCTGCAATTTGCATGCTGTTGGCAGACGCCGAGTTCTTAACCGTTGGGAAGACGATCAGGTAGGAGGTATAGGCCTCAGAATTACTGAAAAACACATTCTGCGAGTTCGCCTCGTCGAGATCAGCATTCGCCCCCTGGTTGCGGGAGTCCGGAAGCGCAAGATCCCCGGACGAGATGAGAATGAACTGGTCGAGGTCGAATGGACCCGCTCCGGACACATCGCTTGTCGTTCCATAAAGCTCGTAGCTAGCAGGGTCACGAGGGATGGCATCGTTGGCCGTCCAGAGGGTCATGGAGTTTGCAACTGAGAGTCCTCCCGAAGGGGTAACCAGAACCCCGCTATTGAATTCAGCAAAGTTGAGATACTTCTGCCCCACCCCGTCAATGGCGAACTCCGGTCCTTCGTTGGCTGGCCAGTTGTTTATCCCTTGCGTTCCCCCGGGGTTCCCTACCTCGAATCTGTTGTTGGTAATGACTCCTCCCAGAATGGTATCATCTGGCAAGAAAATGGTAGGTGGCAGTGGATCCATAAAGGTAGGATTTCTCCCAGCCGCTACCTCCTCACCATCAGAGACAGTATCACCATCGGTATCATCGAGGTTAGGGTTGGTTCCTGGCTGAGACGTGGGATTGCCGGGGTCGAAGTCCAGTGATGGATTTTCCACGCCGTCGAGCAAGGTGTCGTCATCAGAGTCCGGATTCCGAGGATCAGTACCCGTGTCAGATTCGCTAACCCACACTCCGGTTCTGGTTTCCACTCCATCGGGAAGGCCATCCTGATCAGAGTCTTCATCCTGGGGGTCTGTTCCAAGGTCTCTCTCTTCCGTGTTGCTCAGGCCATCTCCATCCGGATCCCCAAGGGCTCCGTTGGGGCCGTCCATGGCACCCGGAGAGGATTCCCCCACACTACCGTCATCATTTGCATCGAGTCCATTGGCATTTTCATAGTCATCAGACAGGCCATCCCCATCGAAGTCACCCAGAAGTCCTACCGATCCATCAAGCTGGATCTCAGCGATCTGCATGCTGTTGGCGCTTCCAGCATTCTTCACTGTGGGAAAAATAATCATGTAGGAGGTGTAGGCCGTTCCGTTTCCGTTAAATTCGACCGTCTGCAGATTGACATCATTGAGGGGGTTGCCGCCACCGGGATTTCGACTGCCTGGAAGATCGAGATCACCCGAAGTGATCAGGACAAAACTTGAGACTGGAAAGGGGCCCTGATCGAGGACGGCATTCGTGCCATAAATCTCGTAGCTGGCGGGATCACGTTCCGGGGCATCATTGGCCGCCCAGAGCTTTATGGAGGTCGCAACCGAGGGTCCGATACCCGGAGTAACTACGATTCCAGTATTGAGCTTCGCAAAGTTGAGATATTTCTGACCGACTCCGTCCAGTGCGTTCACCGGCGCCTCACCACCGGGCCAGTTATTGGCACCAGCCGCAAAACCGCTCATCCCCACCTGAAAGTTGTCCCCCATGAGCTGCCCCCCAAAAAGCGTATCGGATGGGCCGAGAAGGTCCTCGGCCTTGGCAGCGCCTGTAGCCATGAGGAGCACAAGTGCGAGTCTGAAGAGGGAAAAGAAGATTTGGGAGGACATACTTGTGGAGGAAAAAGAGGTTAAACGAGTATTCAAATATTGAGGTCTTCCGCGCAAGAAGAAAGCCCCGAGGAGGAATGCGATGAATTTTTACTCCTCTCCTCTTCCTCTCAGTCATCCCGGCGTCCTGTAGCGACCTCATCAAAACGGCCCTTGGCTTCTTCACAAGGCGGCCTGTATTCCAAGCACCATGACTGGGTCTAAAGCGCCTACTAGTTACCAATGCAGTTACCAATACGCATAACCGGAGAAGCACGCGCCAGCTCGTTAAAAGCAAGCGCCTGTACGATCAAGCCAGCTTTAACATTTTCAGCCAGAGGGAGCCTCCAACTTACTTCAGTTTCCCAGTGCCAGAGCTACCTCCAAGATCTTTACTTTGTTGAGAAGGAGGCTCTATTTCCTCTCCGTCAGCTCTACGCTGAGGATACACCTCTTTGCCAAAATTTGGTTGTCCTACTGCTTCGCCAGAGCACCAGCTGCCAAAAGACTCTCGCCCTGCAAAACCCCATTATCGCAGTCCGAACTTTCCTACTCCCCACACGGCCGACGAGTCCCCGTTTCAAGATAGAGAAGTGCCTTTTGGTAGCTGGCTCCTGCGAGAAAGTGCTCCAAGTTTCCATCAATTTCATCACGGTGGGTTTCATGCCAGGCAGAGATTGCTTCACTGACACTTTTGAGGGCTTCAAGATGAGCCTCGGGGTCCCGATCACGGAATTCATGATCAGCAATCACCGCAATCCGCGCTTCAAGAAGGTTAGCTAAATCAGGAAAGGTCATAGGAACAGCCAAGCCTCCCGCTAGATGAGGCCTTCGGCAACTGAATTCCCAACCATCCTTAGCGTCAAACGAACCCACCCGCCTCCCTCGCCCCCTCCCTTCTTCATATCCCTCCGGAGTCAAAAGGCTTCCCGCTTGCCGACCACCATTTCTCCCCGGTAAGACCGTAACAAAATGAAGCCCCTGATACTTCATCGCATTATCCTTGAGCGGCTTTCCATTGGTGGTGAGAACCTGAAAGTGGTGGAACTCGTGTTTCCCCCACTGTATGGCCACACCACCTTCTTTTGTCTGGTCCCCTCGGTGAGTTTCACGCAATTCGTCTGGTTGATGGGAATACCCTCATTGGTTGGAAGATCAATGTTCCATGAAAAGGGGCCGTCCTCGGCAATGATCGAGCCAAGAGCCCTATTCCCAAGGCCCAGAAAGGTATGCCTGATCTCCCACCTGGGATCATCCGAGTAGAGGGGCGAGGCGAAGACAACGAGCAATAGAAGGATCTGACGAATCATTCTCACGGCTTGGCCAAAGAGGGCCCCAAGGAAAGGGGTTGAGTGCGCGTGAGGACCTCTTGCCTCGACGATTATGCGATAAATACACGTCTTTAGCGTAGCGAAGACTATGCATCCCGAATTGACCTCAGCCTCTTCAAGGGGATTCCCGTGCCACTGAAAGGGGGGACTTGACAAGCTTAGTGCCTATGGAAGGCTTCGTCGGATCCTGAACGGGATCACCCCGAAAAGCCTATGAAAATTATCTCTCTTACTGTCTGCGGACTGATGCTGTCTCTGCTCCCCGCCTTCGCCGGCCCAGTGAACAAAATCTGCCCCGTGAAAGGAAAAGCTGCGGACGGCAGCACTGCCGTCGAGGTGAAGGTTGGTTTTTGCTGCGGGCGGTGCGTGTCCAAGTTTGAAAAGGATCCAGCCGCTCTTCTCGCCAAGGTCGCCAAGGCCGCTGATGGGAAGTGCCCAATTAGTGGCCGCGATAACGACCCAGATGCCACTGCGACAATCTCTGTGGCGGTGTGCTGCGGAGGCTGCAAGGGCAAGGTGGCAAAAGACCCCAAGAAGTTTCTCGCCAAGATCGCCAGCGAGAAGAAGGGCTCCTGAACCTACCATAAATATTCTTTAAACTCCTCGACCGTTGCGGCCGGGGAGTTTTTTGTGGACAGCTGTCGCGCATTCCAAGGCAGCCAGAATCGGGTCACTGATTCAGTGTATACTCCCCGCATCTTACCCAAAAAATCGCCACCCCAGCTGGATGGTTATAATTCACGATAAGCGCCTCTCCCTGCTGCTACCCGAACGCGCAGTAGAGAATACAACAGTTATATGAAAAGACTCGCAACTGCTATCACGCTCTGTCTGCTCACCGCCACCTCTTCCATTGCTCAAGTGATTGAGAAAACCGCTGGTCCGAAACGCGAAATTACGGCTGCGAGCATTGGGATACCTGAGAAGCTCGCTGTGGACCTGGGCGGCGGGGTAAAAATTGATATGATCATGGTCTCGGCAGGTGAGTTCACAATGGGTGACAACGAGAGCAAACCTTCTCATACCGTTAAACTTACCCGGCCGTTCTATCTTGGTCAGTTTGAAGTGACTCAGGAGCAGTGGAAAGCCGTGATGGGCAACAACCCGAGTCGGTTCACAAATCCCTCTAACCCCGTGGAACGGGTTAGCTGGAACGACTGCCAGGAGTTCATCGCGAAACTCAACGCCAAGGCGGGAACCAAGGAGGGCAAGTATTCCCTCCCTACCGAGGCTCAATGGGAATATGCCTGCCGAGCCGGAGGTGAAAACAAGTTCTGCTTCGGAGGAGATAAACCCGGGCTCCTCGACTACGGTTGGCACGTGAAGAATTCCGAAAGCACGGCCCATCCAGTCGGCGGGAAGAAACCGAACGCATGGGGCTTCTATGACATGCACGGCAATGTCGCGGAATGGTGCCACGATTGGTATCAGCCCGAATACTATGAGAAATCACCGACAGAAGATCCCAAGGGTCCAGCGGCGGGGACAGTCCGCGTGGTGCGTGGCGGCTTCTGGGGAGCCAGCGCATGG
>CEWH01010860.1_pt1 | contig 10763 bp, 10 predicted proteins | sample 531231 | NCBI WGS metagenome assembly CEWH01 (sample SAMEA2622316, study PRJEB7988) | marine metagenome | biome: marine biome (ENVO:00000447); feature: surface water layer (ENVO:00002042); material: "saline water (ENVO:00002010), including plankton (ENVO:xxxxxxxx)" | depth 5 m | reverse complement strand
TAAATATTAACGTTAAGCAATCTATTTTCCCCGCCGCGAATAGAGGAAGGGCCAATCCTCTGGAGCCAATACATCCTCTCATTCTCTATCGCCGCCCCACAACGTTCGGATCCGAAGCGATCCCGTAGCGATCCACACTGCTAACCGCAATAGCGTCTGGAGAGCCCCTAAGGCTCACATTCAGACGGGACCCATGTGTCACGGCGTATGTGTTCCAACTGGAGCCATAACGGGCTTGGACAACATACTTGGTAGCAGCCGGAACCTTGGACCATTGCAGAAGGGTCAACCCTTTACTCGCACTTGCACGCAAGCGCGGCGCCTGAGGCCTCGTCTTGCTCAACCACGGCATGGGTGGCACGAGGGCAGGATGAGTGTAGATACTCTTGCTTAATGCCGTAGTGATCCCCCCTCGGTTTTCCATCAGGGACTTCGCGCTCCAATGAACATGCCCAGCGTAATTTCGGCCTACACTACGTGAGAGACGTAACTGGTTCACCATTTCGCTGGCAGGTCGACCTGGATCCTCGGTGGACTTGATACGAGCTGTCGCAAGTCCGGGCCACACCGGACGGACGCCCTGGGCTCGCCACCATTCAAGGAGCAGAGGAAAACTCTGCGGACCTTTGATCCGCCAGTAGAGCTGGGGGGAAAGGTAATCACACCACCCTGAAGCAAGCCACTTCCGGGAGTCCGCAGCCAGATGTTCATAGGCGTTAATGTGAGCCATAGTTCCCCGGGGGACTCCTGGCTTCCAGATTCCAAAAGGACTGATCCCAACGCGCACCCATGGCTTGATCCCCTTTACCTTCGAGTACATGCCCCGCACGAAGGAGTCCACATAGGCCCTACGCTGCGAAGGAGTTTTGCCATCTGGAAAGTCAGGGGTTGCCCGTCCTTTGACGAGATCGGGATAAGGGTAGAAATAATCGTCAATATGGACTCCGTCTACGTCGTAACGTCTCACTACATCGGCTATAACGTCCAAAGCCCGGCGCCTCGTAAAGCTGCTCGCCGGGTCCATCCACCGGTGGAGCTTGAAGTCGCGTATAATTGAGGGGTGGGTCCGGGAAACGTGATCTGGAGAAACCCGGTGGTCCCTGTGAGGCGTTGCCCGAAATGGATTAAACCATGCATGAACCTCGATATTGCGAGCGTGGGCCTGCTTAATACAGTAAGCAAGCGGATCGTAGCCCGGATCTCTTCCCATAGTACCCGTGAGCCACGGGGACCAAGGCTCAATCCGCGATCGATATAGGGCGTCCGCTTGGGGGCGTACCTGGAAAATTACTGCGTTCATCCGCAATGACGCCATCCGATCGAGAATCCGGGTTAGCTCGGCCTGCTGCCGCTGGGCGCTCAGTCCCTTTCTCGAAGGCCAATCAATGTTGTAGACGCAGGCGATCCACGCCGCCCGAAATTCTCGGTCGGGAGCCGGCACTTTCTCCCTGCTTCCAACGTAACTCTGGGCCAATGAACTGCAGACAAGGAACGCCCATACAACTACCGGTCGAAGCATCAGACCTGAACGTTTCAGGTTTCCTTACTATTTCCAAGGCGATTCGACGGGCCTTCTTCCCCTATCCGACTGACCGCTTGTTCCCCCAAGATCCACCTCCTACCAATTCAGACCATGGAGGGACTTCGGCAGAAACTTTCCATCTTTTCGGACCAACTTACCATCAAACCAGATCTCGCCACCTCCATGATCGCTGCGCTGGATACTCACCATGTCCCAGTGCACCTTTGACTTGTTGCCATTGCTGGCCTCGTCATAAGCCTGCCCGGGGGTGAAATGGAAGGACCCGGCAATTTTTTCATCAAACAGTATATCACGCATGGGCTCACGGATTTCCGGATTAAAGCCCAAGGCGAATTCCCCGATATAGCGCGCGCCTTCATCTGCATCGAGTATCTTGTTAATCTCCCGGTTTTTGCCTTCTGCCTGTGCGTTTACGATCCTGCCGTTCTCAAATTCTAATCTGATCCCATCAAATGGGATCCCGTTATAAATCGTCGCGGCATTGTGCGTGATGACCCCGTTCACCGAGTTCTTGACCGGAGCGGTAAAACACTCTCCATCAGGAATGTTACATTCGCCACCACAGGGAATAGCGGGAATATCCTTGATCGAGAATTCCAGATCGGTTCCTGGTCCCTTGATATGAACATGCTCGGTTTTTGTCATCAGACGACCCAGAGCGTTCATCGCAGGCTTCATGGCCTTGTAGTTCAGAAGACAAACCCGAAAGTAAAAATCCTCGAAGGCTTCCGTGCTCATTCCTGCCTGCTGGGCCATTGCCGCATGAGGCCAGCGCAATACGCACCACTTTGTTTTTTCCACCCGGTGACGCAGGACCCTGCGAGTATGCCCCTGAGCCAGATCCATTCTCCCTGGGGGCACGTCACTCAATTCCGCGATATTGTGGCTCCCTCGCACAGCGATATAAGCATTCATATCCCGCATTTCGGCCATCCGATGCTTGGCCGTCAGCCGATACTGTTCATCCGTGGCGCCCACCAGGAGCTCCCGTGCAACCCGCATAGAATTCATCGTCACGAACGGAACTGCGCCACGCCGGCGCGCCTCGCGGACTAATGCAATCCCCACTTCTTCCGGGACATCATAAAGGTCGATGAGAACTTTTTCGCCCCTCTTGAGGTTAGTGGAGTGGCGAACTAGTTGCCCTGCGAGCTGATCAATACGGGGGTCGTGCATACTTCCGGGAGTTTGGAGAAATTATCATTTTAGTGCCAACAAAGTCAGAAACTGTTGCTCAAGGCCTTTTCGGGCGACATGAACCCTGAAGGTGCTGGAGAATTCCACCAAGTCGGGTGCTGTCTCCATGAAGCGGGGCGACAAAAAGCCGCCGAGGTTCATGCCCATGGATTTTGCCATAATCAAAGCCTCCGCACTATGCCGCCCTTCTTTAATGTGAGCAAGTGAAAGGAGAGCGCCGCCCAGCCCTCAAGCCTGATAAAATGGTCCCCCTGAACACTGGATTGACTCCCTACGCTTGTCTCACGGAGCATCCGCTTCTAGCCTTCAGGGGTGATTCGTCTCGGCATTCTGGGCTCCGGCTCTGGCTCCAATATGCAGGCCATCCTCGATGCTATCCAAAATGGTCAGTTGGAAGCTGAAATCGTCATGGTCCTCAGCGATATTCCGGATGCCTATATTCTTGAGAGAGCGGGACAGGCAGGATTACCCACGGGGCTGATCGACTGCAGAGGCCTCCGCTCCAAGTTTCCGGAGGACGCGCAGAGAGAAGCCGCGGACATTCTCAAACAGGCCGGGGCAGAATTGATTTGTCTCGCGGGGTTCATGCGACTCCTCCGGTCTCCTCTCCTCGATGCCTTTCCCGGGCGAATCATCAATATTCACCCTTCTCTTCTCCCCGATTTTCCCGGCCTCGACGCATGGACCCAGGCTGTAGAGGCAGGAGCTCGTGAGAGCGGGTGCACCGTCCATTATGTCGATAGAGGAATGGACACCGGCCCCATTATCGCCCAAGCCAGAGTCCCTGTTCATCCCAATGACACCCCGGGCTCTCTCCACGCCAGGATTCAGGGCGAGGAACACAAGATTTACCCGGCCGCCATTGCCACAGTTGCCGTAGAAATTGAACGGCAGTTGGCCCCGGGGAACGATCGCCCCCAAAAAACAGTGCTTTAAAGCCGCTTAGTTACCAGTCGCCCTCCGTAAGGCAGTGTCCATCCCGTAAGTTTCCGATTTTCCCCCGGGCTGTTACGAGGTAACTCATCTATGTGCTCCAAGTTTCTCTACAGACCCTCCGGGCAACGCTCAATGAGACAATTTTAGGCTCGGAGCGGGCTGCGGACCTGCTCCTCACCGCCCTTCTCGCGCGCGGCCATGCGCTTGTGACAGGTCCCCCGGGGATTGGAAAAACATCCCTTGCCTCAAGCCTTGCGATGTCTCTCGGCGGAATGTTCAAGCGGCTTCAATTTACGCCGGACCTGCTTCCTTCGGATATCATTGGCTACAATCTTTACCGGCAGCAAAGTGGTGACTTTGATTTTATCCCGGGGCCCGTGTTCTCCAACCTTCTTCTCGCCGACGAAATCAATCGGGCTTCACCCCGGACACAGTCGGCTCTCCTTGAATCCATGAACGAGCGGCAAGTGTCCGTGGACGGAGAAACTAAAAAACTTCCCGACCCCTTCCTCGTGGTGGCAACCCAGAATGACACCTCCTCCACCGGGACATTCCCTCTTCCGGAGCCACAGCTGGACCGATTCCTTCTTTCGATTCCCATGGCACTGCCTTCCGAGGAGTGCCAGCTCGCCATTCTGAAACTTCATGGAAGTGGGCCTCCCTCCCCCTCAGGACAGGCCCCCCACCCCGTGATCTCTATTGAAGATCTCACTACCCTTCAGGAAGAGGTCACGGAAGTTCCGATCTCAGACAACCTTCAGCGCTACCTTCTCGCCCTCTGCCAGACAGCGAGGTCTCTTACCGGTCAAGACCATGCAATCTCCGTCCGAGGCACTCTGGCGCTCCAGTCTGCCGCTCGCGCGTTTGCACTTCTCGAGGGCCAGAACGCCGTTCACCCCGATCACGTGCAGGCGGTCTATCCCCACGTTCTCCGTCATCGACTTTTGACCGATGACACCCTGGACCCAGATCCCCTTCTCGACGCCGCCCTGGATCAGACCCCTGTCCCCTGAAGAACCCGTCTGATCCTCGTTAAGCAACACCCCGCTTCAACGCACCAAGATCTAAAACATCCTCGAACCCTCTCTCGAGCTTTCTACCCATGCTGACCCGCCGCGGTGCCATCCTCCTCGGGGCTTCCCTCGCTCTGATTACCCTCGGGGGGTTTCGATCGGACGGCATTCTCATCACCCTCGGATTGAGTGGAGGCCTCCTGCTCGCAGGAGCCTGGTTCCTCGTCCGGAAAAACCTTACCTCCCTTTCGCTCAGTCTCCGGGCGCCGACAAGAGTCTATGCTGATCACCCTTTTGATCTGAGGGTTCTCCTCCATAACGAGCGTAGTGTTCTGGACGCTTTCCAGATCAGGATCGCTCTCAGGCTTGCCGGACAGGTCGAAATCCGAAGCTTTGCCCCCTGGACTGCAGCGGGGTCCGCTTCAGAGGTCCATCTCCGGGGAACGATTCCCGGGCGCAGCGCCCTTTCTGAACACGAGTATTCTCTGAAAACGACCATGCCCCTTGGCCTCTTTTCCCTGAAAGCCTCCGGGATGATCTCTCACGAGATTCTTGTATTTCCCCGGCCGCTTATTCCGCGAGAGCTTTCAACTCAGGGATCCCTCCATGATGCCTCCCTGCTACCTGGCATTACCTCTGGCCAAGCCCCCGGGGAGCCGCGAGGAATCCGCCCTTGGCAGGCGGGAGACCCCGCCAAACACATTCACTGGCCTGCCTCCGCACGCTCATTCACCCGGTGCAGGGGCCTGCGGGTTCGCGAGAATGACCCTCCGGGCTTCTACCCCAGACATTGCGTCGTGCTTTTCCACTCCTTTGGCATGTCGGGTCAATTAATCCGGGCAGACCGCTTCGAATGGGCCCTGTCACTCGCGTGCGGGACACTGCGTCATCTTCGTCAACATGGCATCCCGACAACCTTTCTCGCTGATTTTAATCAATGGGATCCTCTTCCCGTGAGCTCGCGGAGTAGTTTCGGCAACCTGCTTGTCTCACTGACTCGAGCACAACGCCGACATGACACCGAAGCTCATGACCTAATTCCAATCATGGAGCGGATCGCGGATGAGGACTCCCTCATTATCATCTCCGATATGCCTACGGAATCCTGGGCCGATACTCTCCCGAGGAGGCCTGCCATCAGCGTGGACATTCGCCAGCATAACTATGGGGCAAGAACTCTTAAGGTTCGCAGCCCCGCCCCATGAGCAAAACTCTTGTCCTGCCCGGCTGACCGGGAACACTCGAATGCGCAGCATCTTCCTCGCTCTCACAGTCGTCGCCGCCTACGCCCTGCTTCGCGGCTTGCCGGAAGAACTGCATCCTGTCCTCCGCAACTGTCTGGCAGTCCTTGTCCTCGTCCTCGGAATTGGCCTTTGGCAACGTCGGGCACGACCGGCAGGCAGTGTTGCTCGATCTCTCCGGCGACCTTCGTGGTCCGATTACCTCGCTGTCGGCCTTGGTATCTTGAGCATTGAGTGCCTCTTCTTGTGCTTCCTTACTGTGGTCCCATCCCACGCCGAATCCCTCTCGCGGCGTCTTTCAGAGTCGCTCTCCGGTCAAGGGCGCGAGGCCACTCAAAGTAGCTCCGACGAGGACCTTTCCTCGCACGGGAGCGGTATTTCCGGAAACTGGCTCTGGGATACGAAAGGGCGCCGTCCCCTTCCCCTCACCAGCAACGCCCGCCCCTCAAACAAACCCGAGATTTTTTTCCGCCCGCGGGACCCTTCAACAACCGGATTCCTTCTCCGCAGCAGAGCATACCTTCGAGCCTTCGCACTGGAGCGGTTTGATGCCGCGACATGGACTCCCGTTGGAATGCCTCCCGCTTTGCTCACCCCTGACGAAGGCGGCAGGGTCAATCTGAGCCAACCGGAAACTCGTCCCGGCCCCTTGCTCAGGGGGGAAATTATCCAAGCCTCCCACCCCCGTGGAGAAGACCTCTTCACCGCCCCACAGGGAGCGACCCAAGGCTGGGTGCCGCAGCTCCGGCACGTGGACCCGGGCATTTTTCGCCTCAACCCTGCGAAGGATCCCGAGCAGGGATACACTTACGAGGTAGCGGCAAAAACCGTCACCCTGACCGGTCTTCTAGAATCCGGCGAGCTCCCAAACCTCAGGTTTCCTGATCTTCCTGAGGACTCTCCTCGCTTACAACTTCCATCCAGCGAAGAGCTCCGCGATGAAATCATCAATCTTTCCAGTAAGACGCTCGGCGATGCCGCTTCGCGGCTGGTCGGCCTCCGGAACCTGCTCTGGCAGAATTTCCAGTATTCCCTCAAGATCGAAAACCCCAAGGGAATCGATCCCGTCCTGAATTTCTTAAGGGACGAGAAACGAGGCCATTGCGAGTTCTTTGCTACCGCTGGCGCTCTCCTCTGCAGAGCCCTGAATATCCCTTCTCGCATTGCCTATGGTTGGAGCGGGGGCAAGTGGTATGAGGGGCCTGGATACCTTATGTTCCGCGCCAGTGAGGCCCACGCTTGGACCGAGATTTATCTCGAGGGCGTAGGCTGGGTTGTCTTCGACACCACGCCTCCCGGAGCAAGAACCCCACTTGATCTTGCCGACGCCAACGATCCTTTGCCCCTGATGGAAAACAACCTCCTCGATTTGGATTCTTCCGCCGCCGCCCAAGACCGCACCAGAAGCCTCTGGACCTATCTCGCCCTCAGCGCGGGGCTTGGCCTCCTTCCTGTGTGCCTCGTCCTGCTCCGCTTTCGGCGAAGGTCACCAAAAGGGGCGCAAATAGTATCCGCGGGCCTCCTTCCGAACGCACCGAGTTATCTCACCAGGTTCCGACAAGCCTGCCAGGAGCACGGTTACCCCATGCCTCCCAGCCGCACGCTGCGGCAGCACTTGCACTCTCTTGCAGAACGCGACCAGGAGCCCGCCTTTGCAAAGGAACTCCTCCAATATCATTACTCGGTCACCTATGGGAACGGTGCTCCCTGCAGGGAGCAAGAGTCCCATCTCATGAAAGCCATCAAACTCTGGTCCTGAGCTCTGGCTCAAGCGCTTGGCAACAGGCTGGCCTGCTCCGAAACACGAGCCGCCCGAATAGCCCCGGCACGATTCCTTACTCTACCCCCAAGTTTTCCTTCGGTTTCGTAATATGGGGGGGCCGCAGATAAAAAGGCTGGGGGGGAATACTAGCCAGTTCCTCCTGCTCTTCATCCGTCCGGCCCAGCCATGACTCAAGAAGGAACGCCGCTGAGGGGAGCTCCGGACGAATCTGATATTCGCTTAGCCCGAGGCGGCTCACCTCATCCAATGTCACCAAGATCTGCCCGTGCTCCGCTGCCACCCGGGCCCTCTCCTCGAACTGGAGGTGTTCAGAAAGAACCGGAGCAGCAGAGACCCTCCCCCTATTGAGATCGATAGTAGAAAATGTGCCCCTTCTGGCATCGCTCAGGGCAACACACCTCTCTCCGGTTCGGACAGTCGGCAGTCCCTCTAGGGAGCAAATTCCAACCGTAGGGCACCGATGGACAATCCCTACACCCTGTCCTGCCGCAATTCCCACTCTTGCGCCATTGTAACTGCCTGGCCCAGTACCAACAACAACCAGCGCGATACTCCCCTTCCCAACGAGATCCAAAATCTCCCCAAGGGGCTCCATTAGAAGCTCTGAGGGCCGTCTCGAGGCCTCAAATTCCAAGGACCGGATGACCTCGCGCCCCCGAGCAAGAGCCACCGATCCCCGGCTACTACTTGTCTCTATCGCAATCATGTAAGCCGCTCCCACACCCTGATGGTAGACTTCCCCGGAAAGTCTCCAATCAAGAAACGATTCGAAATCTTCATCCATTACATCTTGCGCGTTACGGTCTGGACCGCTTTTTTCTCGGAGCGCATCGTCCCGTTCCGGGAGGCTGCCATACATTTTCTACCCCCAATTTGATCTGTGTCCGATTACGCCAAAGGCCTCGAAGGAGTTACCGCCAACGAATCTGTTCTCTCAAACGTCGAGGGCCTTGAGGGCCGCCTCTCCTACCTCGGCTATCATATCGATGACCTCGTAGAGCATTGCTGCTACGAGGAGGTGGTCTACCTTCTTTACCATAGGAAACTACCAACGCTCTCGGAACTGGAGGCATTCAAGCAGGATCTAGCCAGCAGGCGGGCGATTCCTCAGGGGGTCATTGACTACCTCAAGGCCGCTCCAAAAGGCGCCGGACCCATGGACGTTTTGCGAACCGCGGTCTCAATGCTTGGGCTTTATGACGATCGGGCAAATATCGGCGAGCCCGACCATGCGGCAAACCGGGAAGTCGCGATGTCCTTGTGCGCTCAGGTAGGAACCATTGTAGCCTATTTCCACCGCGCCAGGCAGGGGCTTGAGCTCCCTCCTATTCGCGAAGACCTCTCGGAAGCAGGTCATTTCATCTACCTCTACACAGGAGAGGAACCCGGAGAGCAGGCCACCAAAACTCTCGACGTTGCATATATACTCCATGCTGATCACGGGATGAACGCTTCTACCTTCTCGGCTCGCGTTACTGTTGCGACCCTTTCGGACTTTTATTCTGCGATCACATCCGCGATTGGCACTTTGAAGGGCCCTCTGCATGGAGGTGCGAATGAAGGCGTCATTAAAATGCTCGAGGAAATTGGGTCTGTGGACAAGGTAGATGCCTACATTGAGGATGCCCTTGCAAACAAACGTAAGATCATGGGTATCGGGCACAGGATCTACAAAGTTCTCGATCCACGCGCTCCTCATTTGAAGCGTATGGCCCGCAAGTTGACCGAGGAGCTCGGAGAACCAAAGTGGGTGCAAATGTCAGAGCGCATCGCCCAGCTCATGGAGGAGCGGAAGGGATTGAATGCCAATGTCGATTTCTACTCTGCTACCGTCTACTATTCGCTGGGGCTTCCCACGGATCTTTTTACCCCCATCTTCGCCATTGCCCGAACCAGCGGATGGACCGCACAAGTCATGGAGCAGCTGGAGGACAATCGCCTTTACCGTCCGCTTACCGAGTATGTCGGGCCTCAGGAGCTTTCCCCGGTTCCCCCAATCTCCGAGCGCTAGGCCGTCTTAAGCATCAGCATTCGCGCTCCTACGAGAATTAGGAGGATCCCGAAGATCCGGGTGAGCTGCTGATTGCTCATATTTCTCATAAGCTCCGTTCCATACCACGCCGCTACTGCCGCACCCACGGCCGTGCAGGCGACGAGCCTCCAGTCAATCAGGTCACTTTTCCTGAGGACGTGATTGGCTGTCCCAGCCAATGCTGTCACCACCACGACTGCCAGCGATGTTGCAACTGCGTGCTTCTGGCCCATTCCTAGAGCGAGGACAAAAGCGGGAACCATGAGAATTCCTCCGCCCACTCCGCAAAGAGCTCCAGCCAATCCTGCGGCCAATCCTACGATAAGACCTGTTATGACGATTTTCACCCTCTCAGGGCATCACGACTGGACCGTTTATCAAGAACGCGTTTTCAAGAGGCGGTTCTTCATCACGCGCTCTTCCTTGAACGTCTCTTCCCAATCCCCATGGTAAGCTCAGCAACTAACCGATGAAGAACCATTCGGGGATCCAGCTGAGTCGTGACAAGAGACTTATCCGCATTGAGGGCTGATTCCAATGCTTGGCTCATCTCGCTGATAGTCACTTGTCCGGCTTTTCGGGCGGCAAAGAACAGCCCCCATGCGTTGACGCTTCCGCTCTTGGTCCGGGGTAGCCAGGCGATATCGCCCTCCGGCAGCTGGTTCAGGGCCGAAGTGAAGGAGCGCCCGTTATGGGTAGGCAGCCTAGGATGAGAATCGAGGAGAACCCGCGCCATGAACAGATTGCGGATGGTGGGTATGATTGCCGCGCGCATCAGCCCGATGGCGCTTTCGCCTTTCTCTAACTGGGCGTCAACCAGAGAGATTGCCCGCGCGGTATCCCGGCTCTCGAGAGCCCTCCCGATTTCCCAGACCACTCCTTTACGGCTGAGGGGAACAATCAGACGGACATCCTCTAATTCGATAAGCCTCCGATCCCCGAGATAAAGACTAAGTTTCTCCAATTCATTGCCGATCTGACGGGTCTCTTCACCAGCCATCTGGACAAACAAGTCCAA
>CEWH01119581.1_pt1 | contig 10794 bp, 8 predicted proteins | sample 531231 | NCBI WGS metagenome assembly CEWH01 (sample SAMEA2622316, study PRJEB7988) | marine metagenome | biome: marine biome (ENVO:00000447); feature: surface water layer (ENVO:00002042); material: "saline water (ENVO:00002010), including plankton (ENVO:xxxxxxxx)" | depth 5 m | reverse complement strand
ATGTCTAATGGATCCTTATTTAGAAGATCATTCATACCACCTTGAGGCATTGAAAAAGGATTATGAGAAAATTCGACTTTCCCATCATCATCTAATTCATACATTGGAAAATCAACAATCCAACAAAATTTAAAGACAGACGAATCAATTAAATCTAAACGCTTACCTAGTTCATCTCTGACATGTCCACCAATTTCCATCGCTTGAGAGGACTCATCAGCAATGAAAAACATCACATCCCCATTTCCAACATTCCCTATTTCTTTCAATGAAGTAAGAATATCATCAGATAAAAATTTAGCTATAGGACTTTGAATTTCTCCATCTACCCATCGTAAATAACCGAGTCCTTTGGAGCCAACACTTTGTGCAAACTTAACCATATCATCAAAAAACTTTCTGGATTGAGATGCACAATCTTTAACAGCAATAGTTAAAACTTTACCGCCAGATTCAACTACTCCGGCAAAGGCTTTAAATTCACATCCATTAAAAATATCTGTAACATCTTGCATAATTAATGGATTTCTTAAATCTGGTTTATCACTTCCATATTTCGACATTGCTTCCTTGTAAGGAATTCTTTTAAATGGAATTGGATCAATCTCCTTCTCTGAAAATTCTTTAAATACGGAATGAAGAACTCTTTCATTTACTTCAAACACATCATCTTGTGTTGCAAAAGCTAATTCCATATCTAATTGATAAAATTCACCTGGCGATCTATCTGCACGAGCATCTTCATCTCTAAAACAAGGAGCTATTTGAAAATATCTATCAAACCCAGAAGTCATTAAAAGCTGCTTAAATTGTTGCGGTGCTTGAGGTAATGCATAAAATTTTCCAGGATGAATTCTGCTGGGAACTAGATAATCCCTTGCGCCTTCTGGAGAACTACTGGTAAGTATAGGCGTTTGCATCTCCATAAATCCTTCGTTTGTCATAAGCTCACGAAGACGAGCAATTACTTTTGATCTTAAAATTAGATTATCATGTAGCTTCTTTCTCCTCATATCTAAAAATCTATACTCGAGTCTCAATGCTTCATTACACTCTTCATCTTTTGCAATTTGAAATGGAATTATTTTAGATTCTCCTAATGTTTCCATCTCTTCTGCAAATACTTCAATCTCACCAGTTTTTAATTTTGCATTTACTGCTTCAGCAATTCTTTGAACTACTTTACCTGTAAATGATAGTGTAGATTCAATTCGCCAATGATCGATTCCTTTGTAAAAAGGCATTGATGGGTCTATTACTACTTGAGTTAATCCATAATGATCTCTTAAGTCGATAAATATGATTCCGCCATGATCACGAACACTGTGAACCCATCCTGAAATTTTAACAGATTGTCCAATATGTTCTTTTCTTAAATCTCCACATGTATGTGTTCTATACTGATGCATTTTTTTCTCCTAACATTCTCAACCATTCATCAAGATTGAATTCTTCTTGAGAACTATTTTCTAAATTCTTTTGAATAATTTTATTATTCAATAATTCTTCGTCTCCACGAATCAAAACTTTTTTAGCGCCGAATTTATCTGCTTTTCTTAATTGCGCTTTCATACTTTTATTTTCTAATTCCATTCCAACTCGATGTCCAAAAGACCTAAGATGATTTGATAACTTCATATTTTCGAAGATTGCATCTTCTCCAAGTGAAACTAACCAATATCCATTTTTATTACTTGAATAAGTTAAGCTTTTTTCATTTAGCGCTAAAATTATTCTTTCTAATCCAATAGCAAATCCTACACCATTTATTTGTTTTTTTCCTATTTGGATTGAATATCTTCCTCCCCCAGCAATCGAGTCTTGTGAACCAAGAGAATCATGAACTATCTCCCAAACTGTATTATTGTAATAATCAAGACCTCTAACCAATCTTGGATCATGCTCAAATTCAATGTTCATATCTGACAATAAAGTAGTTACTTTATTAAAATAATTAATTGATTCATTGGACATAAAAGATGTTATTAAAGGGAGCTCTGATGTTAATTTTTGACATTCTTCATCTTTCCAATCTAATACTCTTAAAACATTTTCGTCTAATCGATTTTGATAGTTTTCAGGAAATCTATTTTTTATTTTATTTAGAGCAGATGATATTCCGATATGAATATTTTTTTTATCATCTTTTGAGCCCAATGTATTAATCTTTATTTTAGCATTTTTAATGCCCCATTTTTTTAATAATTCACACTGCAAAAGAATACTTTCAACATCAGTATAAGGATTAGGATCACAAGCAAATTCGGCACCAATTTGATGAAATTGCCTTTTTCTTCCTGCTTGAGGACGTTCACATCTAAACATTGGTCCTATGTAGTATAATTTTAAATTATTAGCTTCTTCACCTAAAGATGCTAGATAACGAATAGCGCCAGCTGTTCCTTCAGGACGAAGCACAAGAGAACGATCACCACGATCTTGGAGACTATACATTTCCTTTTTAACGATGTCGCTACTATCTCCTAATGAATGCAAAAAAACTTCGGATTTTTCAAGTATAGGAGTTCTTAATTCAGAATACCCAAAAGTGCCAAATATTTTTCGAGCATACTCTTCTATTTTTTGCCATTTCTGTATTTCTAAACCAGAAATATCACTCATACCTTGAAGTGGTTTAAAATCATTGCTCATATTATATTTTACCAGAAATTTTTTGTTTCATTATTTTACCAGGTTTAAATTTTACTACTCTTCTTGATGGTATAACTACTGTATTTGTTGGATTATTTGGATTTCTTCCAATTCTTTCTTTTTGAGTTCTAACTTCAAAAACCCCAAAATTTCTAAACTCTACAGAATTATTTTCTTTTAACGCATCAACAATATAGTCCAAACTTTTTTGAAGAACAGCTTGGACATCTTGCTGTATTAATCCTGTTTCATCTGAAATTCTCATAATTAATTCACGTTTAGTCATTTTTATATTCTCCAAAGCAATTCTTTTAAAATTATTTATCTTATTAAATATCGACGAGGAATATTAATTGAAAAGCATAATGGGTCAAGGAAAGTTCAAAATCAATTATGGATTAATTTTATATTTTTTTTAAAAAATAAAAAAAACCAATCATTGAAAAAACAAAGATAAAGGATAACATCTTAAATGTTGAATAATATGATTGATATAAACTTACTATCAAAATAGTTTCGTTTTTGTGAATTTGATCTCCGTTTTTTTTGAATATTTTTTTAACTTTCCCTCCAAATTCATGATTTAATTTAATTAAAAATTTATCATTTAAAATCTCAATTTTATCTTCCAAACTTATATTTTCTATTTCTAATACTTTAATTCTATTCTCTAACCTTCTAATAAACTTAATTGTAGCGCCATTATTGATTGCATTGGATAGTGCTTTCTTTGACATTTTAATATTTTTGTTGTTTTTTGAGAATTGATTTTTCAATCCTTCAAATTCTAAGTTATAAATTTCACATAATTTATCACCATTATATACTCTATCTCCCTCTATAACAAAAAATTTGTTAATCTCCCCTTTTTCTAAAAATGAAAATTGGACAGAAATAGGATATCTATTTAAAATTTTTTCTGAGGGAAACCATCCTCTTAAAATTGATAATGTAGAAAGAAATGATAATAAAAAAATAATTGAAAATTTTATTAAGTTTTTTTTGAAATACATTTCAATTAAACAGTTAACTTGTGAATAACAAGGAATCCAATTGATGCGATTCCACTAACTATCGTTAAGGTTTGATTAAATATATAAAATGTATCTTTAGGTTTTACCAATGCAATGACTTCATCTTTTTCAACTGAATCATACATATCTTTGTAAACTTCTAAAACAGTTCCGCCTTTTTCCCATTCAAATATAGCCTCTTCATTATTTTCATCTAAAATAGCAACCACATATTTATCGGTTATTATGTCATTTTCTTGAACTTTAATTTCTTTAATAAATCCATTTTGATTAAATGTTATTGGGATAGTATAAGGATGCTTTTTCATAACTTTTTCTGAGGGAAACCATCCATCTTTAATTGCCCATATACATAACAAAAAAAATACCACAGACATGATCAAATAGTCATTAGTGCCTTTATTTTTGTAGTTTCTCTTAGCCATATTTAAAACTAAATATATATTTTTTTTCTAAAAAAACATTAAAAAACAATTTTTTTTTGTCTTAGTAAGAAAGTATAAAAACTCTTTAACGAATAAATTATTATGAATATAAACAGTATTGTTTGGTTTAGACAAGATTTAAGGATTAATGATAATCCTGCTATTTATAATGCCGCAAAAAATTCAAATGTTTTTCCGATTTACATTTATGAGTCTGATATCCCAAAAAAATTTAAAATTGGTTCAGCTCAACAATGGTGGCTTCATCATGCGTTGAATGATTTAAATAAATCACTAGATAACAATCTCTTTCTTGCGAAAGGAAATGCTATTGAGAATATATTAAAAATATGCAAAGAATACAAAATTTCAGAAATATATCTTAATAAGTGTTATGAACCTTGGAGAATAAAACAAGAAACCGATCTTAATAAAGCCTTTGAATCTCAGAAAATAAATATTCATGTTTATAATGGTTCACTTTTATGGAATCCATTTAAAATAAAAAAAGATGATGGATCCCCTTATAAAGTGTTTACGCCATTTTATAGAAAAGGATGTCTTAATCAAAAGCCTCCCAGAGAAACATTTGAAATCCCAAATATAAAATATGTAAAGGCTCCTAAAACATCGATAAATGATTTGGAGTTACTGCCTCAAAAAAGTTGGTATAAAAAACTAGATACTTACTGGGATGTAAGCGAAAACGGAGCTCATAAAAGACTTAAAGAATTTATTAATGATGGACTATCTGATTATAAAAATGGAAGAAACTTTCCTTCTAAAAAAAACGTTTCAAAATTATCACCATACTTACATTTTGGACAAATATCTCCCCATATTATTTGGAATCAAATAAGTAAACTTTCAGAAGATGAAAATATCAATCATTTTAAAAGTGAACTGGGATGGAGAGAATTTTCTTATTATCTATTGCTTAATAATTCATCCATTAAAGAAAAAAATATTCAAACAAAATTTGATCATTTTCCGTGGGATAGAAACGAAGAAAATTTTAATAAATGGAAAAAGGGAATTACTGGAGTGCCTATTGTTGATGCTGGTATGAGAGAATTATGGGAAACTGGCTACATTCATAATCGAGTAAGAATGATTGTAGGATCTTTCTTGGTTAAAAATTTACTTCTTGATTGGCGGTTAGGTGAAGAATGGTTTAATGAATGTCTTGTTGATGCAGATAATGCTAGTAATAGTGCTAGTTGGCAATGGATTGCTGGATGTGGAGCAGATGCAGCCCCATATTTTAGAATTTTTAATCCAGTTATGCAGGGAATGAAATTTGATGAAAATGGTGACTATACAAAAAAATTTGTTCCTGAGCTAAAATCACTTCCAAATAAATATTTATTTTGTCCATGGGAGTGTCCAGATGATATGTTAAGTGATTTAAATATTAAATTAGGAAAAGATTATCCTTACCCAATTGTTGACCTTAAAAAAAGTAGAGACAAAGCATTAAAAGCTTTTGCATCATTAAAAAATGAAAAATAAAAACCATTACGATGTAATTATTATAGGCGGTGGAATTTCCGGTCTTATGTGTGCTAAACATATAGGTAGTAAAATTAATATTGCTATTCTAGATAAAGGAAGAAATTTTGGTGGAAGAATGGCCACACGTCATTTTGATGGTGCAGTTTTTGATCATGGTGCTCAATTTTTTACTGCTAAATCTTTGGAATTTCAAAATTATGTAAATTATTGGTACCAAGAAAAAATTATTGATATTTGGTTTTCAGAGGAATCTAACAAAAAATCTAAAAATCATCCACGATGGTTTGCAAAAAATGGGATGAATGAGTTAGCAAGATATATTGCAAAGAATATAAATATATATCGATCCACAGAAGTCTCTAATGTTGAATTTAACGACAAATATTGGAATTTAAAAACTTTAGATGGATCAGAATTTTCTTCTGATAATATCATTTTAACAATTCCTTCTCCACAAATAATAAAATTATTAAAAAATAGTAATTTATCGAGTATTAACAATCTCGATATTAAACAAAATTTATCTGTAGATTATGAAAAAGGAATAGCTATTTTAGCTGTTTTAGACGATGAAAGCGGAATAAAAAAACCTGGTTATCTAAAAGAAGTAGATGAAAATATAGCATGGATTGCTGATAATTATTTAAAAGGCATTTCCCCTATCCCATCATTGACCATCCATTCATCAGCTAATTATGCGAAAAAATATTTTGACCACACTTCAAAAGATCAAGCTCATTTAATACTTAATTTAATGAAAAAAATAATAAAAAGTAATATTGTCAATTACCAGGTTCATAAATGGGGATATACGACTCCAATTATAAAAAAAGTGAATGATACAACATTATTTGAAAAATATAATTTATATTTTGCTGGAGATTCATTTAGCGGTCCTAGAATAGAATCAGCAGCACTTTCAGGACTATCAATAGCCGAAAAGATTTTAAAAAAATATCAAATATAAAATTTCGGTTTTCAATATATTAATAATTTGTGTTATCTTCTTATCTTTAAGTTTATAAGGAGTAAAAATTGTATCTAAAATCAATCGAAATAATAGGATTTAAAAGTTTCGCTAATAAAACAACTATTGAATTAAAACCGGGTATTACAGCAATAGTTGGTCCAAATGGATGCGGAAAAAGTAATGTTTCAGATGCTGTTAGATGGGTTCTTGGTGAACAAAAAGCAAAATCGTTACGAGGCTCTAGCATGCAAGATATAATTTTTAATGGTACGGATGATACAAAACCAATGGGAATGGCTGAAGTTAGCCTCACCCTTACAGATTGTAGCAATTTGCTTAATACAGAATATAATGAAGTCTGTATTACCCGTAGAGTTTATAGATCTAATGAAAGTGGTTATTTTATAAATAAAAAAGCATGTAGATTAAAAGACATTCAAAGATTATTCATGGATACCGGAATTGGAACTGATTCATATTCTGTTTTAGAGCAAGGTAAAATAGATCAAATTTTATCAGCTAAAGCTGAGGATAGAAGAACGGTTTTTGAAGAAGCAAGTGGAATTACAAAATTTAAAACCGATAAAAAAGAATCATTAAGAAAACTTGAACAAACCGAAGCTAATTTAATTAGACTTGAAGATGTTATTAAAGAAGTAAAAAGACAAATAATATCACTTCAAAGACAAGCTGGAAAAGCAAAACGCTACAAAGAACTTAAAGAAGAAATTCGGTCGTTAGATTTATATATTTCAAGTAAACAATTAAATTCATATAAAGAAAATATTGATAATCTAATCAATAAATTAAAAATAAATGAAGAAGATCTATCAAAAATTCAAAAACAAATTAACGATGAGGAAGAAAAATCTAAAGCAGCAAGAATTGGTCTAACTGAGGTAGATATAGACATTAATCAAATATTAGAAAAAATATCTTCAACTAAATCAGATCTAGAAAATTCAAAACGTTTAATAATTCTTAATAAAGAGAGAATTGAAGAATTAAACGAGATCGAAAAAAAGAATAATAATGAAACCATTAAAGCGAAAGAAAAGCTTAAAGAAAATAGAATAAAACTTAACGAGCTAAAAGAAAATGATCATTTATTGAATGATGCTGTTGAAAAATCAAAAAAAGATTTAGATGATTCATTGAATAATCAAAAAAATATAGAAATTAATGTAAATAAAATTAGAGATAATTTGAAAAACCTACGTTCAGATTCTATTTTAAGTGAATCTAAAATAACAACTCTTCAAAACAAATTAAATTCAATTGAATCAAGTGATAGAGAAAATGTTTTAAAACGAGAAAGACTAATTACAGAAAGTAAAGAAATTCAAAAAAATATAGAAAACTTCAATAGCAAGGAAATTAAAATTACAAATGAAATCAAGGACCTCAGCAAAAAACTAATTTCAAAAGAGGATGAGTTTACAAAACTTTCAAAAAATAAAGCCTTACTTGACAAAGAATTTAGATCTCGAGAACTTAATAAAATATTAAACGATTTTAAAAATAATTTAATTGATAGTAAGCAAATAATTGCGTTGATTGAAAACCTTTTTAAAATTAATAGAGATGAAAAAGATCAAATTTCTATTCTTCTTGAAGAATTAGAAACAATAAAGCATAAAAAAGCAATCCATGAAGGAGAACTCCAAATTACTCGTGAAGAAATTAAAAACTTGAAAAAAAGGTTTGATACAATTGATTATGAATTAAATGAAATTCAGAAAAATAGTTCGGAAGGAATTGATTATAAAAGTACTTTAGCTCTTCAAATTGATGAAGAAAAAAATAATAGATCAAAGCTACAAGAATCAATAAAAACATCTAATGACGAATTAACTGATGCAGAAATTGAAAGATCTCATTTTTATGAATTAAATTCTGAAAAAAGAATTATTTATAATGAAAAAGTTCAAAATAGAAATCAACATGAAATGAATAAACAGCCTTTAATAATTAGAATTAATGAGCTTGAAGAATTAATAAATGATAAAACTGTGAACTTGGATGAATTTGATGGAAAAAGAAAAAAATTAAATAATGAAATTCATTTAGCTGAGCAAAATATACAACCATTTACAATACTTCTAAAAGAAAGTGATGAGAAGATAATAAATTTAAGAGAAAAAAGATCAGAATATTTATCAACTGTTTCTGGTTCAGATGAGCTACTTAAGGAGCTAAGGTCTAAAAATGAATTAGTATTTAATACTAAATCTCAGCATAATATTTCCAAGGTTGAAGAAACCATGAAAGCAGATAATTTGCTTAATCGTATAATTGAAAATTATTCGGTAACAAAAGAGCAGGCGTATCATATTGCTATTCCAAATGATTGGAATGAAGATAACCGCCTTAGTGATGATGAAATCGAATCAAGAATTGTTGAAATAAGGACTAAAATTGATTCTATGGGAATTGTAAATTTAATCGCCATAGATGAACATAAAGATTTAGAAGAAAGGTATTCATTTCTCTTAAAAGAACAGACAGATTTATTAAATTCAAAAAAACAACTTTTGGAAATGATTAGCAAAATTAATGAAACAACTACTGATTTATTTAATCAAACTTTCAATAGCGTTAATAGTGAGTTTCAGTCAATGTTTAAAAAATTATTTGGCGGTGGATCAGCTAAATTAGTTCTTACTGATGAAGATGATGTACTAGAATCTGGCATTGAAATTATAGCACGTCCACCAGGTAAGAAATTGCAATCTATTTCATTATTATCCGGTGGTGAGCGAACTATGACGGCAGTAGCACTGTTATTTTCATTATTTAAAGTTAAACCAAGTCCTTTTTGTGTTTTAGATGAGCTTGACGCAGCTTTAGATGACTCAAACATTTCACGATTTGTAGAAACATTAAAATCATTTGTATCAGATTCACAATTTGTGATAATAACTCATAACAGACAAACTATTGCACAAGCTGCTGTTATATATGGTGTTACAATGGAGAAGAGAGGTATTTCAAAAATTGTTTCTATGCAATTCTCAGATTATGAAAATAAAAACGATAAGAAAGAATTAGTTAAATAAATGAGTAACGATAAAGAATTTGATTTTTGGTATGCTGTAAATAATACAAAGCTTATAACAACGCCCACTTCAAAATTAGAAACATTTGGCGATACAATTGTTAATTATTCATTAATTTGTGAAGATATGGATAACGTTAATAAAATCTGCATCAAAGAAGGTCAAATAAAAGCACTAAAACCAACGATTATTACTCCCGATATACTTGGAAAAATAAACTTAAATGATTTTGGAAGTGATGCCAATGAGTATGCCGAATGGCTTAAAAATAACGCTAAAGAATTAAATATTATGCAATATGGGTTTTCAATATATAAACAAGAAATTAAAGAATACTTTGTTACTGATAATATAGATAATGTTGTGGAGAGAGTTAAAAAAGAAAAAGAAAAAGAAAACGACCCGTTAAGTGCAATTATAATTGGAGTTAATTCTCCATGGGAAGTCTGTTTATTAAAGCTAGTGGTTGATTTAGTACAAAAATCTGCACAAGGAAATTTTAATCAGCTTAAAAAGCATTCATCAAAGAATAACTCTAATATTTATGACAAAATTGATAATGAATTTGTATTTGCATCAAAAGATCCGTCAAGAATAAATAATCTAGCTAAATTAATTAAACAGAATGGTCTTTGGAAACAATATGAAGATAGATTTTTTGCTTTAGTAAAATCATCCCAAAATAATGGTGGGTGATACAGAATTCGAATCTGTGACCTCTTGCATGTCAAGCAAGCGCTCTAACCAACTGAGCTAATCACCCAAAAAAACATCTTGGCTTTGAGTTACAATTAAAACTATATTTCATCTTATGACATTAAAATTTTTTTTAGAATATTTTTTTATTAAATTATTATTGTTAATATGTAAGTTATTTCCGAAAAAAATTATTCTTATAATTTTTAAATTAGTTGGTAGTTTTTCTTATTTATTCTTATTTAAAAGAAGAAAAATAGCTTTAAAAAATATTGAATTAGCTTTTCCTAAAATTAATAAAAAAGAAAAAAGAAAAATTATAAAAAAAAGTTTTCATCACTTTTCAGAGGTAATCGCTTATAACTTTCTAGTTTTATGTAATAAAATAAATAAATTTAATATTGATGATATTGTTGAATCTAATGATTTAAAAAAATTAATCT
>CEWH01018852.1_pt1 | contig 10837 bp, 9 predicted proteins | sample 531231 | NCBI WGS metagenome assembly CEWH01 (sample SAMEA2622316, study PRJEB7988) | marine metagenome | biome: marine biome (ENVO:00000447); feature: surface water layer (ENVO:00002042); material: "saline water (ENVO:00002010), including plankton (ENVO:xxxxxxxx)" | depth 5 m | reverse complement strand
CACCATCCCGCTTGGCGTCGCTTACGCGGTCTGGTCAGGCGTCGGCATCGCCGCGCTTGCCGTGGTCACGGTGGTCGTGTACGACCAGAAGTTGGACGCTGCAGCGCTGGTTGGCATGGGCCTGATCATCGCTGGCGTGGTCGTGCTTCGGCTCTTCAGCGAGACCGCACTCGAATGAGGGCGTTCACTCAGCCGTGATGACGTGGATGCGGCCGTTGCCCCCGAAGGTGGCGTAAAAGAGGTCCCCGCTGGGGTGGAAGACGATCGGCAGGGGCGTGCCAAGGCCAGAAGCGAACACCGAGGTCGCGCCGGACCATGAGCCGTCCTCTGCCTGGGTGAAATCGATGCGGACGATTTCATGGCCCACAGGAACGACGCTGTTCCATGACCCGTACACCGTGGCATACACCGTGTGGTTGCCGCCGGGCAAACTGGAATTGACCGGTCGGTGAGCAAGCCCGTTCAGGCTGCTGTGGGGCGTCCATGTCGCAACCGGAGCTTCGGTTCCTTCGGGGACAGGTGTATCTGGGCCATCGTTCGGCCAGCCGTAATCCGCCCCATCGATAAGCAGATTCACCTCTTCGGGTGGGTGATCGCCCTCCCAATCTCGCCCGTTGTCGCTGAAGAGGTATCCAATTCCTTCGACCCACGTCCCGTCAAACGAGTTTCGTACACCGCTGGCCAGCACCCCGTGATCGCCCGTGGTTGCGTTGACCCACAACAAGGCAGCGTTGCGCTCATCGGCCTCCTCGCACACGTTGCAGGTAGACCCTGAGTGCCAGACGAGGGTCCCGTTCGGAAGCACATTCACAGCGTTGGTCTGATGGTTCCCGGTGGGGACGCCGTCCACAAGCACGGTGCTGTTCCCGGTCGGCGCCCGCTCGTCATCGAGGGTGAAGCTGCGCAACCGCCCTGCTTCGGACACAATGAGGGTTTCATCGAGCAAAGCCACATCGTGGGGGAAATCAAGGCCATCGAGCCACGTCACCGGTTTACCCGCCTGCCACGACCCGTCATGTGCCATTGGAAGAAGGACGATACGTCCTCCGTCACGGTCGCAGACAAGCATGGTCTCGTTGTCCAACCATTCCATGCAGGTGGGACCACCGAGGTTGCCGACCAGGAAACCCACTTCCATGCCTTCCTCGACCACGGGTTCGTGAACGTCTGCGTAGGGCCACATCTGGCGTGCAATGACGAGCAAGAGCAACGCGGTCACCAAGACCGGTAGATGGCGGCTCCAAGCCATGGCAAGGACCCACCGTAATGGGATTTAGCCACGCGGGTGGTTTCACTCGCGGCGGGCCAAGATCATCGCTGCTGCGACAAGGGCCACGACGGCCATTGGGGCAGCGAAACCTGGCGCGTCCTCCGAGGAGGAACTGGAGCCTGTTTCGCTGGCCGGGGCGGGGTCGCCCTCACCAACCGTCACGATGCCCACCATGTCGGAGCTGGCGTGAGGCTCGCACACATAGGTGAAGTCTTGGTCACCGGTGAACGTCACACGGAAGTCTTCGGTCTCCTTGGCTTCTCCTGAACTGATACCGCCCTCGAGGGCAGTTGTTTCTCCTTCCGCAGCGGTCTCAACGACGTTGTGGGCCATGGATTCGTCCGTCCACTGCCAGCACACCGTGTCACCGTCGTTCACGGTGAGTGTGGCCGGGCTGAACTTGATGCCGCTGGGCGCGATGCGGACCGTGTGGTCGCACTCGGCCTCAGGGGTGACCGCCGCGGTGGCGGTGGTGTCGGTTTCTTCAGACATGCCGGGGGCAGCAAGGAAGCTGAACACGACAAGGGTACAGAGCAACGTGGCGATGATACGCATGGTTGACGCCATACTCACTTCCTTTTGAAACGTGACATTCCGCCTGTGCTCACGCATCGAACGGGGAGGCGTAGTCGTTGACTTCAGAAGCGATTCGAAGCAATTGGTTGTACTTCGCCGTCCGGTCGCTGCGAGCAGGAGCCCCGGTTTTGATCTGCCCGGCGCGGGTTCCGACGCAGAGGTCGGCGATCGTCACGTCCTCGGTTTCACCAGAACGATGACTGACGACGTTGTTGAAACCGTTCCGCGAGGCAAGATCCATCGCTTCAAGGGTCTCGGTCACCGTGCCGACTTGGTTGACCTTGACCAACATGGCATTGGCGGCCTGCATCTCAATGCCCCGTGCGAGGCGCTCGGATTGCGTCACGAAAAGGTCGTCACCCACGATCTGCACCCTGTGACCTTCCCGTGCCGTAAACCGGGACCATCCGAGCCAGTCGTCCTCATCAAATCCGTCCTCGATGGACAAAATCGGGTACTCGTCCAGCCATCCAGAGTACACATCAGCCAACGCCTCGCTGTCGATGGCTTGTCCGTCGATGTGGTAGGCTCCGTCCCGATGGAATTCTGTGCTGGCGACATCAAGGGCGATCCCCATGTGTTCGGTGGAGTAACCGGCCGCCTCAATGGCTCGAACGAGGTACTTCAGGCCGTCTTCGTTGGACGGCAAATTCGGTGCGAAACCGCCTTCGTCACCGATGCCCCCCAAAAGGCCGTCTTGGCGCAATTCGGCCTTGAGGGCATGGTATGTTTCCACGCCGGCACGAAGGCCTTCTCCGAAGCTGTCAAACCCGTGTGGCACGACCATGAATTCCTGAACATCAACGTTGGATGCAGCATGCGCTCCACCGTTGAGGATGTTCATCATGGGGACCGGCATCAAGCCGCCCGCGACACCCCCAACATAGCGCCACACTGGAAGTTCGTGCTGGGCCGCGCCTGCATGCAAACACGCCAGCGAAGCGCCGAGGGTGGCGTTGGCCCCGAGGCGGGACTTGTTTCCCGTACCGTCGAGTTCAACGATGGTCTCGTCAAGAATGCGCTGGTCGTCCACCGGCATGCCCACCAAGGCTTGCGCGATGTGCTCTGTTACCGCGGTCACAGCAGCATCCACGCCTTTCCCCATCCAGGCTTTGCCGCCGTCACGCAGTTCCACCGCTTCATGCCGGCCGGTTGAGGCCCCTGAGGGAACGGCGGCGCGTCCGGCTAAGACACCGTCCACGTAGCAGTCGACCTCAACCGTTGGATTCCCACGGGAGTCCAAGACCATCCTCGCATCCAGTCCAGTGATATGACCGCTCATGGGCTTCCCTAATTGTGGCCAACAGACGTCCGTCCTTCAACGGTGCGGCGGCTCAGACATGGTTGAGCCAACGCATCCAGCGTGCCGTCGAGGCCTGTGCGGCGGGGATGTCGTGTTCTTCTCGGCATTCATGCAGCCAACAGAGCTGCTCGTCTGCGGGTGAAATCGAGAAGAGTTCAACGCGATACAGCGGCCTATCAGCGTCGGCAGAGACCGTGCCTCGGAAATCTTCCACAAACAGATGCAGGAGGTGCCGGGGGTATTGGCGCAACCCCCTGCAGCATGGCTCAGCGAGCACCACGCCGTTGTTCATGAACAGCAACGCAGCTCCTGTCAAAGGCTGGACTTCGTGCATCAGGATCTCACTGCCGTCGAGCATGGCGGCGACTTCAACCTGATACCATTGGTGCTGCGCATGAGGAAGGTCGAGATTCGCAACCTCATCGAGGAAGGTTTGCAGGCGCGCAACGCCCTCTGCACTTGCCACGGAACTCCCTGAACATCCCGCCTTCTTGAAGGCGAGCATTGGTAAGCATTCGCCGAATTTCGTCCAACAATTCCTGATATGTGGATGATATCGGCGTAGAAGGGGCTATATGGGTCCGTCTTTCCTCAAAGACCATGCCCCGCATCGCCGAAATTGACCGAGCCATCCTCGCTGCCCTGCGTGCCAACGGCCGCATTTCGTACGTTGACTTGGCCAAGGTGGTCGGAGCAAGCGAACGCACCGTCCGTACCCACGTGAGGAAACTCGAGGAAGACGGGACCATCCGAGGTTACACCATCCGTGAAGGTGGCGTAGGCTTGACTGCGCTGGTGCGCATCAAGGTCGCACCCGGTGCAGAAATCGGTTCCTTCGCCTCGGAAGTCACCCATTGGACGGGTGTTGAAGTGGTGTACGAAGTGTCAGGAGAAGCAGACCTGATCGCCTTGGTGCACGTCGACGACACGATGTCGTTGCGTCAGCTGCTCGATAAAATGTGGATGGCGGCTCCTGATGAAATCGCATCCACCACCACCGAACTCGTGCTCGAGCAATATTGATCAGGACACGGTTCCATTTTTCCACCGCACAACGGCGGCAACCGCCACCGCTCCGGTCACCGTAGCCAGCGTGTAGATGAGGAGCCCCCCTGCTCCGGACAGGAGATTCGGACCAAGGGTTCGCGCCGGATTCATCGACGCACCGGTGAGCGGCCCGAACAAGAAGGCAAGCAGGGCCACTGTCGCGCCGACCACCACCGCGACCGTTGGCGTGGAATCCCCACACCATGCAACCACGCCTAGAATCGAGGCCATCAACGCAGCCGTGATGCCAATTTCAATGCCAATCGCAGAAAACATGGACACACCCTCAGCGACCAACGTTGGTGCGAGTTCACTGGGGCCGAGGGCGAGGTAGACCAGAGCGCTTCCGAGCACACCGCCAGCACCTTGAGCCATCACGTAACCCAACCATCGTTGGCGCTGCAAATGCCCGGTGAGCACGAAACCCGTGGACACGGCCGGGTTGATGTGGGCCCCGGACACCCCACGTAAGAGGAGAATGGCGAGGGTGACGGCGAGCCCAAACGACAAGGAAATCACGAGCAGGGAGCCCCCAAGGGCGACGCTTCCTGTGCCAATGGCCACCATCCAGGCGGTCCCGATGAATTCAGCGCCATAGGCGCGCCAGGCACCGCTCATGTCCCGATCAAACCTTCCACTTCACCGAGCAACCAATGCTTTGGGTGCGATCAACTGCAGGGTTGTTGCCGCTCAGCATGGCCGCGAGGGCGTCACGAAGGTCCTCTTTGGTCACGTGGCCGGGGTCTTTGGGTGAATCGTCCATACGACCTCGGTACACGATTTCATCCTGAGCGTTCAGGAGGTAAACCTCCGGGGTGCGTTCCGCTCCCCATGCCGTGGCCACGGTCTGTTCCGCATCGTGGAGGTAAGGGTAGGGCATGCCGCCTTCGGCTCGCTTTACCATGTGCTCCCAGGAATCGTTCTCGTAGACGACAGGATCGTTGCTGTTGATGCCGACAAAACCGACGCCAACCGATGCAGCATGTTCAGCCATGGCGTTGAGCCGGCCGACGCTTGCGACCACATATGGGCAGTGGTTGCATTCGAAAACAACGATGGTTCCGTGTTCGCCGCGTGCTGCGGCAAGATCCATGGCATCAGGCCCGTGGTTCGGGTTGGCGTTAGGAAGGTGAAAATCGGGTGCGGTCATGCCGGGTTCGAGGGACATGGCCCTGCGTGGGCCCCCCACGACATAGCCCTTCCTCGGGTCTCATGCGACGAGGTGCTGCTCGCTTTGCTCGAGACGGCGGCGAGCAAGGGCATGGTCGGGATCGATGCTCAACACGGCACGCCACGCGGCCGCAGCCTCCTCGTGGTTGCCAAGGGTGTGGTGAATGGCGGCAAGGTGGAGCCGAGCATCGAGATGGTCGCCTCGGCAACGGATGGCCGCCTCGAAATCGGAAGCAGCTTCCTCAAACCGTTCCCAGCGCAGGTAAAGCAGGCCACGTTGATGCCAAGCATGGGCGTGATTGGGGGCCGCTCGCAGGGCCTCGTTTAGCGGTGCTTCAGCGCGCTCTGGGCGGTCAAGCGCCACCTGGCAGGCTGCCATCTGTGTCAACGCATGGTGATGGTTGGGCACAGCGTCTATGATGACCTTGAGGTCGTCCACGGCTTCGTTCCAGTGCGTCAGCGCCATCTTTGATTCAGCCCGACGCAAGCGGGCAAGCAGCAAATCTGGCGCTTGGACAAGCAAGCGTTCAGCGTCCTCGAGCGCGCGTTCTGGGAGGTCTCCGCCAAGGTAGGCCGAACACCGATTCAGACGAGCGCGCACGTGGGTGGGGTCCAGCGTCAAGGCCTCGTCGTACCTCGCGATCGCATCATCCAGCCGTCCACGACGGGCAGCGATGTTGCCTCGAACGTAGGCGATGAGGGCTCCCTCGCCACGGATGTCGGCTGCGTCCGTCAGGCGTTCTGCCTCGACGTCGTCGCCGTTTTCAAGCGCCAAAAGTGCAGATTCCGCACACAGTGCGGGGAGATGTTCTTCGAGCAGGCGCCCAGCCCTTGTCAGGGAATCTGAAGCGGCCTCAAAGTCACCAAGCAAGCGCTGCACACGGCCCATCGCAAGCCAAGCGAGTCCGTTTTCCCGATCCAACTTGAGGGCCTGGTCGATGGCATCGCCTGCCTCGCGCAAACGACCACCATCAACCGATCCTGTGCCGTCACGAATCAGGTCAGCACGTGCGAGAGCCAGGCGGCCTTCAACCAAATGCAGGCTGGCGTGATCGACGCCAACTGGAACGGCGTCAAGCAGGGCTTGGGCCTGCTCCAAACCACCTCGCTCGAGTCGCCGAGTCGCGATGGCCGCACGGAGCTGAGCGTTGTCAGCATGCGCCAGCATGGCTCGATCAAGACCCTCCTCAGCCGCCGTGAAGGCGCCGACCCCTTCCTGAAGGTCCGCCTTCAGCATGATCAGAATCCAACCCCCTGCATTGAGCGCAACAGCATGCGTGGCAGCCTTGAGTGCCTCCTGCTCACGACCCGGGAGCCGCGCCAAGCAACGGGCTTTGAGCGCCCATCCTTCCCCGTGTTGACGATCAAGATTGAGGCAAGCCTCGGCTGAAGACAACGCCTGGTCGACATCGCTGCCTTCGAGCAGTTCGCCTCGGCGAACCCAATCGTCCGGTTGCGAGGGGTCCTCGCGAAGGGCTGCTTCGATTTCGGCCAAGGCTTCATCGGGCGCACCGGCCCGTGCACGCAGGCCTGAAAGCAGACTGCGGTCCGCAGCGGTGACCTCACCAAGTGCTTCAAGCCGCCGAACCGGCCGTTCGGCCTCGGCCTGTCCTGCTGAAGCCAGGAGATGGGCTTGACGGCGCAGGAGGTCGGTGTCGTCTGGTCGCTCTGAGAGTTGAGCCTCAAGGTGCGCCAAGCGTGCAGCACCATCGCCGCGACGCGCAGCAATGCGCTCGGCGATGGCGTGGAGGGCGGCGTCCCCCGGCCGATCGGCGAGGGCGTGGTGGAGGAGGTGCTCAGCGGTTGCATCATGGCCCATCAACAAGGCTGCCTCAGCCAATTGCGTCAAACTTGCAGAGGACAATTGGCCTTCGACGGGCAGACCGTCGGCCGCAGCACGAGCGAAGAGGTGCTGCAGCGTCGAACGCTTCATCGGATCGATGGCTGCCTCCATGGCCTCGGGCGTGGAGGGGAGGCTCACCACCAAGCGGTCCAACGTGCGCCACAACGCTGCGGCGTCTACCTCGTCCTCGTTGAGGAGGCGATGTGCCATGATGGCTCCGTCGAGGTCGGGAAGAACGCTTCTGGCGTCCTCAAGCAGGGCTTCCATGGACGACAGGCGACGACCCAACGCCTCGATCGCTTCCCGCTGCTGAACGGCATGCGCCGCGGCGGCTTGTTCGTTGACCAACCTCTGGTCGTCGAGGGTTTTCCATCGTGTCGTCACGCGCTGCCATGCAGCGGCGCCGACGCCGCCAAAACCGAAGGAAGTGGCAAGGAGAGCAGCCAGCACCGGGTCCATCGGCGTCGTTCGGTTTCACAGCCCCTTTATGCTCTCCGTCAGGGCGCGGGTTCTCACCTGCGTTTCGTGACCCGATTTCTTGCGCCGAAATGGCGTTCAACTGGAGCAGAGGCGCACAGGTTGAAGAGCGGGGTGAGGGCATGACGGGTGGATTCCCATGCAGGAAGAGGCCGGCGAAAACGGAGCGACCACCCCTGTGTCGGTCCGGGCCCGTGCCGGTTGGGACGTCACGCTGCTCAAGGCCGAACTGGAAGCAGCCCCCGGAAGCGAAGACCTCGTCCTGAAGGCATTCGATGAACGTGGGCGACGTTTGACGCGCCTCAATGAACAAACGGCTGCCGTTGACGAGGCGCTCGCGCGCCGTGCACCTCCACCAACCGCCCCAACCAAGCAAGACCTGGACGATTTGGAACGCTTCGAATCGGCGTGGGCCGCATGGAGCCGCCAGCACCGACCGTACGGGTTGGTGGCGGAGCAAGCACGCGAAGCATGGATTCGTGCGGGCAGAGAAGAAGAATTGGATGAGGTGTTGCGCAGGCTCGATCGCCTCGATCCTGCCTTTGCCATCGACGTGCACCGCCTCGAAGGATCCCTCAGAAGCCCCACGGACTACACTGATCTTCACCGTGCCTTGCTCAACTTGGAAGCCGACCAAGACAAGCAACGTTCGGCCATGCAAGTGACGGTGGACCGGTTGGCCGCCGAAGGCTTGCCTGTGCCCCCGCTCACCACCGCAACCCTGCTGGACGGTTACGACGCGCTCGAAGCTTGGACGCGACTCAGCGATGACCTTCAGCGGATTCGGTTGCGGGTGGATCGTGACGTTCGGCCCTTTGACGCAAGCATCGCTGAACGACTGCTGGTTCGAATCGAGGACGTGACCCAAGCAGGTGACCAAACGGCAACCGCAGAGATCGATGCGGAAATCGGCCGCACCATCGACGGATTCCAGCGCCGGCTCGATCGGCTCAACGCCTTGCTTGATGGCTGGCGAAATGAGGGATACAGGTTGCCGCTTGACGGCCGAGCGCTACCACAAGATTTGCTGGATTGGGAAGCAAATTTTGACGAGGTCGAACGCCTCAGGGCTCGTCATGGTGTCGCATGGCGGCGGCTGAAGGACATCGCAGCCGTTCGACCGGAGGATGCCGTACATGCTCTGGCCCTGGCAGGCGACCTCGAAGCGACGGAAGCGTTCATCGACCACGTTGACGCATTGCACGCAACTTGGGGGCAAACCACGGCCCAGGCTCAAACGTTGCTCGAAGCTTGGGAATTGGAAGGCTTCGATACGGAAGCTTGGCATGCCCGTGTTCAACACAATCCCGTATCAACCCTGCAAAGCCTCGAGCAGCATCAAAGGCTCGTCCATCGAGCGATTGACCTCAGGCGACGCATGGATGTTCTCGACCTGTCTGTTGAAGGAGAGGAAGGTCGGGCCCGGCACGATGAATTGCTGAGAACCGTGGATTTGACGGAAGCACTTCTCGACGAGGTGGACGAATGGACCACTCGAATGGAGCGACGCACGGCGCGTCATCGCGCCCTCATTGTCGATGAATGGACGGACCTGCGACGTCGCGGGTGGACGGACGAAAGTTCCCCTTCTCCCTCCATGAGCCTCGCCGAGGCTGAGCGTCGCGTTGATGCGATGAGAACGCGGACTGCCTCACGGCGTTTGGACGGTGGCATGGAGGGTCGAATCCAACGCCGGTTGTTGGAGGAGCTTGAGGCATGGGCCGCGCTAGGGTGGAACGTCGACGTTCTACGCCAACGCGCGGCGAACAACCCGATGGACGTCGGCATGGCCATGCCCGGCCTTCGCCAAGCCGTTCACGATCATCAGCGTCTGCGCCGGAGGTTGGAAGCGCTGCCCTGGGAAAGGGACAGCGAACTTGGAATGGACGTGTTGGACCGTATGCAACGCCCTGAGGCTCTGGCAGACCTCGCCCACGATCTTCCACAGCTTGCACGCCAACTCGCTGCATGCCCACCTGACCCGAACGCACCGACATGGCGGGCATGGAGGCCGGACGCGCTCCCGAGCGGAAAAACGGAGTCCACGCCGCCAACCAAAGTGAAGTCAGAGCACGGTCGAACCGGGGAAAAAACAGGTCCGGCAGACCCTGCGTCTGTTGTCCATACCGTACCGTCTGAGCCTGCGTCTGTGGAACTCATTATCCCAAAGGATGCGGAGGAGGAACTGCTCGAGATGGGTGAACCGCAGTCGAGCGAGGGCGAACAGCACGCTTCTGACGCTTTACCTGTGCAAGATTCGGCCCGATTGGCCTCGAAGCTTCCCTCTTCAGCATCGGTGGGCGAAGGAAGCGAGGATTTGCGTCCTGCCCTACGCGGTCTGTTTTCCCGCCTCGGGCTAAACGCGCCTGAGACCATGGATGCGCGAAGCGTGCGTCGTACCCTTGGTCCGTATGTGCAGCAGCAACCGAAGGACATGCGGTTGACACGCTTGCTGCGGTTGGCCCTGCGGCTGACGCCCGACGCCTTGGATCAGGCCACGGTCGTCCAGAAGGGTTTGATGGTGGACCTGAGCGACATGGTGAGCCCACTGGAGGCGTGGACGACGTTGAGGTTGCAAGCACGGCACCTACCCAACGGTCACGGATTGCTCAACGACGCGCTCGTCCTCGGGAAAGCACTGGACAGGATACCCGGGCCAGGTCGGCGGCTCCCGCTTGGGGAAGATGCGCGCGACTTGCCGTCATCGGTTGAGGAAGGCGCGTTGCGGACGGAGGTCCAACGGCTTGGCCAGGCGATCAACCTGCCTTCGGCAGGCGGAATCCGCTGACCGGTTCACGCCTTCTGGAACCAAACGTCGACGTCGTCGACGGCCTTGAAGCCCTTTCCGGCCTTCGTTCCGACCAACGTAGGAATGGCGGCAGTGGAGGCAATTTCCACCATGCGTGCGTTGATGGTGCTGTTGATGACGATGGCCACCGCGCCATCTGCCTCTTCAGCGACCTCAGCAAGATCACCCGGAGGAATAGGCTCACTCGCCTCGCCGTCGGCCATGATAAGTTGGGCGTGGTTCTTGTCCAGACCGTCGATGAGCAATAACATGTCCTTGACCTCCTCAGGGGCTTCATACGATTCGTCCATGTCCTCTGCCCAATCTTTGTCGGGCACGCCGGCCTTGGCGTCGTCTTCCTTC
>CEWH01025068.1_pt1 | contig 10858 bp, 4 predicted proteins | sample 531231 | NCBI WGS metagenome assembly CEWH01 (sample SAMEA2622316, study PRJEB7988) | marine metagenome | biome: marine biome (ENVO:00000447); feature: surface water layer (ENVO:00002042); material: "saline water (ENVO:00002010), including plankton (ENVO:xxxxxxxx)" | depth 5 m | reverse complement strand
AGATCATGAATAGTCTGATTCTTCATTCTGAATCATTAGGAATGAGTCAAACATTTCTTCATTCTCAGTTAGCTGTTCAAAGTTTTTATGAATACTTAGGCTACAAGCCTGAAGGTCCAATTTTTGATGAAGCCGGAATCCCTCATGTCTACATGGCAAGAAGAACCAATAATGCTTGAGACTCTCGAAGAGTTAGTTCAATTTTAGGTTGTATTGATTTATAGTTTTTCCATTTTTTTATTATTCACCTTTTTGGGCTTTCTCTCCATAGTTAAAGGGGAGGTGAGTTTTACGCGTGATGTTATGCCGGTTCTCTCAAAGGCAGGATGCAATGGTGGAGGTTGTCATGGGAACCAAAACGGTAAAGGAGGGTTTAAGCTATCCCTCTGGGGAGAGAATCCTACTCTAGATCATAAAAATATTCTATCCTCCGAAAAACGAGCCAATCCTAGTAATCCAGAGGTTAGTAAATTACTCCGTAAGCCAACGCTGCTCGAAAATCATGAAGGAGATAAACGGTTTGATCTTGAATCGGAAGAATATCGAATTCTTCATGATTGGCTAAAATTAGGGGCCAAGAATGATGTCGATTCTGCTCCTCAATTGGAGTCCATTAGAATCATCCCTTCCTCTGTGCTTCTTTCGGCACCAAACAAAAAAATTAATCTTCAGGTGAAAGCAAAATTTTCAAATGGTGAAGAAAAAGACGTTTCACAATGGGCAGTTTATGAGAGTGCTAACCTAGGTGCAGAAGTTAGCGCTGGTGGTGAACTAGAGTTTAGTCAACCAGGCGAGACGACCGTTTTTGTAAGATACATGGGTGGACGTGCATCAATGCGCGCGGCATTGATCAAGGCCAACGACAATTATAAATGGAAGGGTCCTTCTCCAAAAAATGAAATTGATCATTATGTTTTTTCTAAGCTTAAATTATTTAACCAAAATCCCTCTGCTGTTTCTGACGATCTTACTTTTTTGAGGCGCGTGAGTTTGGATATTACCGGTTCGCTACCATCTTCAGACACAGCCCGCTCTTTTTTATCTGATAAAAGAAAAGACAAACGATCAATACTAATAGAAGAACTTTTAAAATCAGAAGAGTACGCGAGCTTCTGGGCTCTCAAATGGGCGGATTTACTGCGCGTTGAAGAGAAGACCCTTGATTCAAAAGGGGTAGAAAAAATATATGGATGGTTAAAAGAAATGATTGGCAGTGGAAAGCCATTAGATCAATTCACCAAAGACATTCTCTGTGCAACTGGAAGTACGTATAACAATCCACCAGCAAATTTTTATCGTGCCTTAAGAGCTCCAGTAAATCGGGCCGAGGCGGTTGCTCAAGTTTTTATTGGTACTAGAATTAATTGTGCGAAGTGCCATGACCATCCATTTGAAAATGTTCGGCAAGACGATTATTACCGCTTTGCGGCTATATTTGATGCTATCGATTATGAGATTATTGAGAATAAAAGAAAAGACGGTTTCGATAAACACAGATTTGTTGGTGAACAGGTCATAAAGTTGGTTTCAGCAGATAAATTTCAAAATAAATTTCTTAAAGACCCAAGAACCAAAAAACCTCCTGAACCTGGATTCTTGGATCCATCATCAGGACCTATTAAGTCATTTGATAACAGACTTGAAGAGGTGGCCGATTGGATTACTTCTCATCCGAGATTTGCTAAAGTTCAAGCCAATCGAATATGGTCTAATCTAGTAGGTCAGCCGCTTGTTGATCCTATTGATGATGTGCGTGAAACGAATCCGGCCTCAAATCCTGAGCTTTTGCATTTTCTTTCCAAGGAGTTAATTGAAAGTGGCTTCGACCAAAAACATTTAATAAGACTCATTACAAATTCTATAACCTACCAGCTATCATCGGACCCTGGATTGGTTTTAAATATTGGCACAGACTTGACGTTTGCCAGGGCTAAAGTCATGCGTTATCCCGCAGAGGTAATCATTGATGCTGCTCATAAATCAATGTCGATTGAGGGTGAGTTCTCAGATTCATTAAAAAGCAAGTACGCGATTACAATGCCAGGTGTTGATTCTGTTCATTTATCCAAAAACCCACATGAAAATGATAAGTTTCTCAAAATCTTCGGTAAGCCCGCAAGGTTGACTAATTCTGATGCAGAAAGAAGTAACGAAACGACACTCGCGCAGGTTTTTGAGCTAACTGCGGGTAAAACACTCAACACAATTCTTTCTCATCAAGAAAATAAAATTGGCCAACTTCTGAAGAATGGAAAGGACGACCTTGAAATCATTGATGAGCTTTATTGGTCCATTCTTACGCGACCACCAGTTGATGAAGAATGGTCAGCTTTTCTGAGTTACCTAAACATGTCATCCAATAGGCGTTCTGCCCTTGAAGATGTTGCATGGAGCCTGTTAAATGCAAAAGAGTTTTTGTTGAGAAGATGAAACAATTTCACTGTGAGAGCTTAAAGAAGTCGTCGATTTCCCGGAGAAGTCTGTTGAGACTTGGAGGTGCTAGTATGCTTGGCTTGAGTATGCCTAATTATCTTAGAGCAAAGGATCTTAGTGATTCAAAATCAAGAGTTATGGCGAAGGCACAATCTGTGATTTTTCTCTTTCAATGGGGAGGTCCTAGTCAAATAGACATTCTTGATATGAAGCCAAATGCTCCGAAGGAGTATAGATCTCCCCATTCACAGATAAGAACGTCCTGTCCAGAAATCGAAATCTGTGAGCATTTACCTCGAATGGCAAAGTTGATGGATAAATGCACTGTAGTGCGATCGGTTCATCACAAGATGAAAAATCATAACTCTGCTGGTTATTACGCCTTAACTGGTCATGCTCCCCCGAGCGATGACCAAAGATTGCGCGATCTTCCTGATTTGTATCCGGCTTATGGTTCTGTTGTAAGCAAGTTTGCAGACAATACTGATAAAGGAATGCCAACCTTCGTCTCATATCCTCATGTCATATCAGATGGCTCTAGAACGCCCGGTCAGCATGCCAGCTTTTTAGGTAAAAAATTTGATCCTCTTTTTATTCCTAAGGACCCAAATAAAGAAAATTTTAATCTTCCCGAACTAAGTCTTCCTAACAATCTTAGCCTAGACAGAATTCAATCTCGGAGAGGGCTTCAGGCTATTATAGACAAACAATCTAGAATGCTTGAGTTCTCAGAAAAAGCACGTGGTTTGGATGACTATTATAAAAATGCTATTGATATGTTGAATTCATCAAAAGTTAGAAATGCGTTTGATGTTTCAAAAGAGCCTCAATGGTTGAGAGAAAAATACGGGAGAACAACCTATGGACAAGGCTGTTTATTGTCTCGAAGGCTAGCCGAGGCAGGTGTAAAATTTACTACATGTTATTTTTCTAATGTGATCGGTGGGAGGAGTAAAACCGATGGGGGTTGGGATACGCACGGCTTTGATAACACAAGAATGTATCCTATTGTCGAGGCTTATCATTTACCTATAACCGATCAAACTCTACCAACTCTCATTGAAGATTTGGATCAAAGAGGGATGCTCGACGAAACTTTGGTGATTTGGATGGGTGAGTTTGGCAGGACACCGAAAATCAATAAAAATGCTAGCCGTGATCATTGGCCTCAGTGCTACAGTGTTTTACTTGCTGGGGGAGGTGTTAAAAAAGGATTTGTTTACGGTAAATCAGATAAGCATGCTTCACAACCAGAGGAAAATGCAGTGACTCCAGAAGATTTAACCGCAACTATTTATTATCTCCTAGGGATTGACCCTAAACTTCATATTTATGATACTCAGGATAGGCCTCTGATGATTTCTAGTGGAGAACCCATCTTTGATATTATTGCCTAAATTTTCTAGAGACTCGTTTCGACTTTAAACAAAAGACGTTCATTTGGGACATTGTCTTTTATACGGTAGTTTAGAATGAGAATTTGGTTCTCTAGCTCATCAGTTTTAAAGTATTCAATTTTAGACGAGGCGTCTGACCAATTGGCACCATCTTCTGACATTAGAATTTTCCAATTGAGTGATCTTCTTGCGTCGCTATTTATTCTGATTTTTATTATAGCGGTTTGTTGTCTTTCAGCATTATTGCTTTCTTCAATTTGAATATTTAAGAGAGTATCGGAAGAATTAAATAATTTAGGATTACTGCCTGATAAAAACTCCTCCAAGTTTGTCAATGTATCATTATCAGGATTGCCAGTTGGGCCTGACAGAGATGAATTATTAAGTTCCGATTCAGAGAAATTTGTAACTCGCCAATCTTCAAAGCTTAAACTGCTGCCAGCTTCACCAGGATCACCGCCTATCGAAGAGCTTGCTTCCCAGTTTTCCGGTAATTTATGATCAGGATTAGATTGTGGGTTTCTTAAAATCAAGGCGTAACCGTCACCATCTGCTGCTTCGGGCCAAGGTGAGTCATCATCATATTCAAAATCGCGAATAACTGAACCTTGACTGTCCAATAATAACATTCTTTCACCACCGTTTGATAAATTTGAATTACTTTCAAATTCGCCCAACAGAGGTAGACCATCTCCATAACGCAAAATAAAAGCTTCAGAATTTTCAACTAATAATGCCCGTTGTCCTGTCTGAATAATTTTTGAAATACCATTATTGAATTTGAAGTCAACGCCCTTGTCAAAAACAACCCCGCTAAGATTGATATTCTTTTCTCCAATATTCATAAGTTCGATGTACTCAAAATCATTTCTGTTCTTATGTCCTGCTTGAATTTCTTCTTCAGTGGCCGGTGCTGGACGGTAATGAACTTTGGAAATCACTAGATTTTCAGAACTTGCCGGAACGGTATCGGTATAAAAAGTTGCCTCATTGAGGGCAGACCATTCATTACCCGAGAAGACTCTGGCCCTTATCATTGTTTCAGGCTCTGTAAGCACAATGGGTTGTTCATAAACGATCGCAGTTTCAGCTAAACCGCCATTACCTCCACCAATTCCTTCAGTTGCATCTAGTGCTGCATCTATCAAAAAATCACTTGATCCTGCGCTCACGTTCAAACCTTGAATTGCAAGAACATTTGGTCCCACTTTTAACAAGTCAATGTGTTGGGAAATTAAAAATGATTTAAAGTTTTCGGCCTGTGAGTCTGTATGACTTGAGGACGCTTGGGCGTTAAAAGCAAGGGGATTTCCAGGGCTACCTCCAGCTCTATCTCTGGCAACCTCAGTTCCGTTTATGTAGGCGACGAAGCCATCATCATAACGGACCTTTAATGATAGGGTGTCATATATAGATGGATCACTTACATCGAATTTAATACGCATATAGATGGTCTCTACTTTACTTGAGCTGGCTTGATCACCGAAATTTAGAGAAGAGTCGATGATGCTTTGATAGCGACCATTGGCAGAATCATATCCACTTCCTTTAGTTCCCGAAGGCCATGAAGAATCGTCGAAATTGGACAAGAACCAAGAGTTTTGATTGGAATTATCAGTAGGCATCAAAGCTCTTTTTGAAGTAACTTCTGGGACAAGAACATGATCAGTGACAACTGCTGCAGATGCTGGGATGCGAGGATCAGAACCATCTACAGTGTAGTAAATAGTTCCATTGCTATTGCTATTAATTGTTAACTGATAATTTGATGAGACTTGTCCTCCGTGTTGAGAAAAATCTGGAGCATCCGTACTGGGATACCACTTTCTTCGAATGAATTGATTTAAAACAATTTCAGTTCTTCTAGGAAAATAATTATCATAGGAGCTGCCAGATGCCTTACCAAGTAATTGATCACGTGTTCTAACCCAGTCCAGTCTAGTATAAGGTGTTCGTCTTGCATTGTCTCCCCACCTTGCTGATTCTATCCTGACAACATATTCTATGGGATCTGCCAACTTTAAGTATGTTTTAGCGGTTTCCTCAGGTGTTAGTACTCCTCCATTAAAAAAGTGTTTTCTTACAGCATCTGCAAAACGAAGTCTGAATTCAGGATTAGCAATCAAATTATGGAATACTTCAGTCGGTCCGCCTGAATCATCACGACCTGTAGAATCATGGTTAGTGCTTTCGAGGCAATGCTCTGGATCCCAACTATGATAATACCATTTACCGTCTGGTCTTACTCTGTTGTATGTAGCATACCAGTTCTGGTGCGCCCAATCGGTATTTCCCACGTAATAATTGGCAAGCATGTAAGCAATAAAATTATCAATATGAATCAGTTTGGCGACCTCTTCATAGTTCGATTGATCTGTCATATCTTTTCTAGAGAGAGAAAGCATGTTTAGATAATTCTGATTACTTCCATTAACAACGGTTGAAGTTCTATGCTTCATTGCATCGTAGTCATCATTGTCACCTCCTAAGTATTGAGCTGCGAAATTATCATCGGGTCGTTCATGTATTTCACTAATTCCCCACAAGACTCCATTTATGTAGAGTAAAACGTGATGGCCTGTAGGAGAAAGTCCGCCCATTGCTGTATGTAAATCTGCAGGAAACTGATCATGGGTGTATTGAGCTCTGGCTCGCTGGCTTTCACCACGATTATAATGCCATACGTTGTTCAGCCGATGATCGAGAACTAGGGTGTCAAATCGTGTTGCACGGTTTTTACCATAAATTGGATATCTTAGATCTTCATCAAATTTAAGTCTCAATGATAGTTTATCTGATTTCCATCGACCAGTGCTAGATCCGCCAACGACTTGAACCGTTCCATCAATTTGAAAACCTTTCTCTGAATTGGGATCGTCCAGATTTCTACCAGGATTTATATATTCAATGGATGTTGATTTCTCTACACTTTCACCTCTTATATAAATTCCGCTGTTTCCAAACATTTCATCCCAATCCATGGCAAGTGATATTGTTGGAACTCTGAGAAAATCTTTAGTCTCAGGTCTTACTTCCGTCGAAGAATGGTTAACAATTTCAGGGTCCATTTCAAAGTCGGGACCAGCATGTCCCCAATTCACATGCGGGGGTACCGTGCTTCTTGATTGTTTTAAAACGTCAGAAGGAAAGATATATGAATGAGTGTCAACATTCGTTGATTCGTAATTATCTTTGACCGCAATTGCTCTAATTTGTGAAGTAGTGTTTATTTCTATTTCAACACTTGGTTGAGCGACTAAGTTTTTTGGCTCAACTTTAATTCCATTTCTTTCTGATGGGATTGTGCCGTCTAAAGTGTATATGATTGTTGCTCCCGTGGTTTCTGTCGTAATAGTCGTTTTGAATGGCTCAGTGTAAATGCCTCTATCAATCGTGAAAGTTGTATCCTTCACAAATCCATCAACCGCCTCTTTGTTATTTAAGGATCCAGGAGATGGTGATTTAAAAAATCCTATCGATAAGGGTGAATCTTCTCCGTAGGTTCCAAAAGAAACATCCTCAAACTGACGCGGGTATAATCCGTGAGCGGAAACAGTTTGATAATCATTTTGGACGTCTTTTCTTGTAAGGGCCAGATAAGATCCTTCGGATGAGCTGAGCTGAAAGTCGGTATGAAGTTCTTTTTCGGGATCTGTACGATCTTTTCCAGAGGCAAATATTACTAAAAATTGATTTGGTCCTAAAATGATCTCTGGCAAGGCCCACTTATTTGGACTGGCGGCGTTATCGGTAAGGAAATGATTGGCCAATGAAATATCGGAATCTGTAGGGTTCCAAAGTTCAATCCAATCAGAGCTCTCTTCATCCGAGTCCAATAAACTGTCATTATTATTCGCCATGAACTCACTAATTAAAATGTTATCCAAGGTTGGAAAACTCGGTACGCTGCCAGCGTTTTTGGGATTGGATCCCGAGCTAATTTCCGTACTGTCATTAAAACCATCCTCATCGGTATCCGCTTTAGTGGGTTCAGTTTTAAATGTTTCTAGTTCATCTAGATCAGTAAGGCCATCCCCATCAGTGTCTGCCAATTTTGGATCGGTTGGAGGTATACGATCAACTTCTTCTCCATCTATTAAACCATCATCGTCCGTATCTTCGTCTTTTGGATAAGTGCCGGTGATGTTTACTTCATCACCGTCAGATAAGCCGTCCCCATCGGTATCTTTTACAGTAGGATCAGTCCCAGTTGTAAATTCTATGCCATTAGGTAGGCCATCACCATCTGTATCATCCTTTTCGTTTTGGCCAAGATCCTTAAAGTAAGTTAATTCCCAAGTATCAGGTAGTTCGTCATTATCTGAGTTATTGGGCAAGTAAAGACCGTCCTTATAAGATATGTAATCAATCTCGACGGCTCCTGTATCTGAGGTCGATGAAAGCTGCATCGACATGTAGGAATATATTTCGTCACTGCTTTTGGATAAAGAAATGGTTTCAGCGAAATCAGGGATCGTACCTTCATTCATATAAATTTTCAGATCATATAGTTCTGAATTTTCTGAATTCTTTCTAATGGTAACCCAAAATTCATTCCAATCTTTTGGGTTCAACGCTTTAAATATTGTATTGGAATTATTACTAATAAACATGCCATCTTCTTCATAGGCAGAGTCTTTTCCAGCAACTCCTAATGCAAATCCAATTCTACCTGCACTGCCTCTGAAATTTATAATTCCTTTTGCTCCGCTGTGAGGATTCAGTCCATTAGGGGCATCATCTAAATCGGTGGCAGATTCTGGTAGGCGGATTCGAAATGCAAAAGTGGCACCATCGTCCATAAAGTTGGCTGGAGTTCCTTCGTGCTCTTCGAGATTATGAGTGAGTGTTAGTCTTCGATTATTATTTGTTCCTGAAGATTTTACGGCATCTATGATTTGGATAGCTTTGTTGTTTGGTTCACCGCTGATAGGTACCGAAGTGATTCCGCCAGGATTTCCATTGCCTGGTGAAGTGCCGTCCCAATGGTCAGAGCTATTATTATGATCCCAAGTTCCATCTAGTGCTTCGGTTGGAGAATTATTTATTTCATTGCCATCGTAAATATAGTCCCATCCTCCAGGAGGAGATGGATATCTTTCGCCTAGCAAAGTCGAGCTTAATGTTAAAAGAGTGAAACCGATTAGCCTAATAGTCTTCATTTGAGAGAAATCTTTGATGGGGATATTATAATATGGATCGATTGTTTGATTTGCTCAAGTGAGTTGGCTTGCCAATTATAAATATTTTGGTTCAAACTATAGGAATGAAGAGAATAACAATTTTAATCCTTATTTTTCTTGGTAATGCTGTTTTTGCAGATATTTCATCAATTTTACTTAAAGATCGGGAGATAAAGAAATTAGGAACCGGTATGAAGTTTACCGAAGGCCCTGTCTGGATAAAAAATGATAAAAAGCTTATTTTTTCAGATATACCCAAATCTTTACAAATGGAATGGACTGAGGCAAAAGGAGTCAAAAAATGGAGAGAGGTAAAGCAATCCAACGGCAATCTACTCGACCTTAATGGTAATCTTTTATCGTGTCAGCATGCAGGTAGAAACTTAATCAGAACCACGGCCAATGGTGAGATAGAAATTCTTGCGGATAATTTTGGAGGAAAAAAATTCAATTCACCCAATGACCTCGCGATAAGAAGTGATGGAGAAATTTGGTTCACTGACCCAAGTTATGGGTTAAGGGGAAGAGAAGCGGAAATTGAAGGGAAGTGGGTATACAGAAGAAAGACAGATGGCTCAATTCAGGTTATCTGTAAAACTTATGACATGCCTAATGGTATCGCTTTTTCGCCTGATGAAAAAAGAGTTTATATCGCTGATTCCGGAAATATTGGAAAGATCCGTGCATACGACGTGGTGAAAGAAGGACTTTTAGGTAATCCTTTATTTGAAATAGATATTCGCTGTGACGGTATGTGTGTGGATACAGAGGGGAGAATTTATACTACATCTCGTGGAGGCATACACGTTTATGATTCAAACGGCAATAAAATTGGTTTGATTGAAGTGCCAGAACATCCGGCGAATGTTTGTTTTGGGGGTGAGAATTTTGATACTCTCTTTATAACTGCACGTACCTCACTTTACTCAATTAAGATAAATGCCAAAGGGCATGAAGTGAGATCTAAAAATTAATTAAAAAGAAGTATAATTAAAAAACTGTTCTAACCGATCAGAGATTTTGTTTTCGTCAAGTTCTACGAGTGCTTCAACACTGAAGGACTCGCAGTTAAAACTTGCCATTACTGTCCCTCTGGCAATGGATACCTTAAGATCATTAAAACTTGGGCTGTTTTGCCCAATGGATGCTATAAATCCAGCAATACCTCCTACAAAGCAATCACCAGCTCCAGTCGGATCTTCAACGCTTTCCAATGGATAGGCTCCAGTTCTAAAAAATTCATCATCCCCCTTACCAAAAAGCATGGCTCCATGTTCACCTGTTTTGATGATGACGTTATTCGGTCCGAGTTCCATCATTTTTTTTCCCGCAACTATCAAGTTTTTTGTCTCTGTTAAAAGTTTTGCCTCAGATTCGTTTATAACAAAAAGATCAACTTTGGTCATGAGTTCCAAAAGTTCATTTCGTTCCGTTGAAATCCAGATGTCCATTGTGTCAGCAATAACATATTTTTTCTCGCTACATTGATCTAAAACATCAAGCTGGTTACGTGGCCTCATGTTGGCCAAAAGTACAATTTCTGTATCCCTATATTTTTTTGGTAACTTTGGTTCGTACGCTTCAAGTACGTTCACAGCAACTTCATGAGTCGTTCTGTTATCCATATTTTCGTGGTATTCGCCAGACCAATAAAAACTATCTCCGTCACTTTTTTCGATTCCCTCAGTACATATTCCGCGACTTTGAAGAGTCTCGATATGAGCGTTTGGGAAATCCTTGCCAATGATCCCCACGATTTCTGTTGGAGCGAAAAAGCTTGAAGCCATTGCTGCATAAGAAGCTGACCCTCCCATTAAGCCTTTTCTTTCGTCGTTTGGAGTCTTG
>CEWH01038654.1_pt1 | contig 10903 bp, 8 predicted proteins | sample 531231 | NCBI WGS metagenome assembly CEWH01 (sample SAMEA2622316, study PRJEB7988) | marine metagenome | biome: marine biome (ENVO:00000447); feature: surface water layer (ENVO:00002042); material: "saline water (ENVO:00002010), including plankton (ENVO:xxxxxxxx)" | depth 5 m | reverse complement strand
TAGCACAAATACACCTGCAGCATCTAATAATGTACCTCTTTCTTCAAACTATTTTTTAGAGTCTGGAGATTATTTTAGAATTAATAATTTCACCATAGGATATACATTTGAAATGGAAAAGTCAAAATTGTTCAATAACACTAGACTGTATTTTACGGCGAAAAACCCTTTAATGCTAAAGAAATTTTCAGGATATACACCCGAGCTCCCCGGTGACCCCATGGGTTTAGCTGGAGTCGAGCTGGATGCATATCCTACACTTAGCTCATATTATCTAGGAATAAATATGTCATTTTAATCAATTATTCATGAAGGAAAATAACAGAAATTTAAAAATATTTATAACGTTGATTATTACGGTAAATTTATTTATGCAGTCGTGTTCTGAGGAATTTCTAGAAATAGATGCTAATCAAATTACCGCTAGCTCAATTACTGAGGAACAAGCAGTTGAGCTGGTCAACGGTATTTATAATATTTTTTTAAGCTGGCAGGTAAGCTCATTTTCGTGGAATGGTATAACAAGTATTGCTAGTGATGATGCTGATAAAGGAAGTGATTTAGGAGATACAGGTTCAGATAAACATCTTTTAGATGCCTTAAATCATGATGCAACATCTATTTCTGTTGCTGAAGTATGGGAGGGTCATTTTAACGGAATACAAAGAGCTAATCAAGCTATTAATAGAATTCAACCATTCGACGATTTGGATATTGAATTAAAAACAAGACTATTAGGTGAAGCAAAATTTTTAAGAGCTTTATTATATTTTAGGTTATTACAAACATTTGGCGAACTCCCACTTATTACAGAAACTCCAGACGTTAATTCTCCTATTGAGGATTTATTAAGCAGGGCTACTATTGATGAAACATTTTTATTTATCGAAGATGATTTGATACAAGCGATAGAATCCCTACCAAATAAGAGTCAATACCCAAATATTGAATTAGGAAGAGCCACCAAGGGAGCCGCAAAGACACTTTTGGCAAAGGTTAGTATGTATCAGGAAAAATGGGAAAATGTTCTTGCCTTAACAAATGAAGTAATTGAATCAGGTGAATATAGTCTTACGGCAAATTATGAGGATATTTGGAAAGAGATTGGTGAAAATAATCAAGAATCAATTTTTGAAATTCAAGCTAAAGGAGCTATTCCATCAGTAGGGGTAGATAAATATAGTTTAACTCAAGGAGCCAGAGGTGAAGGTGGTTGGGGCTGGGGTTTTAATGTTCCTAGTACTGAACTACTAAATTCTTACGCGGAAAATGATCTTAGAAGAGATGCAACTATAATTTTCAGAGGAGAAACATTGTATGATGGAAGGTATGTTCCTGAAACAGTTGTTAATGAGATGTATAATCAAAAAGCTTATTCAAGTGCTTTTACAGAATTCGAACAAACCGGTAAAAATATTAGGATATTTAGATATGCAGAAGTTTTATTAATGAATGCTGAAGCGGCAATTCATTTAGGAGGAGATGTTTCAGGTCCTATTAACCTGATTAGATACAGAGCGGGCCTAAATCCCATAAATAACCCAACACAATTAGATGTGTGGAATGAGAGAAGATGGGAGTTAGCTTTTGAACATGACCGATATTTTGATCTAGTGAGACAAGGCAGAGCAGCTAATGTGCTACAATCATTAGGGAAACCATTTATTGTAGGAAAACACGAGCTATTTCCCATTCCTCAACAACAGATAGACTTAAGTAACGGTATTTTAACCCAAAATCCTGGATGGTAAATAAAGAAATATGAAATTAAAAGTCGTTTATAAAATTGGTTTACTCACATTATTTTTTGGAATTATTTCCTGTACAAATCCAAATGATATTGACCCACCACCCCCAGATGTTGGCTTTATTCCGGTAGACAATGTTGACTTAATCCCTTTTGAAGACTTGCTAACGTTAACACAACACCAAACTTTCAAATATTTTTGGGATTTTGCAGAACCTGTAAGTGGGTTGGCCAGAGAAGATAGTGATAGGCCTAATATCATTACAACTGGTGGTTCAGGATTTGGAATTGCATCATTTGTTGTAGGTATAGAAAGGGGATGGGTAAGTCGTGAAGATGTAATAAGTCGTATGGAAACTGTTTTAACTTTTTTAGAAGGTGCTGAAAAATATCATGGAGCCTTTTCCCACTGGTATGATAGCTCTGGAAATACAATCGAATTTGGTGATTTGGATGACGGTGGAGATATAGTTGAAACGGCATTGCTAATTCAGGGACTGCTGATTATTAGACAATATTTTTCTAACGATAATGAACAAGAAGCAGAGTTGCGAAACAGAATTACAAATATCTGGGAAGATGTAGAGTGGACATGGTATACGCAAGGTCAAAATAAAATCACCTGGCATTGGTCCCCAACACATGATTTTGCCATAAATTTAGATGTTAAGGGTTGGAATGAAGCCCTTATCGTATATGTACTAGCAGCATCTTCACCAACATACCCAATTAATATTGACATTTATAATGAGGGTTGGACAAGAAATGGTGCTTTTGTCAATTCTGGAACTTTTTATGATATATATTTGCCCTTAGGAGAAAATTATGGAGGCCCACTATTTTATTCTCATTACTCATTTATAGGAATCGATCCAAGAAATTTGGAAGATCAATACACAAATTATTTTGATCAAAATAGAGCTCATTCTTTGATTAATTACGATCACTGTGTAACAAATCCAAATAACTTTGACGGATATAGTGATATAAGTTGGGGGATTACTGCAAGCACTAACTATAATGGATACTCAGCGCATAGTCCAAATAATGATCTAGGTGTAATTTCGCCAACAGCTGCTTTATCATCTTTTCCTTACACACCATTAGAATCAAAGAAAGCACTTGAAAATTTTTATTATAATTTAAATGATGAATTATGGGGCGATTATGGATTTTTTGATGCTTTTTCAATACATTATAACTGGTATTCTGATAGATATTTAGCTATTGATCAGGGACCAATAATACTCATGATCGAAAATTATAGGACTCAACTTTTATGGAATCTATTTATGCAAGACCAAGAAATTATTGAAGGTTTAAATGATTTGGGTTTTATTTTTTAATGTCGATCAACAAAAATGTATAATAGAACTATGGTATATTTAAACTTATTAAAATTAATTATGGATATCCTTAATTTTTTTCTCAGACATTCTCTGTTATTTTTGATTTTGATGATTTTTTTATCTTGTGAAGAGGATTTTCAGGACTTTCCTGTAATTAGCTATAATCCATGTGAAATAGATGATGTAAGCATAAACCCAAATTTCATAACTGATTTTGAATGTCAGTCAAATTTTATATTAGACAATGTTGAAATTGTGCGAAATCCATCTGAAACTCCTCTAAATACTAGCAATTTCGTTGGTCTATATACAGATACTCAGGAACCAACCGATTTTATTGAGATTGACTATGGATCACCGATTGATTTATCGACCAATACAGTTTTCAAAATTAAAGTTAAGACTGAGATTTCAGGAGAACTTAGAGTTATGATGGATGGTGGTTCATCTGAAGCAGTTATTCAATCTCAAAATGTAAATGGCGATAATGGATGGAATATTTATATTTTTGATTTTAGTTGGAGGCAAAGTGAAAATCATACCAAAATAAAAGTTTTTTTTAATTATGGAGTTGAGATAATTGGAAGTACACCTAACCTATATTATATAGATGATTTATTTTTTGACACGTTTGTTGATCCATGTGAAAACTTTACTGAAAATAACAATATTTTAAATGATTTTGAATGTCAGCAGAATTATGAATTATTAACTACTAATAACGAAATTCAAATTGTAAATAATCCATATCCCAATGAAATTAATAACAGCATTTTTGTTGGACAATATATTGATGATGGTTCAGACGGGTCTGATGCATTAACAATTAATTTTAACGAGCCAATAAATCTTACTGAAAACCCTCAACTACACATAAAAATTCATTCATCCTTAAGCTCACCATTATTAGCAAGACTTGATGGTGGGGAATCACCAATTGAAGTAAGTAGCAACATAATACTTGTAAACGAATGGATTAACTACGTATTTGATTTCAGTTTATCAGCAAATGATCAGACACAACTAAAAATTTTCTTCAATCATAATTTAACAAATGGAACGCCAACTGATTTGTATTATATTGATGATTTGATATTTCTTCCAGCACCGTGTGATGAGCCTTTCGTTGAAAATTGTTCAAATGTCAACCCGGATTATAATATAATTAGCGATTGGAATTGTCAACAGAATTATGGTATCGAAACTACTGTACCAAGTGTATTAAATCCGTTAATTAGTTGTGATAATAGAAGTGAGTATGTTGGTCAATACACTGATAATGGAACAGAGCCCTATGATGCCTTCATATTAAATTATGGTTCAATTATTAATTTAAATACACACAATCAACTGAAATTTAAGCTTTACTCATCATCATCTATTCAGGTCTTAGCGAAGCTAGAAGGGGGGTCTGCTATTGAAAAATGGTCAGATTTTAGCGCAATTAATACATGGCAAGAATTTTCTTATGATTTTAGCGATTCAATTGATAACGAAAACACCACACTTGTTTTGTTCTTTAATGCCGGTCAAAATAATGGTAATCCGCAGGATATTTATCATATTGATGAACTCCGATGGGAAGAAAATTAGAAATTGAATGACTATCAAAAAATGAGAAAAATTCCAATAACTTTAGTTGTCTTGTTAATACTCTTTAATTGTCTTTATTCATGTGCTGATAAGACTTATAATTCAGAAACAGATATTTATCGAAAAGTAGATTCTATAATGAGTTTGATGACCTTAAATGAAAAAATTGGACAAACAATTATGTACAGTGGAGATTGGAACAAAACAGGTCCATATGTAACCTCAGATAATATGAAATTGCTAAAAGAAGGTAATCTAGGTTCAATGCTCAATGTTTATACATCTAAAGGGACTAAAGAATTGCAAAAAATCGCTGTAGAGGAGACTCGTTTAGGTATTCCTTTACTTTTTGGTTACGATGTCATTCATGGTTTTAAAACAATTTTTCCCATAAACTTAGGCATAGCATCAAGTTGGGATTTAAGTGATGTTGAGGAAGTAGCTAGAATATCAGCAGAAGAAGCTTCGGCTTCAGGAGTTCACTGGACATTTGCACCAATGATTGATATTGCTAGAGATCCTCGTTGGGGGCGTATTTCTGAAGGATCTGGAGAAGATGTTTATTTAACCAGTGAAATTACTAAATCCTATGTAAAAGGTTTTCAGGGCGATAATCTCGCTCATCTTAATACAATTTTAGCTTGTGCAAAACATTTTGTTGGATATGGTGCTGCTCAGGCAGGAAGAGATTATCATACTGTTAATATGGGGGATAATGAGTTGAGAAATGTATATATGCCCCCGTTTAAAGCCGCAATCGATTCAGGTGTTGAAACATTTATGACCGCTTTTAATGAGCTTAATGGTGTGCCTGCAACGGCAAATCAATACATATTTAAGGATATACTCAGAGATGAATGGGGATTTAATGGATTTGTAGTTACGGATTACACTGCTATTAATGAACTGGTGAGCCATGGTTATGCTAAAAATGAAAAACATGCAACAGAATTAGCTATTAATTCTGCTATTGATATGGATATGATGAGTGGTGCTTACAGACGTTTTTTAAAAGAATTAGTGTCTGAGGGGAAAGTTGACGAAAAATTAGTAAATGAAGCCTGTAGAAGAATCCTTGTTGCGAAATTCAAATTAGGTCTATTTGATGACCCCTATAGATATAGTAACGAACAAAGAGAAAAAGAAATCATATATCGCCCAGAATTTTTAGAATCTGCTAGAAAAATTGCCTCTAAATCTTCTGTGCTACTTAAAAATTCCGATGAAGCTCTACCTTTAGACAAAAAACAAACAATTGCACTGATAGGCCCACTTGTAAAAGATAAAAAAAATATCCTGGGTAATTGGGCAGCAGCAGGTGACAGAAACGGAAAAGCAATTAGTATATTCCAAGGAATAAAAGAATATTTAGATGACAAAAATATTCTATTTGCCAAAGGTTGTGATATTGATAGCAACGATAGTAGTGGGTTTAGCAAAGCTATTCAAGTTGTTGGAAAATCCGATAAAGTGATTATGGTTTTAGGTGAAGATTATAATATGAGTGGAGAAGCTGCAAGTAGAACAAATATAAAACTACCCGGAATTCAAACAGACTTAATTAAAGCTATAAGAGATGAATTCCCTGATAAAAAAATTATTCTAATATTAATGAATGGTCGTCCACTAGATCTCACGATTGAGGATTCTTTAGTTGACACAATTTTAGAGATTTGGTACCCTGGAACTAGTGGTGGTTTGGGAGTTGCAGATATTTTATTTGGAAAGTATAATCCGTCAGCAAAACTACCAATTACCTTTCCAAGAAACCTTGGACAAGTTCCTATATATTACAATGTAAAAAATACGGGAAGACCAATTTCAATAGAAAATCCAACAGAAGACTATAAGTCAAATTACATAGATTCACCAAATACCCCGTTATACCCTTTTGGTCACGGGCTGAGCTACACAACTTTCAAATATTCAGAAATTGAATTGTCTAAAGAAAATATTTCGGAAACTGAAGTTCTATTAGCGAGTTCAACTATTACCAATACTGGTGACTATGATGGGCATGAAGTTGCCCAACTATATATACACGATAAGGTTGGGAGCATAACAAGACCCGTTAAAGAATTAAAAGGTTTTAAAAAGATATTTTTAAAGAAAGGAGAAAGTAAAACAGTTACTTTTGAGATTAATTCTGACAATTTAAAGTTCTATAATAACGGAAAATTAACGATTGAATCTGGAGAGTTTGAAATAGCAATAAGCGGAACTTCAGATTTTGAATTTAATAAAACATTCAATCTAACTTTAAACTAAATAATTAATTTACTTAAATAAGTTTACCAATATTTTTTTTGTATCAAAAAAGCTTGTGTAAATAACTTTTAGGGTTGTATACACAGGAATAGCTATAATTAAACCAAAAATACCAAATAGTAATCCAGAAAATATTATCACAATAAATACCTCAAGTGGGTGGGATTTAATTGATGAAGAAAATATATATGGTTGAAGTATAAAGTTGTCAAGCATTTGAATTGCGGTAAAACCTGAAAGCAACCATAGTGAATTAGTTAAAAAGTCATTGAAAATAAATGTATCTATGTTATTAGTAGCTGATAATATTATCATTAAAAAAATACTAATTAATGGACCCAAATAAGGGATGATATTTAAAATAGCGCAAATAAAGGCAATGGCAAAAGAATTTTCAACACCTAATATTAGCAGTAGGATAAAGTATAGAATAAATAAAATTGTTATTTGCAATAAAACTCCTGAAAAATACCTGGTTAATAAATTTTCAATCTTGACAAATGAAAATTTTAGCTTTTTTCTTTGTTTTGAAGGAAATTGGCTTAATAAGGTTCTGAAAATATCTTTTCCATCTTTTAAAAAAAAGAAAGTGATAAATAATACAGACATAATTCCAATACTTAAACTACCAATTTGAGAAATAATCGAATTAAATAATTTAGTGACAAATCCAAAATCAATTTCAGAAATTAGATTGAGATCTGTAAAAAAATCAATTATACTTATATTTTTACTTTCAAGATAGTTTATTATTCCCTCGCTTGTAGATTTAAATTTATTTCTAAATTCAGATGTGTTAAGGAGGGATAGGTTTTTTCCTTGTTTTGTTAGAATTGGCACAAACAAGACTATAATCATAGAAATAACTGAGACAAGTACAGTAACAGAAAAAATTGATGAAAAGGATTCACTGAATTTAAATCTAGATTTTAAAACTTTGTTAAATGGATTTACAATCAAGGATAATATTAGGGCTATAAAAATATACAGTATACCTAATTTTATTTCAAAAAGAAATAATGCAATTAGAGCCAAAATTGATAATATTATTACTGATTTTACTAATTCTTTAGAATTCATCTTTAATTAATTGTTGAAAATATTGAACAAACTATAATTCCAGCCGTTTCAGTTCTAAGCCTGTTTTTTCCAAGTGAAACAGGAACAAATTTAGCTTTTTTTGCTAAATCTATTTCATTTTGTGAAAATCCACCCTCAGGTCCAATCATAATCAATGAATTATTCCCTTTTATTAATTTTTCCTTTAATAAATTGTCATCAGCAACTAGGCAGGTAGCTATATATGAATCAATATTATTTTCACTATTTGATTTTAAATAATCTTTGAAATCAACAGGTTTGTTAATCACTGGCAAGCTATATCTTAATGATTGCTTCATTGAGGATATTAAAATTTTTATGGATCTTTCTAAATTCAATTTATTTCTTTCTGAATATCTACAAACCAAAGGAGTTATTTCGTAAACTCCAATTTCAGTTGCTTTTTCAAGAAACCATTCGAACCTGTCTTTATTTTTAGTTAATGCAATTGCAATTTTTAACTTTGGAGATTCATTTTTAAATTCAACTAAATTTTTAATCTTTAATATAGATTTATTTTTATCAGATTCAATTAGAGAGCAATTATATAAATGTCCTTTGCCGTCAGTTACATTAATCTGACTTCCTACTTTTTTTCTCAAAACTTTAATTAAATGTACATTCTCCTGTTCACTGATAATTATTTCCTTTTTTTTACTGTTAATATTATTTGAAAAGAAGATATTCATTACATTGGATATTTTGATACACTAAAATCAGAGAATTTACCAAAATTAGATTCCTTAAACTTAAAATACCCATTTATACCAATCATAGCAGCATTATCTGTGGAATAATTAATTTTTGGAACATATGTCTTAATTTTATGACTTTCAATCAAACCTGTCAATTCTTTCCTTAGATATGAATTGGCTGAAACACCTCCACAGATAACAAACTCATTAATTTCATATTGATCTCTTGCTTTAATGATTTTATCAATTAATATTTTAACTATTGTGGATTGCAGAGACGCACACAAGTCGTTTATATTTTTATTTATAAAATCTTTTGATTTACTGTTTACAAAATTTTTAAAATTTGTTTTTAGCCCAGAAAAACTGAAATTTAAACCTTCAACTTTAGGTTTTGGGAATTTAAATTTATTACAATCACCTTGTATAGCCAGCTTATCAATTTTAGGTCCTGCTGGATAATCTAAATTCATAATTTTTCCTGATTTATCGAAAGCTTCACCTGCAGCATCGTCTAGTGTAGTTCCTATTTCAATAAATTCAGAGTAACTTTTCACTAAAACCAACTGGGTATGGCCGCCTGAAACAGTTAATGCAATAAAAGGAAATTTTGGTTTTTCTGTATTATCGTCAATAAAAATTGAAAGAATATGTGCTTGCATATGGTTTATTTCTAACAAAGGAATATTAAGAGATAATGCTAATGATTTTGCAAATGATGTTCCAACTAATAACGATCCTAATAGTCCTGGCCCCCTTGTGTAAGCTATTGCATCTAACTCAGATAACTTAATTTTAGATTCTTTCACAGCCTCTTTCATCACAGGAACAATTAACCTATCGTGCTCTCTTGAAGCAATTTCTGGAACAACACCTCCAAATATTTGATGTATTTTCTGACTTGAAACAATATTGGACAAAACGCTTTTATTCTTTAATATGGCAACTGATGTGTCATCACATGATGTTTCTACTGCTAAAATATATACGTCTTGTTTCATAGTGTAAATTTAGACCTAGTTTTCTTAAAAAAAAAGAATTAAAAAAATGCTTATTAATAAGGACTTAGATTACTATATTTATGTACGTGAAAAAGGTATTTAATAAGATAGGTTTATTAACTTCTGGCGGCGATGCACCAGGAATGAATGCTGCAATAAGGTCAGTAGTTAGAACGTGTGTTTTTCATAATATTATTCCTGTAGGGATTTCAAAAGGTTATGATGGACTTATAAAAGGAAAAATGACAGAAATGGATGCTAGAAGTGTCAAAGGTATAATTAACAAAGGTGGAACAATCCTCAAAACTGCTAGGTCCAAGGATTTTAGAAAAAAGTCAGGAAGAAAAAAAGCATTTGAATCTTTGAAAGATAATAATTTGGATGGCTTGATAGTAATTGGTGGTGATGGAACATTCACAGGGGGTTTAATTTTTAATGAAGAATTTGATTTTCCAGTGATCGGAGTTCCTGCTACTATTGATAATGATATCTTTGGAACTTCTCACACAATTGGATTTGATTCAGCTACTAACACCGTTGTAGAAGCAATTGACAAGATTAGGGATACAGCTAGTTCTCACAATAGACTATTTTTTATTGAAGTTATGGGTAGAGATGCTGGTCATATTGCTTTAAATTCAGGTGTAGCTGCGGGAGCTGAAGAAATTTTAATTCCTGAAGAAAATTTAGGGCTAGACAGATTAATTCAATCTTTGAAAAGAAGTGAAAAAACAGGAAAATCATCCAGTATAGTAGTTGTTGCAGAAGGGGATAAAACAGGAGAGAATGTATTTCAGCTAAAAGAATATGTTGAAAAACATCTTTCTGACTATGAAGCCAGAGTCGCCGTTCTTGGTCACATGCAAAGAGGCGGAGCTCCCACATGTTTTGATAGAGTTTTAGCAAGTAGATTGGGGGTAAAAGCAGTTGAATCTATGATGGAAGGGGAAGGTTGCTCAATGGTTGGACTAAATAATAAAGATATTACCCTAACACCTTTTAAAAACGCAATTAAAGGAATTACAAAAATTAACACTGAACTATTGAAGGTCAGTGATATAATGTCAATATAAATTTAAATTATAAGATGAGTAAAGTTAAGGTTGGTATAAATGGTTTTGGTAGAATTGGAAGAATTACGTTTCGAGC
>CEWH01148547.1_pt1 | contig 10909 bp, 8 predicted proteins | sample 531231 | NCBI WGS metagenome assembly CEWH01 (sample SAMEA2622316, study PRJEB7988) | marine metagenome | biome: marine biome (ENVO:00000447); feature: surface water layer (ENVO:00002042); material: "saline water (ENVO:00002010), including plankton (ENVO:xxxxxxxx)" | depth 5 m | reverse complement strand
TTGATAGGTACAGGTAATCCTGGTTCTGGTGTACCAGAACATAGATATCATGGTTCGTTTGATATTAAAAAAATGTTTTTTGTAGAAGATGTAATTGATATTGATGTTGTTAAAAAAATAGCAGAAACAGAATCAAGTAATCTAAATAAATTAAAAGAATATAAAAATATTATATTTAATCATGAGTTCGATACAGTAAATAACGAAGGGATAGTATTTGATAATTCTGAAAATACATTTTTTGCAGAAAAAATTCCTTCATTTTTTATAAGTTAAGTATATGTCAACAGATAATCTAAGAAAATGGAGAGATAAAAATCTCAATAGTATATCACCAAGTTTTTGTGCAGCAAAATGGTATAATGTATCTTTGCATTTAGGACATGGTTATAAAAACTCTTGTCATTTACCTTTACCACATCCTATTGACCCTGTAAAGTTAAAAGAAAGACCTCAAGAACTTCACAATACAGATTTCTCAAAAAGACAAAGAAAGATGATGTTAGAAGGAGTAAGACCTGCAGAATGTTCTTACTGTTGGAGAATAGAAGATATCGGTAGAGATAATATTGGTGATAGGGTTTATAAATCTAAAATTTATAAAGATGAGGATATTGCAAAAATAAAGGAATTAGGTGCTGATGTTGATATTATTCCAAAAACCATTGAAGCTTCATTTGATAGAACTTGTAATTTTGCTTGTTCTTATTGTAACGCTGGTTATTCAACTACATGGGGTAAAGATATAGATAAGTTTGGGCCATACCAAAAGTTTAAATCAGTATCAGCTGGTGCATATCAAAACAATGGTTCATGGGCAGATGCAAATGGTAAATATCTCGAACAAAACCCTTATGTAGAAGCATTTCTAAAGTGGTGGCCTGATTTGATTGAAGGAGGATTAGAAGAAATAAGAATTACAGGTGGTGAACCTTGTGCATCTCCAAACTTTTGGAGTTTCTTAGATAAAATGAAAGGATATCCTTCTGATAAACTTAGATTGGCTGTAAATTCCAACTTAGGTGGTAACTTTAAAAGAATCCAAAGATTAATTGATGCTTCTTATGAATTACCAATTAAAGAATTTGATTTATATACTTCAAATGAAGCGTATGGGCCTCATGCTGATTACATTAGAGATGGTTTGATATATCCTGAATGGAGAAGTCATATGGTTTCTTTCCTTGAAGGTGTAAATAAAGATATATTTCGTTCTTTAACAGTAATGATGACAATTAATTCACTATGTTTATTCTCAATAGATGAATTTTTAGATGATATGATTGTCTTGAAAAGAAAATATGGGCCAAACAGACCAAATGTTGACTTTAACATTTTGAGATGGCCAGCTTTTATGTCTCCATTGGCATTACCAAATGATGTAAAAGATTACTTACACAAAAAATTATCAAAGTGGTTTGAAACAAGAAAACAAGATGAAGATTTTTACCAAATATTTAGTGAAGGTGAAATTGCACAAATAGAACGATTAGTAGATTACATTGAAGTTGTAAAAACAGGTCATGTTACTACTGAAGATGAAAACGATACTCACTTTCACGATTTTAAATCATTTTATGAACAATACGATAAAAGAAGAGGTAAGGATTTTTGCAAAACATTTCCTGAACTAGCAGTCTGGTACAATCAGATAGATGTTGACCAATCAATACCAGATGTTGAAATGAAAGATGGGTCAATTACACACTTCGAAGATGGCGAATATAAACCTGAATAAATGAAAGTTAACGAACTTACAAAAAAAACCTTAAGATGGTGTGAACCATTTGGTGGGTGGTCAAAACTTAATATAAATCACGATTATTTTGTTGTTAATTTAGCAAATGGTGATACTGGATTATGTAATAGAATATTACATTGGGAATTAGCTTATTACATAAATAAGTGTAACGATTACAAGTATAGTATTTTACTTGATTCACAAGACTGGCCAGAGTTATCAATGATTACTCTACCAAATACTTATGGAGATTTTAAATCACCTAAAGTTGAAGATGCTATGTTTCCAATGGATTATGATAAATTGAGATTCAAAACAGTTTTTGATACTGAAAGAGATAGAACATATCAAGCAACAAAATTAGATAGAAAAAAAATTAATACCCTTTTTAAATCAGGTGACTTAACCTTAGAAGATGACCACTACTATTCAGATTTTGGTTATTCTCCTATTTACAAAAAAATGTTTTTACATAAAAATTTCAAATCAGATTGGGATAATAGTAAATTCATGAGACCATTGACTAAAATTAAATTATCACATTCATATATTGATGATTTGATAAAAGAAGGAGTACAAAATACAGTTGGTATTCATATGAGAAGATTTAATGGAGTTAAGACAGATGATATTTCATTAAATAATTTAAGAGATAAAAAATTAAAAGATGTTTATAATAAAATTTCATCAACAAAAACAGTAAATGACAATTATGAATTTTTTGGAGATGATGTATATTTCTATATTATTGAAAAAATGTTAAAACATAATCCTGAACAACAGTTTTACATATCTCATGATTTACCTGATGTATTTTTAGAACCATATATAAAAAGATTTGGAGATAAGATAGTTGATAGAAAGTTTTTTACATTACCTGTCGTATCACATTTACAGGCACAAGGATTAAACATCGAACAATTGAGAAGAGATGGAAATGTTATTAATAATATAATTGATTTATTTGCATTAGCATATTGTCCATTTTTAATAACTCATGGAGATTCTACTTGGAGTGAGTTTGCACAATACTACAATAATGAAGATGGAATGAAACCAATAATGCCAATTAATTCAGAGGTTAATGATATAGTTCAAGAGTATATTGATTCTGATGTTATAAAAAAATCACCAAAATTACTATAATGCATAATACATGGCCGTTAGGAAAGATACCAAAAGAATTCCAAAGACCTGAGCCAGACCAAATTAGAGAACTTGGTTATGATTGGAATAAACCACATGAGATTGTGGAAATGTTTGAAAAAGAAATTGCACTATATGCCGGTTCGAAGTATGCAGTTGCAGTAGATTGTGATACCAATGCTATCTTTTTGTGTTTAAAGTATTTAAAAAAATTTAAAGAAATAATCTCTATACCCGCACACACTTATATTTCAGTTCCAAATATTATAGTAACTGCTGGTTATCAGAGATTAAACTTAGATGAAGAACATTGGGAAGGTTTGTATCAAATTAAACCTTTAAATGTTTGGGATTCTGCTGGTAGATTCACAAAAGGAATGTACATCGGTGGTAATAATTTTCAAACACTTTCTTTTCAAATCAAAAAAAGATTACCAATCGGTAGAGGTGGTATGATTTTAACTGATGATAAGGAAGCTTATGATTGGTTAGTGAAGGCAAGATATGATGGTAGAGATTTAAACAAACCACAAACAGAAGATAATATTGAAATCTTTGGTTACCATATGTATATGACACCAGAAGATGCCGCACGAGGATTAATTTTATTTAATCAATTAAATACAGAACACGAAGATACTCATACTTGGGAATCTTATAAGGATTTGAGAGAGAACGAACTATTTACTATTGAATGAAAAACTTATATCTTGTACAAGTAGCGGATAAATACGGCCCAAACAGTTTCTTACCCATCGCGATAAGTTACCAATGGATGTATGCGAGTACAAGTAAGTTAGTAAAAGAAAATTTCCAAGTACCAGATGTTTTGATTGAAAAAAAATCACCAAAACAATATGTTGAAGATATGGAACACGAACCTCATGTGATGATGTTATCTTCTTATGTTTGGAATTTTGAATACAATAAAGAATTAGCAAAAAGAACAAAAGAAAAGTACCCAAATTGTTTAACAATTACAGGTGGCCCTCATGTTGATAAAAGAGATAAAGAGTTCTTTGAAAAATACCCAATGTTTGATATTGCGGTAATGGGTGAGGGTGAAAACGCATCAAGAGAACTTTTAAAAAGATATCTAAAAGAAGAAAACTATAATGATATTCCTCATGTATTTCCTAAAGGTGGTGAACTTTGTGCTTTACCAACAAGAGTACAAGATTTAAACATAATACCATCACCAATTCTTACAGGTTTTTATGATGAGATTATAGAAAGAGTAGAAAAGGAACATGGGCCTCAAATGTGGCAAGTAACTTATGAAACTCTTAGAGGTTGTCCTTATAAATGTACTTTTTGTGATATTGGAGATGAGTATTGGCAGAAAATCAAAATGTTTGATATGGAGAGAGTCAAAGCAGAAATAGATTGGATGGCTGATAGAAAGATTGAGTATGTTGCAGTTTGTGATTCAAATTGGGGATTGATGCCAAGAGATGTTGATATTACAGAATATGTAATCAAAACAAAACAAGAAAAAGGATTCCCAAAGTTTTGGGATGTAACTTGGGCAAAGGCAAACTCTGATAGAATTTATCAAATAGCAATGATGGATAAAGAAGCAGGTACAAGATTATTCAAAGGTGTTACTTTTGCAATGCAATCTTTGAATCAAGATACATTAGATGCTTCAAAAAGATTAAATCTTAAAACAGAAGAAGCTTTAACTTACTTACACAAATATCAAGAGGTTGATATACCAACTTATTCAGAATTAATTTGGCCTATGCCGAATGAAACTTATGATACTTTAAAAAATGGTATTCAAAGATTGATTGAGTTGGGTCAAAAAGATTTCTTAATGGTACACCCACTTGTGATTACTTTTAATGCAACGATGGGACAACCATGGTACATAGAAAAGTATGGATTAGAGATGGTTGATGTGCCATTAGATACATTTTATTTAAGTGTAGAAGAATTAGAAGATTATATAGTGGAGAGAACTTTAGCGGTGGTTGGGACGAACACTACAACAAGAGATATTGTTGTTAAAGGAAATATGTTTTCCCACTTACTAATAGTATTTTATTATTATGGGTGGGGCCACTATCTTTTAGAATACATTTTTAACAAATATGGAGTTACACATATTGATATTGTAGAAGAGATGTATGAATATTTTGAAAACAAAGAGGATAGTATAATTGGAGAAGAAATCAGAGAAAGTGAAAACTCACTAAGAGGTGTTTTTGAAAGAGGAGAGTTTTGGGGTAGGCAGGTTTTAGGTGATGATGATATTTTTTGGGAATATAAAGGAGCAACATCTATTGTATTTTCACAAAACAGAGAAAAACTACAAACAGAACTTACTCAATTTTGTAAAGATAGATTCGATGAAGATTTATCAGATGTGGTAAGGTTAAATTTAGATATGTGTAGAGATTATACAAATATCTATCCAATTAAAAAAACTTACAAAAAAGATACACTTCAAAATACTTTAGGTTTATTAGACACAGAAACAATTACTTTAGACCATTGGGATACTGAAGAATTAGAACCTTTAGAATTTTATCATAGAGCATATCATTATCAAAGAAAAAATAGGTATTGGAGGTGTAATTATAAATAATGGGGCAAGAGATTAGTAAAAGTAGTAAATTAATTGAAACAAATTTTGTTGCAAAAACATATTTTGATATTGATACAAATAATTTAACTTATCAAAAATTAATTAAAAAAATAGATTTAGATAAATGGTACTACAAAGATAAAAAAATACCATATACTCATAATGATTATGGATATAGATGTGATGATATTTCTTCAATAGAGGATAATGATTATATTTTAACATTTGGTTGTTCATATAGCTATGGACAGGGTTTGTTTTATGAAGATGTTTATGCAACAAAGTTGGCAAAAAAACTAAATTTAAAAAATATAAATTTATCAATACCAGGTAGTGGATTAAAAGTTCAAACTTATAATACTACTTTATTTATCACGAATTTTATAAAAAAAAGATTACCAAAATATGTAATTTATCAATATCCACATGATTATAGAGTATCTTTTGCTTCAAAAAGTGGAACTAACTTACATATTGAAACAAAAACAATAAATACTAATGATGATTATGTTAATGATGAGTACATTAAAAAATACTTCTTGGAAAATCCTGGTATGAAGTACTTGCAAGATTTATTAGAACCTTTATATTTAAATAATATATGGGAAGCTTTAAATGTTCCTATTTTTCATGTAACATTTGGTGATTACATACAAGAGTATAAATCAGAACATCAAAAATTTGATATAGTAGATATCGAACCTGATAGTACTAAACTTGATTATTATGAATTGGCAAGAGATTTATCACACAATGGTAGACAATTTCATCATAAAGTATATAAAACAATTTTAAATAAAATAAAAAATGGTTAATGTAAACAATGAGTGGGGAAAACTCAAAGAGGTTATAGTAGGAACAGTAGATAATGCAAATATGCCAACTCATGGTAAAGATTTACATTGTATAAATTATGCTACTGAAGATTCTATACCTAAAAATGAATTAGGATTTTGGGATAAAAAAGTTTATGAAGAAACACATGAAGATTTAGAAAATCTTTCTAATCTTTTAACTGATGTTGGTGTCAAAGTTTATAGACCAACACCAATCGATACTACCCAAACAATATCAAATGGTCATTGGGAAACTTCTCAGTATTATACTTTTTGTCCAAGAGATACAGCAACAGTAATTGGTAATAATATAATTGAATCACCAATGTCTCTTAGGTCAAGACAATTCGAAACTGATTGTTTTAAAGATATTTTCATTGAAAAAATGGAACAAGGTGCTAATTGGGTATCAGCTCCAAAACCAAGATTATTGGATTCAATGTACCAAAGAGAAGATTTATCTAAAATCACTCTAAATAACGATGAACCAGTATTTGATGCGGCAAACATTCTAAGATGTAATAATGATATTTTATACTTAGTATCCAACACAGGTAATTTAAAGGGTGCTAAGTGGTTGCAAAACTTCTTAGGTAGTGAATATAGAGTTCATACCATTGAAGATGTATATTCTTATATTCATATTGATTCAACTATTGCAGTTTTAAGAGAAGGATTGTGTTTATTAAATCCTGAAAGAGTAAATGAAAACAATATGCCTGAGTTTTTAAAATCTTGGGATAAGATTTGGTGTCCACCGATGGTTGATATTGGATACCATCAAACAATCAGAGCATCTTTATGGATTGGAGTAAACTTACTATCAGTAGATGAGAATACTGTGATTGTAGATAATAGACAAAAAGAACTTATAACAGAATTAAAAAAATATGGAATTGATACACTAGATTGTCAAATTAGACATTCAAGAACTTTAGGTGGCTCATTTCATTGTGTAACAACAGATTTAGTAAGAGAATGAATTTATTAATAATAGGTGGAGCTGGTTATTTAGGAACACCACTAACACAACAATTTGTATCAAACCGAAATCCAGTAGTTTGTATAGATAAACTTGAACATAGTAATTACGAAAGTGTAGAAGGATTCATCGAATCAAATAAACATTTCACAAAAGAATTCAGTAAAGGAAAGGCAAAGTTTCAGTTTATTGAAGATGATGTAATTAATATAGATGATTACCTTCCAAGTTTTCAAGGTATTGATAGGGTTTTATATATGGCATCTCCAAGATTACTTGAATTGGATGAAACCGATACCATCAACGAAGAACTAAAGAGATTAAAATGGGTGATGAACAAAGTTAAAAAGGAATGTGACCCAAATTTCATATTTTATTTTTTTAGTAGTTGTAGTGTTTATGGAAGGCAAGATGATTTTTCAAAACCATTCAAAGAAGAATTTCCAACACAAGTAACAACAAGATACTCTGAGTTAAAAATTAAATCAGAAGAATTGATTTTAAAAGAGGATGAAAATAGATTTAAGATATTTAGATTATCTACATTATATGGATTATCTAATCCTATGAGAAAAGATATTTTAATTAATAATTTAATTGATGATATTCAAACAGGAAAAAAATTAGAAATTTTTGATAAAGATGCCAAAAGACCACATTTACATATAGAAAACGCAACAGATATAGTTCACAACTTTGTTTGTAGTGGATTTGATGGACAAATTTTAAATATTGGTTTTGATGAATTTAACAAAACAAAAAAAGAGATAGTAGAAGAAATAGAAAAAGTTATTGGAACAAAATTAGATGTAGAATATGTTGATTCAAAAGATAGTAGAAACTATCAGGTTGATTTTTCAAAAATGAAAAAATATGAGAATCAAATATATAGAGCAGATGAGAAAAAAGAATACAAATATGGGATATATGATTTGTGGGTAAATAGAGTTAATGTATCAGTAGAAGAACACGACTCTATTCTACAATGTCCAAGACCTTCTTTATCATCAAAATCATGGTATTTAAAAGAAGAAGGTAAAATGTCATTTCCAAAAGTATTTGGTAATTGGAATATGTTTACCGAAGATGGTGTATTTTTCCATAAGAATAACTTTTTAGGTGCAGTTACACCAGTCGATGACCCAAGATATGTTGATGTTTTATCACCAGAAAATACACGAGGAAAAAATCATATTTATTTAGTTCCAATATATGACCCTAGTTTTTTTGAAAAGAACATAAAGTTAGGATATAGTTGTATGACTAAAAAGTATATCACCGATGTAAAAGAGGGAAGATGTAAAATAGTATTTTTACTATCTCTTGAAGGATATAGTGGTGGAACTGAAAATAGAGATTTAGAAATTATATCACAATGGAACAAAGAAGCGGAAATACCTGAAGAAAATGTTTATTATATATGTGGTAATTTAAAAATTAATGAATTACTCAAAAGAAAAAATTTAGGATTTAAAGGAGTACCTGCTTCAGTATTTGATATTTGGATAAATCCATTACATATGCCAGATGAACCATGTCCTTTCAATCCACATGAAACAAAAATGTTATATCTATCCTATAATAGAAACATGGATAGAAATCATAGAATTGGTTTTTGTTCAAGATTATTGAGAGAGGATTTAATTGGAGTAGGTAAAGTAAGTATTGGAGATTTTGATATGAAAACAGCAGATATATCAATATACCCAAATGCAGATGAACTTAAAAAAATTGTTCCAATAGAAATAGATAGAACTTTAAAATATAATTTGGCTAATGATGTTTCACATGATGATTTCCATCAAACATTCGTATCAGTTGTAACTGAATCTTTAGCAGATAAAGATATCTTGTTTTTATCTGAAAAAATTTGGAAACCAATTTACATGGGCCATCCATTTATTGTTTTAGGTAATCCTGGTACTCTAAAATATTTGAAAAAATTAGGATTTAAAACATTTGATAGATGGTGGGATGAATCATACGATGATGAACAAGATTTAGAAAGAAGAATCGATAAAATTGTTTTGATTCTAAAAAGATTATCAGAAAAAAATCATGAAGAACTTATAGAAGTAAGAAAACAGATGTTAGATATAATGATTAAGAATAGAGAAACTTTTATAAACATGGTAAATCACAAGTATAGATTTGAGCATAATGAATATAATCCTCAAAAATATATGATTAAGTTGTTATCTCAAATTCAAAATGGTTTTATTTAAAATTATATATTTATATACAAATACAATAGATTATGAAAATAGGTTTTATAGGAGTTGGTAAACTCGGAAAAGATGCGGCTGAAATCATGGCCGAAAAACATGATGTAATTGGTTATGATGTTGTATCAGTACAACCAGCAAACTTCGAAATGGTTCCTACTATTGAAGAAGTATGTAAAGATAGAGAATTAATCTTTATTGCTGTTCCTACACCTCACCATCCTGATTATGATGGAAGAGAACCTACATCACACTTACCAAATAAAGATTTCGATTATTCAATCGTTAACAATATATTAGATGAAGTAAACAAATACACAAATAAAGAACAATTAGTTGTTCTTATTTCAACAGTTTTACCTGGTACAATCAGAAGAGAATTTATTCATAGATTATCTAACACAAGATTTATTTATAATCCTTATCTAATAGCTATGGGTACTGTAAAATGGGATATGGTTAATCCTGAGATGGTAATCATCGGTACAGAAGATGGTACAATGACAGGTGATGCTAAGTTATTATTAGATTTTTATAAAACATTCATAAAACCAGGCACTAGATATGAAGTTGGTACTTGGGATGAGGCAGAAGGAATAAAAATCTTTTATAATACATTCATATCTACAAAAGTTGCTCTTGTGAATATGATTCAAGATGTTGCGGAGAAAAATGGTAACATGAATGTTGATGTTGTAACAGGTGCACTTGAAAGAAGTACATATAGAATCCTCGGCCCAGCTTATATGAAAGCAGGAATGGGAGATGGAGGTGGTTGTCATCCAAGAGATAATATTGCTTTAAGATATATGGCAGAAAATCTTGATATTGGATATGATTTATTTGATGCAATTATGTTAGCAAGAGAAGTACAAGCTAAAAACATGGCAGATAAATTAGTACAACTTGCAAAAGAAAATGAATTACCGATTATTATCTTAGGAAAAGCATATAAACCAGATGTACATTATTTAGATGGTTCATCATCAATTTTAGTAGGTCATTATTGTAAAGAACAAGGAATTGTACCTGAATATGACCAACCACATCCTTACAAAGCTGTATATCTTTTAGGTCATATGGGTAAACACCATGATTATAAATTTCCAAAAGATTCGATAGTAGTTGACCCATGGAGAAGTTTTAAATCAGATAATGTTAAAGTAATCCATTATGGAAATACAAGAAAACACTAAAAAAACTTTAAATTTTGTTTATGATTCTTGGGTGTTGGATTTAACAATTCCACCACTTGCAGAACTTCTTGGTGATAGTGATTTTAGAGAACCACATGGTTATCTTGATTTTTATCAAAGATTTTTTAATGCACAATTAGGACATCCTAGAGATATATTTACTATCAAAAAATTTAAGTTAGAAGATGTT
>CEWH01038828.1_pt1 | contig 10912 bp, 2 predicted proteins | sample 531231 | NCBI WGS metagenome assembly CEWH01 (sample SAMEA2622316, study PRJEB7988) | marine metagenome | biome: marine biome (ENVO:00000447); feature: surface water layer (ENVO:00002042); material: "saline water (ENVO:00002010), including plankton (ENVO:xxxxxxxx)" | depth 5 m | reverse complement strand
CTAATCCAACCACCGGCTTTGGTGGTATTGGTGCAGACAAACTACAACAGGCCAGACAAGACTTAGCTAACTACCAAGCACCTCAGATAGACAGAGAAAGACTTTCTGGCTTGATTGAGGGCATTGGTGGCTTCCAGCAAAAGCAACAGCAAAGAGCTAGAGGTTTTGACCTGTCTGAACTTTCTCAAGAGTTTGGTTTAGACACAGACATCCCAGTCACAGACATGTCTGGTCCAGACACACAAAGTGCGTTTAGTGAATTTTTAAGTGACACTATGGCGGCGGCTGACCAAGGCTATGGTGACATGGGCTTTGGAGCATCTCTTATCTTGAATGATAATGAAACCAACATGATGGCTCTGGAGCAAAACTTTCAAAGAACTATAACTGCTCCCCCTGAAGAACTGGGCTTTGACCAAAACAGCTTATCACGTTTTGTAGATGCTGACTGGTATGCCAACATGATTGGTGGCACATTACCTTCTATTTCTACAATGATTGCTGGCGGTGCGGCTGGTGGTGCCATAACAGCCCCTACAGTAGTTGCTACACCTTTAGGTATTCTTGGTGGTGCAACAGTCGGTTCTGGCGGTGGCGTAGCCTTACAAACGCTCGGTTCCACTACTAAAGATGCATACATAGCTTATAGACAACAAGGAAAGTCTGTTGAAGAAGCCTACGACTTAGCTTACGCAGATGCCAAAGTAGATAGTGCAAAGTCTGGCGCACTAGCATCTGTTGCGACTTTGATAGCACCTCTGCGTTTTGCAAGAGGCGTAGGTGTAACCGCCGCCCCTGCCGTAGGTGCAAAAGCTATAGCTGGACAGTTTGCACAACAGTCCCTGATTGTTCAGCCTACTCTAGAAGTTGCAGACACTATCTCATCTAACGCTATTGCTCAAAATAGTTATGACCCTAGCCGTGTTCTTTCACAGGGCGCACTAGACGCATTCATTGGTTCTATATTCTTTGATGTACCCACTACGGCTGGCGGTATTCTAATTAGCCAGATGAACGGAAAGAATGTCCCAGCTTTTGAACCCGGCACACAACTCGTTCCAGCACCCCGGCTTCTTACTGGGCCTAATGCAGTAGATGGCGAGGTGATGCCACCTCTGACCGGTCCAGAGCCAGTAGCCGCCCTTCCCGCACCGCAGTTTGTCATAGAACAAAATGAAGATGGTAGCTGGTCTGTAATTGATAATATAAACACGGACTTCCGTCAGAACTTTGCTAATGAAGAAGACGCACAGTTTGAGGCAACCACACGAAACGACCAGATACTTAATAATCAAATTCCAGCCGGTTTCAATCCAGACAGCGTGTCTAGCCGTGATGCTTTCTTGAAGTCACAAATTGATAGGATGGAGCAGTACGATGCTAACAAGCGTCAAGCAAATGAGAAGTACACCGGTGACGTTAGGATAAGAAACACTGTTGCTTTCTTTGAGTGGTTACGTAAAGCGGACACTATGAAAGCTAAATGGGACCAGACTTATAATACAGCGGCGAAGCGTAATACGCCTTCAGCTATTCGTCAGTTAGCAGATATTCAAGAGCGTATTGAACTGACTAAGATAATTATGAACCCGGTTCGTACTACAAAACTTCCTAACATGATTTACCAAAGCAAAGGCGGTAAGCCTTTCCGTGTAGTCATGGACAAGAACAACAGGCCACTGCGTCCAAAGGACAGGCAGGGCAACCCAAAGATGAACCATGTTTTAATATTTGACACTTCAAGCAAGACAGGTTTCCGCAGTGTAGCCATATCTTCAGGTACTCTGATGGATGTTAGTTCACCTAACCCATCTAACCTTCTGATGACTGCTCCTGTTTATAAGCGTTTGATGGAAGCTCGGAACGCCATGTTGGCTGAGATGCGCGGCCAGATGCAAGGGCAGATTGAAGGTCAGCCAGCCGCTCAGATTACTGATGAGACACAGACACCAGCGGCATTACCATACAGCCCTCGCTTTGGTGAAGACCAGCCGGGTGTGACAGAGCGTGGTAACGAACGGGCTGAACAGCCGGGTACGTCACGGCCTGACCCGAATGCTCCACCGGATGTCATACCTTTGCCCGATGAGACACAGCCTGAAGCAGAGACAGGCAGAGACCCTGTTGAGACAGACACGAATGAACTGATGCGTCAGCGTTTAGGTTTGTCACCGGCTGTTATCAAAGATGATGAAGTCACTGCCGCTTCACCGGACAGCGTAATTGATGAAGCTGAAGCCGAAGCTGAGATTGAATACACCATTAAGACACGGCGTATGCGGACCCCAGAGGGTATGGTTGATGAGGTTCAGCCACCTATTACCTCAGTCGCAGATGGTGGCAACATCATGTATACCATGCGTTTGCAGATGGTAGGCTCATCTAATTATGCATGGTTCTTGGTAGATGAAAACGGTGGTGAAGTAGCCAGAAGTGGCAGTGCCAAAACACCCGGAATCCCTGAGTTACCCATCGGCTACACCAAGGACGAAGCTATTGCATATATGAAAAATATGCTTCGCGAAAGAAACGAGGACCCTAAGTTTACTCGTTCCCGTGATGCTGGACAGCGTGGCGGTGCGACTGCGTTTGGTGAAGGCGTTGAAGCCATGCTTGAGGCTGTGCCTGAACAGGACCGCTCTAACGTCCGTAAAGTGCTGATGATGTTCCAGCAAGCTCTGGGTAAATCTCTAGACACCGTAGACGTGGTAGACATGGCAACTTGGCTACAGAACCAAGATGTCGTGGCAGATGACGGCAACTTTGTGGCGGCTTACCTAAACAACTGGGTTAAGCAACAAAGCGGCGGCATTCAGAAAGGTGCCATTGCTATATCGCAAGGATTGTCTTCGCCTGATGCTGTACGTGCGCTGGCTCACGAACTCACACACTTCACAGTCAAAGTAAAGAACATCAGCAAAGATATGATGGTTGAGTTCTATAACAGTGTGCCTGAGAACGACAGTATCCGTCAGGTCATCGACAGTGATCCATATTACAGTCAGCAATCTGTAGAGGTACGGGCTGAAGAAGTCCTAGCTGAGACACTGGCACAGATGCTGACGAACCGCTATCGTGGCCGGTTACATCAAGAAAGCACATTCAAGTACATGCTACGCCAGATTGTGCGTGTGGTACGGGAAGCCTTTGAAGGTATCACAGGCAGAGACACTGTAGATACTTTCTTTGCAAACCTTGCCAAGCAGTACGGTGCAGACACACAGGCAACCAACCCATTCATGGACCGCAGAGACCCTGTATTTGATGAGGCTAGTTTTGCACGTAAGACAGGCGATGACGGCTCTACTCTGCCGCCGGAAGCGTCCAAGTCTATGGAAGATATCCAGAAGAATATCCCAGAACATAAGCGTGTAGCCCGTGCAACACAGATGGGTACACAGCAAACCGCTGTAGATGGCAAGCGTTTTATTGACAAAGACCTTTCAGTTAAAGGACGTGGCTGGATAGGTAAGCGGTCTATCATGGAAATCTGGGAACAGGCGATAGCCAACACACCCGGCGGCAAAGAAAAGCTAGAGATGATGAAACGCTCCGGCATAGACATGATGCCGAAAGCAGAAGAGTTCTGGAACCGCTCTTTCAATCGTGAGGACCGTGCGCGGTACTGGTATGAGATTAGCTCTGAGATGTTCCGGGCTACTTTCCCAGATGCAACAGACGCACAGCTTGAACAGTTTATTGACTTGGTTGGCGCAACTTCTGTACAGGCAAATCCAACAGACAACATACTTCGTGCTATCGCTGTGTTCTCTGAGTACCTACAGGGTATGCCTATTGAGACAGACCTCACAGATGTAGAGGGTGTGCGTAAAGCTCTATCACCTGAAATGCTAGGTGGACCTAAGACACGCTCGTTCAGCGGCACCATGCTTTATTTGCTAGGCAAACGTGCAGAGGTTCCGTTGTCTACTAATGACCGTCAGGTTGCAACAGTCTTTGGTGTAGATGGTGATGTGATTGCCAATGACTATCTATTGTATGAACTCATCTCTAACTTCTACATCGGTATGCGAGATGAGATGAACGCTAATCTACCACCAAATGCCGAGCCATATGAGACATGGCAGATACAGGCATTAGGATGGGTAGAAGAACGTGCAGAGAAGAACGCGGCCAAGAATAAGTTTGAAGAGTATGACGATTATGCAATGGTCATTCAGAACAAAGTTATGCCACGTCTGCAAGATGCCGGTATTTCTGTGCCAAATGGTCAGCTAACACAGAACATACTCAAAGACACACGTATACCGTTTGCCCTGCGCGATACAATGGCAATGTTCACTGGCAGTTCAATAGCGACTGTTGAAACAGTATCTAAGCTCAACCCCGTTGGAGATAGGTTTGCTACGCTAGTTCGCAGAGGTCGCGGTCTAAAAGGCACAGTCGGCATGATGAAAGAAGCCGATAAGCTAGTGAAGCAGTCTATGGCCTCTGTTGCACTTCGTGTCAAAGGCAAACCAAATGCTATTGATAATCTTGCCACCGCGATTATGGGTAAGAAAACAGACCTTCGCCGTATAGATACAAGTTCCTATGGTACGTTTGAGGGTGAAGGTAATCCCAACATTCGTATCCCGCTCAAAGGTATGGATGCAAGTCAGCGTCAAGTATTTTTAGGAATACTGGGACGTGGACTAAGACAGGCCGCTATGGCCGCGTCTGTGTTTAAGCCAGCGGATATCAATCAGCCCCCTCGCCCTAATCATTCTCGTACTTTCAGTGTGTTTATTCAAACCACAGAGAAATCCGTGGTGAATGAGATGGATGCGGAAAGTTTTGACCGTGCTATTGGACGACCTATCAATGTTAAGAGGGTAGCTAATGGATATGTCTTTGACATAAACGTAGGCGGGTATGACCCGGTGACTGATGCATCTATTGTTTCTGCCGCTGTAAGAAAAGCCGGTCTCGATAAGAAAGGCACAATTCGTTTACTGCCACGAGATTATCTCAATGAATATGGTTTTGACTTTATTGAGATGGATAGTGTTGTGGACGATGACATGCAGATTGGTTACAATCAAATCGTTGAAAACTTCATTGAGGAATTAACAAATGGCGCAGTCCAAGAAGCCCAAGGCATCGACAGCCGAATCTCCGAAGGTGGTGTCCGAGCCTACCTCCGAGGGGATGACAAAGCAGAAATCTCAGACGGAAGACTTCCAAGTACTGTCACCAAACGAGTTGAAAGAATACGGACTAGACTTAGAGAGCGAGTTGGTAATCTCCGTCAGGCAGAAGTAGCAATCATGGACATGTCTTCCACCTTGGAAGACAGTCAAGCCCAGTGGCTGGCAAAGCACGGTGACAAACTAGAAACTTTGATAGCCAACGCTGATCCGGACGATGCACCGAAGTTCGCCCGGTCATCCCTAATACCAGAAGCAGACCAGACATCAGACACAGACAGCATTACTGAAGAAGAGTTTGCTCTGTTCTCCCGCTACCTGAATATGCCAGAGAGCGATGCGAAGACCCGTATGCTTGAGTGGATGTCACGCAACTGGTTTACAGGCGTGTTTACAAGTTCAGCGCAACGCATCATTGGTATGGGACGCGGTACGAAAGCCGCTTACAAACTGGCCAACATGTTTGACCGTGATAAGTATGGGCGCACAGGACGTAATGAGACAGGCATCATTGGACAAGATGTTCACGATGAAATCTCTGAGCGTATTGCAAAGTTCAGCACACAGTTTACCGAGCAAGTTCTGAAAGGTCTGTCACCAAAACAAGCCCTCGCAATGGCAGAGATTATGCGCGGTAAAAACCGTAATGCAAAGACCGGTGCTATTCAAATACCGAGTGGTTTGGGTATACCCGTATCTAAAGCACGGGCCATGCGTAAGTTAATGAACGACTTGTATCAGGAAATGGTGGATGCCTATGAAAGTCGTGGCTTGGTTGCACCAGAGAAACTGCCGATGTACTTCCCACAGCGTTACAGCATTGACGGTAAAATACACGGTGTAGAGGGACGTGACGCTCTCGTTGCTTTCTTCACGAAAGTGTTTGAAGACCGCCCTAACCCCCGTGGCAAAGCTGAGATGTTGGTGCAGAAGATTGAAGATGAAGGTTATCAGCCAACATGGGGATTTGACCTAGCGGCTACACTCAATCAAAAGGCTTATAACATTACGCCACAAGAACTGCGCCGCATTATCCGCATACCTTCTTATGCAAAATACCGTGTGAATATTGGGGGCCAGACAGTAGATATGACACTGGCTGACTTCTTGGATAATGACACCGTTTCTGTGACACAGAATTACATTGCAAGCACTGTAAGACGCACAACCTTTATCCGTAGGTTTGGGGCCAAAGGCGAAGATATCCAAGCTATTGCCGGTGCTAATGGTGAGATAGACCAAGAGCTAATCAATCGTGGTGAACGCCCACTAACTTCTAGTGAAAGAGAAAGTATCTTCTACGCTATCCGTGCCAACATGGGCATCTTGCCACGCAAGAGTTTCTTTGGTGCCACCAGCGGCACAGGCGCATATTCGTTCCAGAACGGTATGAAGTTGTTCGGTAACATGGCGTTCTTGTCTCTGTCTGCAATTCAGTCGATTGCAGAACCAGCTTTGATATTCAGCCGCACAGGCATGATGGGCGGTCTAGCTGGTGTACAGCAATTGGCTAAGTCTACTTTCCTTACACCTGTTGCGATGACCCGTGGACTTGGAGCCGCCGCTACCTCTAAAGGTCGGAGATATGCGGCATTTAAAGAAGCCTACAGTATGTCAGACACAGACATGAAGGTATTTGCCCGTGACCTCGGCATTATCTTTGAAAGCTTCCAGTATGCGTTACAGAATTCTGCCGAAGAAGGCGCACACTTTAAATATGAAAAGTGGAACAACATCTTCTTCCGGGCCAACTTGCTACAGCCTTTGACAGAGGCACAACAAGCCGCCGCTCTTGCCGCCGCAGTTCGGGTGCTTCCAACTTGGCGAAAGAAAGCCTTGCAGGGTAGCAATATGCACAAGCGTTGGTTGACAGAGGTTGGTCTGACAGAACAAGACTTGGATATGTTTAACCCCAAGCACGCTATGGCTTCGGCTAATCCAAAGGTACGTGCCGCACTGCGCCAGATTGTGAACGAAACAATCATGAACCCAGACCCCGGTAGAAAGCCAGCGTGGATGTCTGACCCACGTTTTGCTTTGGTTGCACATATCAAGTCATGGATATTCACATTCAACAATACAGTCCTTCAGCGTACTGCCCGTGAAGTAACAAAAGGGAACGTAATGCCTTTGATTTACTTAGCTGGCTTTGGCGCACTTAACGCTGTGATGTACGAGATGAAAGAATGGCTACGTTATGGTGAAGAGGGTAACCCGTATCTGAACCGTATTGGTCTTGAGAAGGACAATCCATACCGGTTCTTGTTCTTGGCTCTGGAACGCGGTGGTTTGTTTGGCCCAGCACAGTTTGCTGTTGACACCATTTTGGGGACCCGTGTTGGAACAGGCGGTAGTGATATAGCTGGTGCTTTGGTTCCATCATATAATCTAGCCAACAGAGCTTTAAATGGTGTTGCCTACATTATTGACGCTCCTTTCAGCGAGAACCCAGACAAGAAGTTTCGCCGGGGTGTAGATGAACTGTCAAGACTAGTACCCGGACTTAACGCGGCTGGTCAGTTCCGCTCGGACTTCGTTACACAAATTACTGGAGTAGAACCCGGAAGAAGAAAGAGGGGTTCAGGCATCAGCAGAAGTGGAAGCGGTGGTTCTGTGTCAAGGGGTGTCTCACGCTAGACATAGACACAGACACAAATGAGTAGTATATTGAGGTTGTTATGTCACAAATTCTAGTATCAAAATACAAGACAGGCGTTGACTTCCCGCCGCTACGTACAGGTCTTACCCACGTAGCCGGAGAGAATACTCTGACTTTCCCCTATAAAGCTGGGGATACTCAACAGTCGTTTAGTAATACGGCTGGTACACACCTGTGTCTTGTTAACGGCGGCAGTCTGATACTGACAGACGATACCGATACTTTTGAAGTAGCTTTCAACGCCTCTGATATCACAGTCACTTGGCTAGACCAGCGCAACAGTCTGCAAGATATCGATGACGTTGTATGGGTATTCAACGCATTCTCTAAGCCAACGTCCGGTCTGACGAAGTTTCTCTATACTAAGTCTGGCTCTATACCAATGGTTATCACCGGTAATGATGACAACGGAGCCGCCCTCGCCTTTCAAGATGAGGCTGTCCTTGTATTTGTGAACGACCAGTTCTTGGACGCTTCTGACTACGCATTGGCAAACCAGAACCAAATCACAATTAATAATGTGGGTGGATCAACATCCGCATTATCCAGTGCTAAGATAAGCATCATCGGTTTCAACAGTGTCATTAACCAAAGCACACTGTCTGTCATTCAAACAAATGCCGCCGCGTCAGCTACTGATGCCAGCCAACACGCAGTTACAGCTTCGCGTTTTGCAAACGAAGCAGACACAACAACTGTTGTAGACGCAGACACAGGCGTAGACAGCAACGAGTATTCTGCAAAAGCATACGCACAAGGCACAGGCACACCCGGAGGCTCTGCCAAGGAGTGGGCTTCAAAGACAGGTTCGCCTGTATCAGGCTCTGAGTATTCAGCTAAATACTGGGCAACAGACACCAATGTCACGACTGTGTCTGGCAACATTAATCTTATCACAAACGTAAATAACAACCTGTCTAGTATTCAAACTATCAATAACAACATGACGGACGTTGTGTCATTAGCCGCATCTCTGGGTGGCGTGACTACATTTACAGTCACTGTAGCGCAAAGTGGTGGTATTAATGTTTTCTATATAGATGGTGTTGCCAACCCGACATTGACGATGGAGCGAGGTAACAGCTACGTATTTGATTTAAGTTCGAGTACTGTAAGTGGCCACCCGCTGGCTTTCAAAGATGGCAGTAGCAGTTATACCACAGGAGTGACGGTAGCCTCTCCAAGCCCCGGTACAGCGGGAGCGCAAGTTAGAATTGATGTAGACGCTAATGCGCCATCTACACTGAGATATTATTGTACTGTCCACGGCAATGCTATGGGCAACACCATAGCTGTTATCAACAGTAACTTCTCTATTGTCGCGGCAAACATTGGCAACGTAAACACCACTGCTACCAATATTGCCAGTATCAATACAGTTGCGGGTAGCACAAACATAGCAAACATTGGAACCGTTGCTGGCGCAACGACAGACATAGGAACTGTAGCTGGCGTAGCAACAAACATACCGACTGTGGCTGGCGTAGCCGGTGATATCACAACTGTAGCTGGCCAGATAACAAATAATAATTTACAGACTGTGGCCGCAGACATTGCCAAAGTACAATCTGTGGCAGATGACCTGAATGAAACCACATCAGAAATAGACACAGTAGCGAACGCAATTACTAACGTGGATAATGTTGGCAACAACATTAGCGATGTGACAACCGTAGCCGGACAGATTGCACCAACAAACAACATATCCACACTAGCCGGTCAGGCAACTAATATAGGTCTTGTGGGTGGGAACATGAATCATGTCACCACCGTAGCCGGTATTAATAGTGAGATAACTACAGTAGCTGGTATTGCAAGTGATGTGACCGCCGCCGCTACGAACGTAGCGCAGTTTAATGACACTTACTTTGGTGCTTTGTCTTCGCCGCCCAGCGGCTCGAATGTTACAACTGGTGATTTGTATTTTGACAACGTTGCCGGACAGCTAAAAGTTTTTAATGGTTCTAATTTTATTAATGCTGGCTCTGCTATCAACGGCACAGCACAGCGTGTACAGTTCACAGCGACAGCCGGACAGACTACGTTTTCTGTTTCCTATGATGCCGGTTTTGTAGATGTGTACCTCAATGGTATCAAACTTATTGTAGGCACGGACTTCACAGCAACAAACGGCACTACCATTGTACTGGCATCCGGTGCCGCCGTGAATGATACCGTAGACATCGTTGCCTACGGAACTTTTACTTTAGCAAACATTGCACTTAACGATTTGACTGATGTCAGCACAGGCACACCGGTCAATGGTCAGGTACTCACATTCAATTCAACTAGCGGTGACTTTGAACCACAAACACCCGCCGCATCCGGGGCAACCACAGGTTTTGCCTTGGCGATGTCAATAGCCCTCGGATAGGAGCAAATAGATGGCACAAGATTTTAGAAGACATACAGCGGCCCCCAGCTCGGCAAATTCAACAACTTCAGTTTACACCGCTGACAGTAACGACTGCATTGTAGGATTACACTGTGCAAACGTAGCAACCACTCAGATTACAGTTGGTGTTTGGGTACGTCTGACTGGCACCACCAATGATATCTACTTAATTAAAGATGCTCCAATACCAGTGGGGTCAAGTCTTTCTATTGACGGTAAATTTAATCTGGCCAGCGGCGATATTCTGCGTGTTACGACAGACACAGCCAACGGTCTAAATCTTTTTGTCTCATTGGTAGACGAGATTAGTGCATAGGTTCTTGTTATGACATACATCGGAAACCAACCAGCCAATAGTTTTACTTCGTTTGATAGCCAGTCTCTTACAGGCAACGGCACGGCTGGTCCCTATGCATTGAGTGCATCAGTGTCTAGTGCAAATGAAATTGAGGTCTTTGTCAATTTTGTAAGACAGCGTCCCGGTGTAGCATACACTGTTGCTGGTAACCAGTTGACTATGACTGGCAATGTAGCAAGCACAGATGACTTCTATGTAGTCTATCAGGGCAAGGCTGTGCAAACTGTAGTGCCGCCTGATGGGTCTGTTTCTGGGGCAAAGTTAGCTACTGGTGCGGCGGCAACTAATCTTGGTTCATCAGTAAATTTATCAACAATTAAAGATAGCACTGGCAATACTACAGCCATGAC
>CEWH01051761.1_pt1 | contig 10940 bp, 10 predicted proteins | sample 531231 | NCBI WGS metagenome assembly CEWH01 (sample SAMEA2622316, study PRJEB7988) | marine metagenome | biome: marine biome (ENVO:00000447); feature: surface water layer (ENVO:00002042); material: "saline water (ENVO:00002010), including plankton (ENVO:xxxxxxxx)" | depth 5 m | reverse complement strand
GGGCCATTGGGTGCAATCGCCTCCGCACGTCTGATGAACCACCCCCGGAACCTAGGGGCATGGTGCGCGCGAAGGACCTCGTGGTCGAGACCTTCTTTGTCGGGCCCCTGCAGATGCGCTGCTCAGTGGTGTGTGACACATCCACGGGTGACACCGTAGTCATCGATGCAGGTGACGAACCGGACCGGCTCATCGCATGGAACGACGAAGGCGGAGGCACCGGTCCCAATTGGTCGAGCGCGCCAGGCCCGGTTCGTGCTGGCGATCGCACGGTCGTGGCTTTGCTGAACACGCACGCTCATTTCGACCACTCCGGTCACATTCCGACCGTGCGCGAGCACTGGGGCGTCGAGTGGTGGCTCCACCCAGACGACACCTTCCTGCAATCCCTCGCTCAACAAAGTGCAGCCAGGTGGGGCTTACCTCCTTTGCCTGAACCCGCAGAGGCCGATCATGATCTTGCCCATGGAGAGACGGTTCACGTTGGAAGCCTGGCCTTTGAGGTCCTTCATACGCCGGGCCATACCCTTGGAGGCGTCTGCCTTCTGCTCCGTGTGGAGGACGCTGCCGATCATCTCTTTGTCGGCGATACTCTGTTTGCAGGCTCGGTTGGACGCACGGATTTGCCAAACACTGGAGGCGATTTCCAACTCTTGGCAAACTCGATTCACACCCACCTTTGGCCGCTCGACGGGGACACCGTGGTGCATCCTGGACACGGGCCGCTGACCACCATCGGCCATGAACGAGAGACGAATCCCTTCGTTGGGGTCGGCGCGGGCGAGCACGGGGCCTACGGCCGCGGGAAGTACGCCTGAGGTGCCGCGTTTGCTCCTCAGGTTCGGCGGCACGTTCAAGTCCACGCCGGAGGCATGGAATGCATGCAACCCGCTCCTGAGCAACAGCAAATCATGGGCCAACCACAGCCACAAGTCATTGGCCAACCACAGCCAACCATGCAGCAAGGGTACGCCATCCCTGTTGGCAACATGCAAGCCATGGCCGTGCCGACCACGACGGCCCTGGTGGCCCTCATTTTGGCCTGCCTCAGCTTCGTGACCTGCGGTGCGCTGATGTCTGTTCCAGCCCTATTCATGGCGAACAATGCGCTGAAGATCACCAACCAATACCCCGGTCACCCCGACGCCGGTATGGCAAGTGCTGCAAGAATCGTCTCCATCATTTCGATTGTGTTGACGGTCCTTGCACTGCTGTTTTACGGTGTCCTGTTCGCCATCATGCTTTCCGACCCCGCCATGAGCGGCGTCTGATCAACGAACGCGGCATTGGGTTTAGGCACTGCAAGCAGGCCTTCCCCGCAACGGTGTGTCGAGGGAACGGTACGGCTCCACGTCCAATGCCGGCACGGACGAGCGTCAGGACATCATGCCTGAGAGCGTCGAGGTTAGCACGGGAAGGGCTTCTTCCCATGAGGCCACGATGCCATAGTCGGCGTGCTTGAAAATCGGTGCGTCTGCATCCTTGTTGATGGCCACGATGTATTTCGAAGAACGCATGCCCGCCAAGTGCTGAATCGCGCCAGAGATGCCGACGGCGATGTACAAGTTCGGGTTGACGGTCTTTCCAGTCTGACCGACTTGCATGCTGTGGGGGATGTCGTCCCATGTGTCCACAGCAGCCCGGGAAGCGCCGACTGCGGCCCCAATGGTGTCGGCCAAGGTTTCGAGATGGCTGAAGTTGCTTGGGTCACCCATGCCACGGCCACCCGAGACGATGATGTTGGCTTCAGCAACGTCGAGTCGCTCGCTTGCACGGGCCATCATCTCGACAACAGCTGTGCGCACGTCGCCTGTGGCGTCAACAACGGTCACGTCGGGACCGCCACCGGATTCAGCGGCAGTGAAAACGTTGGCACGGATGGTGATCACGGAGGTTCCCTCCACTTCAACGGTCTGCATCGCCTTTCCGGAGAGGATTGGAGAGGTCAGTTGGGTCCCGCTGATGGCGACAACGTCCTGCACGACAGGCAGGCCACGGCGGGCAGCGAGGCGGGCGGCCATGTCTTTGGATCGGGCGCTGGCAAGCGCGATCACGGTGCCCTGTGGGGCAACGGCATCGATGGCCTGTGCCCAAGCGGCCGCATCGTAGGCGGCAAACACGTCGGACTTGGCCGCAATAACGCGGGCGACTCCGGCGAAGGCGGCGGCATTGGCCGCGCCTGCATCGGTGCAGGGCACGACGACAGTGGGGTTGGTACCCATGCCCACGGCTGCGGTCACGAGTTCAGCGGTAGAGGGAGCAACAACGCCCCCAGCGGTTTCAGCAATGATGACGGTTTCAGACATGGTAATCACCTCAAAGGACGTTGGCCTCCTCACGGAGCAGACGTGCGACATCTGCAGCAGCGGCACCGCCTTCGTAAGACTTGCCTGCCGGCTTGGCGGGAGGGAGCGAGCATCCAATCACCCGAACGGTGCTGGCGCCAACCGCAACGCTACGAACGTCCACGGCCGCTTTCTTGGCTTGCATGATGCCCCGGACATTGGGCTTGCGGACCTTCAGGTCGCCCTTGTCGCAGGAAATGACCGCGGGAGTGGGGACTTGGACGCGGGCGTTGCCGCCTTCGGCAGGGCAGATGGCATGAACGTCCGCTCCAAATTCCAGCCCAACGGCGTTTGAGACGCTGGCCCAACCCATGCGCTCGGCCACGCCTGGACCGGTGGAACCCGCGCCTGTGTCGGCAGCAGACTTCCCGCAGTAGACGAATTCAGCACCGAGTTCGGTCACCGCTGCCGCAATCGCGGCTTGCAGAGCGTTGGAATCGAGCCAACCCTCGTGGTCGAGGCGAACGATGTGATCTGCGCCAATGGCCTTGGCGTCCTTCAGGACTTTGTCCGCGCCAGCCCCGCCCATGGTGACAGCCGTCACGTTGCCTCCGGATGCTTCCTTGTGACGCAGGGCCGCTTCGAGGGCGAACTCATCGTAAGGGCTCATGACCATCTTGACGCCGCTCATGTCCACCGCATCACCAGCGATGGCAATGCGCGCGTTAGTATCTGGAACCTGCTTTACGAGAACGATGATTTCTGGCATTTTACCACCTGTGCTTACACGCACCGGTGCGAGGCACAAGAAGGTTGTCTCAGAACTCGGATGGCCCCGCCTTGTGGCCGGTTGCATGGGTGAGGTTGATGAACCGTCTTTGTGGACCTGAAGGTCCATGTCGTTCGGTCGTCAAGAGGTTGGACCCGAGGCCGATGAACAAGAGCTCATGAACGCCTTTGGGGCGCTGATCGAGAGCAGGTACAAGAGCGATTTTGAGATGCTTTCAACGTGTGAGGAGGAAATTTTCTCCTTTGAGGTTGAATGGGATGATCTCTGTGCGGACCCGGTCATCCAAGGGCATCTTGGCGACAACCTCGACCGATTCATGACGGTTGCAGAGCGGGTCCTGAATGATCGGTTTATTCGATTCATGGAAAACCCCTGCCGTCTCGTGTTACGGTTGAGCGGCTTAACGGCCCACCACAAGCGCCGTTTGGACAGCCTTCGCATGCGCGACCGTCGCAAGCTGTTCACGTTCGACACGCTGGTCGTGGGCCGAACACCTCCCCTCGGGTACCTCAAGAAAGCCTCCTACGCATGCGCAGCCAAAGGTTGCGACTTCGTCAGGGACATCGAACAACGTCTTGCTCGACAAAGGGAAAGCCCCGGTCCGTGCCCAAAGTGTACGGAGCGCTTCCTTTCAGGACTGGAGCCTGAGGAAAAGGAGATCGCCACACGCTTCCTGCCGCGTTCGTCGTACAACCTCGTAAACGAGAACCTGCGGTATATCGATGTGCAGTACCTCTCGCTGATGGATGTCCTTCCGAACGCTGAGGGGCCTTGGTCGGTCGGCCAACACGTCTGGACAGCAGTCGTCGATGAGGACTTCGTCGACGCCTACCCCATCGGTTCCTTGGTTCGCCTGCATGCCTCCGTGCACGTGGATCATCTTCCTGAACGAACCTTCGACAAAGACACCCGTCGCGTCATGATTTTGCGGGTCGAGGGCATTGATTTGCTGGACGAGCACGCCACCCACTTCGACGAGGTCACGTGGACCAGCGAGCCGTCCTGGCGTTGATTCATACGCCCATCAGGGTGCGTACCGCTTCGAGGAGGTCCGGTTCGGCCTCGAAGTGCGAGGCGACGCTCGACAGCCCAGCCGCGAGTCCGTCCGCAACTCCCCACTTGGCATCCAGTGGGTGGAGGGACCCGTCGGAAACGGCAGCACGGAAGGCATCAAGATTGTTCCACTGAGAAGGTTCGCCAAACTTCGGATTTGGCGTGACGTGAATGACACCCTGCTCTGGAAGCACGATGTGCTCGGCAAGTTCGTAGACAGGGGAATGTTCGTCCGCAGGATCGAGGTAGGCCTTTCGCATCTTTTTCCTGATCAAGGCTTGGTCATCATGGAGCAGGATGGCCCCGCGAGGATCGGACTTGCTCATTTTGTGATCGAAGGTTTCCATTCGCCCACCTGAGGCATTGAGGCCAGAGATGATCGGCGTGTGCAGGCACGTGGCCTTCGGCCATCCCCAGCGTTGTGACACGTCGCGCATGTACATGTGCGCTTTGCGCTGGTCCATGCCACCGATGGCGAGATCGATTTGCATATGACCGATGTCCGCAGCCTGCATGGCAGGGTAGTAGAACTTCGAGAGGTCATTGTCCGAAGACGCCTCGTCACGCCCCATGATGGAGAAGGTCTTCCGGACTTGAGCAAGGGTCATGCCCTTGCTGCACCGCAGAACGCGCGCCCAATAATCACCATCGGACATGATTGCGGAGGCCCACACGAACCGAAGTTGGCCCGGGCCATCTCCTTCCTCAGGATGACCGAGCAAGGCTCGGAAGGTGTCCTCCATGTAGCGCGCTGTGGTCTGAATTGCTGCCATATCACCGCTGAATTTGTCGTTGACCCAAGCGTGCCAATCAGCAAGGAAGACCATCACATTGGCCTGTGCATCAAGCAGGTGACGCAACCGAAGGGCGAGCACCTTCCAACCGATGTGAGCCGTTCCTGAAGGTTCGAATCCAACATAACAGCGGATGACATCGTCTCCAGCCATGCTTGGCCCACCGGCCAAGACGGAGATGAGGTGGTCGAGCCCGACCACTTCCTGTGCACCGTTGACCATCAGTTTGAGCCGCTTCAAAGCAACGTCGTCGAGGTCAGCCAAACCAGGATGGGCCTCAGCCATGGCATCCAGGTCAACGAGGTCCACGTGTTCACCTCAGAGGAGATCCTTGAGTTTCTTGATCATGCCTTCCGTCGGGCTCTTGCCCTCGTCAAGAACGGCTTGAAGCGCATCGATGCGTTCCAAAATGGCCTGCTTTCCTTCATCGCTCAGGGAAGTGCTGAGTTCCAGCGTCTTATGGGCCATGTTGATGGTGGATTTTGCACCGGAGATGTTCTTTGCCTCTTCCTTGGCTTTGTCGCCTCGTTGCTTGGCGTTGTAACCCGTGGCGTCGTCGAGGAACGTCGACCATCGACGACGCGACTCCATTGCGACGTCCATGCCGTTTTGGTCAAGGAAGGCCTGAAGGTCTTCGCCCTTGAGTTGCACGACATCAACCACAAGACGGCCGTCGGCGTATTCACCGGTCACGCTGGTCATCAGTCCAAAGGAGGCTTGGAAGCGTCCGTCGACGTCCGCGGTCGCACCGTCGAAGGCTTCCGCGGCCAACTTGGCCAATCCCGCGTTCCCTCCAGTCTTCTTTTCGTGGCCACGTCGGACGTGAAATCGCTCCATGCACCTCCCACGGTCATGCTCGGCATAAGGTTCGCCCCGCGAGCCGGCGAACCCCACCTCACAGGAGAGGTTTTCATGCACGTCGCCGCCCCATGACCATGCGTCGCTTCATTGCGTTGGTTTTGGCGGCGCTGTGTGCTCTCGCGGCCCCTGTTGCCGCGGCGCCTGCAGTGGTCCTGTCCGACGGGGGAGTCATCCAGGCACCCGGTGCATTGCTAGGAATGGACGTTCGCCCCGGAGGGGAAGCCGTGCTGCTGGTCGGCGAAGACGGCTGGGCACACCGGATTGACGGACTGCAGCCCGACAGACGGGACCTCGATGTGGAGTTGGGGACCGGCCGAAGTGTCGACATCAACGCAGTGGATTGGCATCCGGGAGGTGCTACGGCTTTGCTCGTGGGAGACACCGGTCTCCTGATGCGGTACGTGGGTGACACCCACGCGGTGACCAACGCCAACGGATCGAACCTCCTCACCGGCCGCAACCTCATCGACGTGGCTTGGCGACCCGGTGCAGACGTGGCTTACATCGCCTCGGAAGACGGTGGTCTGTGGCGCTTTGCGGAAGGAACGGGCCCGGTCATGCTCGAAAACGGTCTTGAGACCGAGGACATCGTCGATCTTGAATGCCACCGTTCCGCCAACGTGTGCGTGGTGACCACCAGTCAGGACGGTTTGGCGGTCATTGGCCGTTCACACGATGTGACATGGTTGACTGGGACGTCCACCACGACCTGGTCAACCGTGACGTGTGCCGATCCTACCCTCAACGAATGCACAGCCTTCGGACTTGGCGGCTCGACAATGACCATCATGGTGGACACCGAAACCGCGTCGCGGAGCTCCACAGGCCCCATTCGAAACCTCCAGAGCGTGGACTCTGAAATGACCGGCGCTTCGGTCGCTGCCGCAGGGACTTCCCTCATCCACCTCTCCCCACTCGGACTCATCCGTCATGACCCGGTCAATGACCAAGCCTACGAACACCTCGGCGCGGACCAAGCACTTGCCTTTGACACACTGGTGGCTGGACGTTCGCTCCTCGGGGCTTGGGAAAGCGACATCGGCACGGGGTGGTTTTTGACCAACGACGGTGATCTCGTTGGCATGGCTCCTGATCGTTCGGACCAGCAATCCACGGTGTTGGAGACGGTGGCAGGCATCGCTGTGGCTGTTGCGCTCATCGGGACCATCATCGGTCTGATATTCATGAACAGCCCAAAGTTACAGGCTGCATACATCCGAAGACGCAATGCCCGCCGCTCCCGTCAGCGCTGAGGTCTATGGAGCCTGCAACAGGTCCTTAGAGCGGTCTCCCCCGCCTATGTCTGAGGGAAGCCAATGGAAGCCTTCGAAGCCCCTGATTTCTACGACATTGAATCGCTCCTTACCGAAGAAGAAATCATGATTCGTGACATGGTTCGAGACTGGGTGGACGAGGAAGTTCTCCCTGACATCGAACATGCGTGCAGGGACGGAGTTTTCCTCGACAAGTGGCGCAAAGATCTCGGTGCCATGGGCGTGCTTGGCGCGCCCCTCAAAGGCTACGATTGCCCTGGTCTCTCGTACGTGGCCTATGGCCTCATCTGCCAAGAACTCGAGCGCGGCGACTCCGGCCTGCGTTCTTTTGCCAGCGTCCAAGGATCGCTTGCCATGTACCCCATCTGGGACTTCGGTACGGAAGAGCAGAAGAAGAAATACCTGCCAGGAATGACTTCCGGAGAACTCATCGGATGTTTCGGCCTGACGGAGCCTGATTACGGTTCCAACCCCGGCGACATGGTCACCAAAGCCGAAGACATGGGGGACCATTACCTCCTGAACGGAGCCAAGATGTGGATCACCAACGGCACCATCGCCGACCTCGCCGTCGTATGGGCCAAACTCGATGGCGTCATCCGCGGTTTCATCGTCGAAAAGGACGACCCAGGATTCTCCGCTCCGGAGATGAAGGGGAAGCACTCGCTCAAGGCAAGCGTCACCTCAGAACTCGTCTTCCAAGACTGCAAGATCCCCAAGGACCGCATGCTCCCGGGCGTCAAGGGTCTCCGCGGTCCATTCTCATGCCTCAACAACGCCCGCTATGGCATCTCGTGGGGAGCACTCGGTGCTGCAATGGCCTGCTTCCACTCTGCTAAGACCTACGCTCTCTCCCGCATCCAATTCGGGCAACCCATTGCGGCATACCAACTGGTGCAGAACAAACTCGCATGGATGCTGCGTGAGATCACCAAAGGACAACTGCTCGCCTATCACCTCGGTAGAAAGAAGGATGACGGCACGTGGTTCAACGAGCAAATCAGCCTCGCCAAGATGAACAACGTGGACATTGCACTGGAAATTGCTCGCGTGGCCCGCGACATTCACGGCGCCAACGGTGTGCTCGACGAATATCCCGTCATGCGCCACATGGCCAACCTTGAATCGGTCAAAACCTACGAAGGCACGCACGACATTCACAACTTGATCATCGGCCGATACATCACTGGAATTCAGGCCTTCACACGACAGGCTTGAGCCTGGGTGAACGCACGGAACACTTTGGCTGACGCGCGCCCATGGCTCGCGGACTGATCACACGCTTGGCAACACGCCAACGCGCGCCAAGGCCCCCCAAACTGGGTCCAAGAAACGGGGCAGGAATCGGTGACGAAGGTACACTGCAGCCGCGAGGCTGATTTTCTGTGCTTTGTTCAAGCGGATGCGCTGTGTGAACACATCGCCTTGGCTCCGTTCGATTTGCTTCAGGATTTTGTCGTAGAAGGCGATCATCGCCGCAGGGGAGTAACGCGTCTCTCGGGGCAGCAACGGAAGCAGTTGACGTGCTTCCTCAAGGTAAGTGCGCGCACGCTTGGCGTAATGGTGGCAGTACGGTTCCCAACTTGTGTTGAGGATGACGCGGCCGTCCATGAACTCGTTCGGGTCAAGGTCGTTGGCTTCAAGCTCCTCATTTGGAAGATACACACGGTCGCGGTGGATGTCTTCGCCGACGTCTCGGAGCACGTTGGTCAGCTGCATGAAAATCCCCCATGACTCTGCGTATTTGCGCGCTTTGGGGTCCTCATACCCGTAGATTTCGATGCACATCAAGCCGACGACGCTGGCCACGCGGTAGCAATACACGTAGAGGTCGTCGAAGGTCCTGTACCTGTTCTGGTACAGGTCATCCTCCATGCCAGAAATCAGGTCGTCGAAGACCAAACGCGGAATGGTGAACCGCTGGACGGTGTCCTTGAGCGCAAGGAAAACGGGGTCTGTGGACCATGCCTCATTGTAGCACGAGGAGAGTTTCTTCCTGAAGAAGAAGAGCTGCGTGATTTTGTTCAGGTAGGCCTCTTCGTCCAAAACCGTCTCGGCGTGTTGGTGCTGCTCGAGCGCCTCACGGTAGGCCTTGGCTTCAGGATCCATTTCACCAAGAGAACCCGGGAAGCGGTCGGACCAATCGCCGTCCGCAATATCGTCAGCACGGCGGCAGAACGCATAGACCGCGCACATGGCTTGGCGCTTGTCCTCTGGGAGGTACTTGAACGAGTGATAGAAATTGCCGGCTTCGCGTCGGGTCAATTCCTCACAATAGGTGTAGGCCAAACGAAGAAGCTCGGCCGGGGGCTTCTCGGACCAGATTGGTGCCTCAAGGTGAGAAAAGGGATCGACGAGTTCCAAATCATCCCCGAACAACCCGATGAAGTGGGCCGACTCACGGAGGGCTTCCATGGCGGTTTGGCTGACGGCCTTGACGGCCTCAGTGGCCAACTGAACACCGGTACGCAGGCGCTCTAGCGGAGTGAGTTGCTCACGCTCAAAACGACCGCTCTTCGTCGATGCGTTGCCCTTGAGGGGCAGCACGAGGTCGAGGGGTTTTCGGCGTTCCAGCATCTCGTTCGAAGTTGCCTGTCTTCGTGCACTTATGAATCCCCTGTTTTCGAGCGTAATGCTCTCGCGGTGAAATTGGAGAAAATGGATCAACGGAGGGAGGGGCGAAACGCGGTCAGCGCGCGCTTTGTTCCCCCCGGCACCATCGTGGCCAACACACAGCGACGGAGGATGCTTTTGATTTCTGCACGGTCCACCTTCACGCGGTGCTCGGTATCCAACACGTTGCTCGTTCGGAGCAAATCAACGGTCCGCTGACCGATGATGATGGGCAGCATGCAGGCGACACGAAGCCGTCTGGATTGTCCTGGCAGTTTCAACGTGTACCGAACCGCGGCCTCAAGATGCTCGTCCGTCAAGTCGAGCAACGCGTGATAAACCGGCCGGAAGGCATCCATGGATGAGGCATGCCGCAGGTCTTCAGGCGCCAAACCAACCGCATCCAACCGTGCGCGCGGAATGTAGCAGCGACCAAAGCGTAGATCCTCAGGGATGTCGCGCAGGATGTTGGTCATCTGGAGGGCTTTCCCAAAGCGAACGCCATCGCGCATCCACGCCTCATCGTGGAGGGACATGCGTGAAGGGAACATATGATGTCGGCTCATCGCGGTCCAGAATTCACCTACGCTTCCAGCCACCCGATACGCGTAATCGTCCAGGGCCTCATCGTCTTCAAGCGAGGATATCTCGTCTTGGTCGTTGGCTGGACCGAAACGCCGTAAGTCAAGCGATTGGCCTCCGATGATGATCTTGAGGCAAGTGCGCATCATTTGGAGGTCTTCAGATGGAGTAGCGGACAAGGCCTCGACTGCGAGCCCGGCCTGTTCGAGCAACACGCGCTCTGCGTCCAAGGTCTGCAGGGTGGCAAGATGCGACAGGTCTGGAACCTCATGTTGGCGCTTATCCGTGGTCGCGTCCCACGCATCCAAAGCATCCAGAAGCAGGTTGACTTCACCGGTCTTTGAGTCAGCAATCGTGTCCGCCACGCGGGCCAAGAGGTAGAGCAAACCAACAGACCGACGCATCTTCCTTGGCAGGATTTTGAGCGTGAGGAAAAACGAGCGGGAGTTCGACTCCAACAGCGCATCACACGTCGGGTCGATCAACACCGGCTCCGCCTCTGTTCAGCGACCGGGAGGACCACGGCGAGGGCTTTTCGGAGGTCCGCCAGACGGACCGCCTCTGCGAGGGCCTCCGCTAGGACCACCCTTGGGAGGCCCACCGCTCGGGCCGCCTTTGGGAGGACCGCCTTTGCTCGGACCGGGGGGGCCGCCCTTCTTCGGACCGGGAGGACCGTCTTTGCTCGGGC
>CEWH01109704.1_pt1 | contig 10947 bp, 15 predicted proteins | sample 531231 | NCBI WGS metagenome assembly CEWH01 (sample SAMEA2622316, study PRJEB7988) | marine metagenome | biome: marine biome (ENVO:00000447); feature: surface water layer (ENVO:00002042); material: "saline water (ENVO:00002010), including plankton (ENVO:xxxxxxxx)" | depth 5 m | reverse complement strand
ATTACACGAAACCATTAAGAAAAGTAATAGGAAAGCTGAAGAAAGCTTCTAAGGCTCATGCAAGTCAAGCTAAAACTTTGACTAAGATAATGAAAGACCAAAAAAAGGGATATAAGAAAGTTGTCAAGAAAAAAAAGAGACCCTAAAGTTGGCACAGGCAAAAAACCCAAAGGTTCAGGCAGACGCTTATACACGGATGAAAACCCTAAAGACACAGTTAGCATCAAGTTCGCCACACCGGCAGACGCAAGAGCCACAGTTGCAAAAGTTAAAAAAATCAATAAGCCTTATGCGAGAAAGATACAAATCCTTACTGTTGCTGAACAAAGAGCTAAAGTAATGGGCAAGACTGAAGTAGTCGCAATATTTAAAAAAGCTAAAGAACAATTAAAGAAACAACATGACAAAAGAAAATAAAAAAAGATGTGATACCTGTGAATGTTACGATTGTGATATAGAAGATTGCAACTGTGATTGCCACGAAGAAGAAGACGAGGTGCAAGGTGCACCTGTATGATTGAGTTTGTGTTAGTGTTTATGATGGGAGTAAGAGTAATAGACCAAACACAAACTTTCCAAGATTTAGATAGATGTTTATATTTCGCAGAGAGACTGCATAGACAGCCACCCATACCACAAGAAGAAGGACCTACTTTACGTATAACTGCATATTGTAAACCCATAAGGAAGAGATAAAATGTTAGCAGAACTAGCCGCAGCTAATGCTGCTTTCAGTGTCATAAAACAATTCGTGTCCAACGGAAAAGAATTGAGTGGGTGTGCAAAACATATAAGTGATTTTGTATTTTCAAAAGAAGCGATAGAAAAAAATTTGAAAAAGAAAAAATCCAAAGGTGTAGGTGGTGCAGACCTAGAAGAGTTCATGGCTCTTGAACAGATAAGAGAAAAAGAAGAAGAACTCAAGAAGATGATGATTTATCTAGGCAGACCGGGTCTTTGGCAAGATTGGCAATCCTTCCAAGCAGAAGCTCGTAAGTCAAGACGCTATCAAGAGAAGATGGCACAAAAACGTAAAGAAGAATTAATGGAATATCTTGGTTATGGAATAGCTGTTATAGTTATGTTATTCTTTGCAGGATTAATGGCTTGGTTTGTGGGCAAATGGGTAGGAAGATTTTAGAGACACCTTGCATAGGTGTATGCAAATTAAAGGATGATGTTTGCATAGGATGCAACAGAACAATAGAAGAGATTAAACAAGCATGGCACTTACTAAAGGACAAAGGTCACTAGTTGCGTGGACAAAACAAAAATGGCGAACCAAATCAGGTAAACCTAGTACACAAGGGTCAAAGGCAACTGGCGAACGTTATCTACCTGAGAAAGCGATTAAGGCTCTTAGTTCCAGTGAATACGCAGCCTCTACTGCTGCTAAACGAAAAGCGACTAAGAGAGGTAAACAATTTTCTAAACAACCCAGCAAGACTGCAAAGAAAACATCAAGATTTCGTAGATTCAGCTAGGGTAAAAGAAAAGTTAAAACAAGAAAGAATAAAAGAGAAGATAGCAAATGATACAAGCACTAATAGGACCAATCGCAAACCTCGCAGGAACGTGGTTTCAAAACAAAATAGAAAAAACAAAGGCAGATGGACAAGCTAAAGTTGCAGAGGCAAAAGCTCGTGCTACTGTTGCTGAGAAGGTTGCAACAGGTCAGGTCGAGTGGGAAGGTAAGATGGCAGATGCTACAGTGGATTCGTGGAAAGACGAATTTGCATTAGTTGTGCTACTAGCTCCTGCTATACTAGTCTTCATTCCCGGTATGAGAGAATATGTAAAAGATGGCTTTGAGATACTAGCTACACTTCCTGATTGGTATCAGTACCTATTGTATATAGCCATATCTGCATCGTTTGGCATCAAAGGTGTAGGACAAGCAGCTAAGATGTTGAAGAAGAAATGAGCTTAAAAGCCTTGACATTTCTAAGAATTTCTGCTATAATTAGTAACATAGGAAACTATTTTTGGCATCTGCACGTAAAAGAAATACGTAAACAACAAATAAAATCAGGACTTAGACAATGAACATAAATACACTCAGAGAAGAAATTGAGGCAGATGAGGGTGTAAAGTATGAACTGTATTATTGCTCAGAAAATCATTTAACTGGGGGGATAGGGCATCTTATCACAGAGTGGGATATAGATTACTATGGTAAACCTATAGGATATCCTGTGCCTGAACAACAAGTACAAGATTGGTTTTTAAATGATGTACAAGTTGCAATACAAGACTGCCAAACTATATTCGGTGCTTTTGATAAGCTCCCTGAAGATATACAACACGTATTAATCAATATGTCATTCCAACTTGGTAAACCTCGTTTATCCAAATTTAAGAAGATGATAGCTGCTGTAGAGGCAGAAGACTATCAAGAAATGGCAAATCAGATGGAAGACTCACGTTGGTACAAACAAACAACCAACAGAGCACAGCGTTTAATAGACAGAGTTATAACACAAGGAATACCACATTGAGCAGAGAGCTAACAGAAAGACAACAGAAGTTTTTAGAAGTCTTGTTTGAAGAAGCACATGGCGATGTTGTACAAGCAAAGTTACTAGCAGGTTACTCTGAGAAAACATCTACAGCAAGTGTAGTGGCTTCTATGAAAGATGAAATCATGGATGCTACAACATTATATATGAGCAGAAACGCACCAAAGGCAGCAGTGGCTATGGTGAGTGGTGTTGATGACCCAACGCAGTTAGGCATCAGAGATAAACTATCTGCATCAAAAGAACTGTTAGACAGAGTTGGTTTAATTAAAACAGAGAAAGTTCAAGTAGAGGCATCAGGTGGTGTTATGATACTGCCACCAAAGAAAGGCGAGTAACATGGATGAAAAAACAGAAATAGCAGTAGCTAAATCTATCCATGAATGGTCAGCAGGAAGATTAAAGGCTTCTCAGGTTCATAAAAATCTTAAAGCACTTGGCTATAAAACAAATCTAAGAGGGATAATTGCAGGTACAGCACCTGTGCATAAAATAGGCGATGACGAGCCAATAAGATACATTGTTTTTAAAACAGGTGGACTAGCTACTAAAAAGTATGCTAACCCTGTGACTTTTGTTAACAATATAAAAAAGAAGTAATGGATAGAAGTTTAGGTAAGTGGAAGTTACCACAACCCACAGATTTAAAAGATGAAGATGAAAAGGAGTGGATACAGATACCACGTATAGCACGAACTGTTCCTTTCGGTTATAAGATTAATGAAGATGATAGAGAATTACTTGACCCCATACCATATGAGTTAGAGGCACTAGAGTTAGCAAGGAGACACGTGAAACAATATTCACTGAGGCAAGTTGCTAATTGGCTGACAACAAAGACAGGCAGACAGATATCTCATATTGGTTTAAGGAAAAGATTATTACATGAACGACAACGTAAGAACAAGGCTAGAACTCTTAAACGATGGTCCGAGTATGCCACGAAAGCAATCGAGAAAGCGAAAGCCATCGAAGAAGGTAGAGTCGGAGCAAAAGCCTAAGATAACAGATGACGTGGAGTCTATACCTGTTGCAGAACAGAATGTAGTATTCCAACCAAACAAAGGACCTCAAACAGAGTTTCTTGCTTCACCTGAAAGAGAAGTCTTATATGGTGGTAGTGCAGGTGGTGGTAAGTCGTATGCTATGTTAGCAGACCCATTACGTTATATGGGTCACTCGCAGTTTAGTGGATTGTTGTTACGACACACGACAGAAGAACTAAGAGAACTTGTTTGGAAGTCAAGAGAATTGTATCCTTTGATATACAAAGGGATAAAATGGTCAGAAAGAAAGATGCAATGGGTAGCTCCTTCAGGTGCAAGACTGTGGATGTCCTACCTAGACCGAGATGATGACGTACTGAGATATCAAGGTTTAGCCTTTAGTTGGATAGGCTTTGACGAATTAACACAATGGGCAACACCATTTGCTTGGAACTACATGAGGTCACGACTACGTTCTACTGCTCCTGATTTACCTGTGTATATGAGGGCAACAACGAACCCGGGAGGTCCGGGTCATCAGTGGGTTAAAAAAATGTTTATTGACCCTGCACCTTATGGAAAAGCATTTGATGCCACAAACATTGAAACAGGACAAGTTCTCAAGTACCCTGATGGGCATAGTAAAGCAGGAGAGTCCTTATTTAAAAGAAGATTCATCCCTGCTAGGTTATCTGATAACCCATACCTATCATCTCAAGGTGATTACGAAGCGATGCTTCTATCCCTCCCTGAACACCAACGTAAGCAGTTGCTTGAGGGTGATTGGGATATTAAAGAAGGTGCTGCTTTCACTGAGTTTAATAGGGATACTCACGTTGTTGAGCCTTTTTCAATTCCAAGAAATTGGGTTAAATTTAGGTCTTGCGACTATGGTTATGGTTCTTATAGTGCTGTGTTGTGGTTTGCTGTTAGTCCAGATGAACAACTTGTTGTATATAGAGAGTTGTATGTTAGCAAAGTCCTTGCCACAGATTTGGCAGATATGATACTAGAGCTAGAAGCCGATGATGGAAATATTAAGTATGGTGTTTTGGATAGCTCTCTTTGGCACAAACGTGGTGATACTGGTCCTTCTCTTGCTGAACAAATGATACAAAGAGGATGTAGATTCAGACCATCAGACAGAAGTAAAGGCAGTAGAGTGTCAGGCAAGAACGAGATACATAGAAGATTACAGATAGACGAATTTACAGAACAGCCAAGAATGGTATTTTTTAATACTTGCACAAACGCTATATCACAAATACCTTCAATACCACTAGATAAGAAGAATCCTGAAGACGTGGATACAAGAGCAGAAGACCATATATATGACGCACTAAGATATGGCATTATGTCAAGACCTAGATTTAGTATATTTGACTATGACCCTGTAGGCAGACCACAAAGCAGTATGCCTATGGCAGACGCAACATTTGGATATTAATATGGCAGAAGAAGATATTACATTAGATAGTGATTCTATCGCATTAGAAGATACCGAAGATTCTGAAATAGCTGATGCAGGAGTGAGTGGTATAATTCCTTTTATACAGGAAAGATACGACAGAGCAGAAGACTATAGAAGAAATGATGAAGAACGATGGTTGCGTTCTTATACAAACTATAGGGGGATATACGGAAGTGATGTTCAATTTACTGAAGCAGAAAGGTCAAGAGTATTTATCAAAGTTACCAAGACCAAAACTCTCGCAGCTTACGGACAAATTGTTGACGTATTATTTGCAGGTAACAAATTTCCTATTAGCATTGAACCGACAGTGTTACCTGAAGGTGTCGCAAAAGATGTCAGCTTTGACCCCAAAGAACCTGAACAGTTGCGTGGCGAAACTGAAGAAGTCAGTCCTTATGGATTTTCTGGTGATGGCATGGAACTTCCTAAAGGTGCTACCGAAAAAAGTCTACTCGATAGGCTTGGTCCTTTGGAAGAAAAGTTGGGCGATATTGAAAACCTTAAAGAAGAAGTTGGTAAAACTCCGACAGCGATAACTTTCAGTCCAGCTATGGTGGCTGCAAAGAATATGGAAAGAAAGATAATAGACCAACTACAAGAGTCAGGTGCTAGTAAGCAGTTAAGAAGCACTGCTTTTGAGATGTCTCTATTTGGCACAGGTGTTATGAAAGGACCTTTTGCCACAGACAAAGAGTATCCTAACTGGGATGAAGAAGGTAACTATAGTCCTATATTTAAAACAGTTCCATCTACATCTCATGTATCTGTTTGGAACTTTTATCCTGACCCTGATGCAACTAACATGGATGAGGCACAGTACGTAATTGAAAGACACAAGATGTCAAGAACACAATTACGTTCTCTCAAAAAGAGACCATACTTTAGAGGTGCTGTGATAGATGAAGTCATAGATGCAGGTGAGTCTTATGTTAAGAAGTATTGGGAAGATGACTTATCTGACTATGCACCTGAACATGGCATCTATCGCTTTGAGGTCTTAGAGTATTGGGGTATGTGTGACGTTTCTATACTAGAGGAGAATGGTGTAGAGATACCTGAAGACCTAAAAGAACAAGATGAACTACAGGCTAACATATGGGTTTGCAATGGCAAACTATTAAGAATGGTTCTCAACCCATTCAAACCTGCAAAGATACCATATATGGCTGCACCATACGAACTAAATCCATATTCGTTTTTTGGGGTGGGTATAGCAGAAAATATGGATGATACACAAACATTGATGAATGGTTTTATGAGAATGGCAGTAGACAATGCTGTATTATCAGGAAACTTAATCATGGAAGTTGATGAAACAAACCTAGTGCCGGGTCAAGACTTATCCGTATATCCGGGAAAGGTGTTCAGAAGACAAGGTGGAGCACCGGGTCAAGCAATCTTTGGCACAAAGTTTCCAAACGTATCAAATGAAAATATGCAACTGTTTGATAAAGCAAGACAGTTAGCAGATGAAAGCACAGGCTTTCCATCCTATGCACATGGGCAGACAGGTATAACAGGTGTGGGTAGAACTGCATCAGGTATATCTATGCTTATGAACGCAGCAGCAGGAAGTATAAAAACTGTAATTAAAAATATAGATGACTATTTACTCAAGCCTTTGGGCGAAGGTCTGTTCAGATTTAATATGCAGTTTGACTTTGATAAGATGTCAAAAGGTGACTTAGAAGTTGTTGCACGTGGAACAGAAAGTTTGATGGCAAACGAGGTAAGAAGTCAGAGGCTTATGTCTTTCTTACAAGTTGCGTCTAATCCTGTGTTAGCACCTTTTGCTAAGTTTAATTATATAATTAGAGAGATAGCCAAGTCTATGGAGTTAGACCCTGAGAAGGTAACAAACAACATGGATGAGGCAGCAGTTCAGGCAGAGTTATTGAAAGCCTTTCAAGGCACTCAACCACAACAACAAACAGCACCCCCTGCAGGAGCTAATCCACTTGACCCAACAGGAGCAGGTGGTGGTAACATAGGAACAGGACAAGCACCTGTACCGGGAGAACAAGGATTTGCAGGAAGGGTACAAGATGGACAAGGACAACAAGCAGGTATTGAGCCAACTCAAGACATTGGTCAACAACCCCAAGCTCCTGAACAGCTTCAATGATTATTTAGACGTGCAGATACAGGCACAGTACAAAATTATGGAACAGGGCAATGATATGCTCACTGTTCACAGGTCACAAGGAGCAGTGGCTACACTAAAAAGATTAAAGTTACTTAGAGAAGAGGTCAATGGAAGAAATTAAATTGCCACCACCTGAAAGAGCTGCTAAAACTGCTATAGGTGCAGGTTCTAGTGGCAAAGGAACTGTGGGTAGCTATTTAAAAGCAGACGCACTTTTTAGTGAAAAGGGTGGCACAAAACTAGATTATGGTTCAGGAAGAGGAGAAGGTGCTAAACTAATAAAAGCAGATACATACGAACCTTATGTAAAAAGCAACCCCAACTATGATGATGCAAAAAAAATACCTAGTGCTAGTTACAATAAAGTTACGAGTTTAAACGTATTAAATGTTTTACCTCCTGAAGCTAGAAATGAAGCTGTAAAAAATATAGGTCGTATTCTAACAGTAAATGGTGAGGCTATTGTTTCCACTAGAGGTGTTAAAGATGTAGAAAGTGCTAAAACTAAAGTAAAAGCAAGAGATGGTTACATTATAGGAAAGGGCGATGACGCTAGATTTCAAAAAGGGTTTACAACACAGGAGCTAAAAGATTACGTACAAAAAACTTTGGGAAAAGGTTTTACAGTAGAAAATGTAAAAGGTGTAGGTAAAGCTGCAGTAAAAATTAAAAAATTAAATATACCTAGAGGTTTTGGTGGTGTGTTACGACAAGAGGGAACACCTGTTATAAACATACAAGAACAATTATTATATAATCCTAGACGAAAATTTTCTCAGGGGGGAGACAACAAAATGGCTGAAGATATAAAAGACGAAGACATAAAAAAAGCAGTCGAGGCTAAAAGTGATGTTGATGTGGGTATAGCCGATACGCAACTAACTAATTTGTCTAGGCAAGAGCTTATGAATGAGTTATATCGTAGAGGTCGTACACCTGAAGATATAATGAATCAAACAAACCTTACAGGACCTGAAATAGAAGCACTTGCTACATTAGGCGAGGGTAAAGCAAAGGGTGGTGTAGCACAACAAATGGAATTGTTCTCAGAGGGTGGGTTAAAAGATGAAGGAGGCACAGTAGACCCTGTATCAGGCAATGATGTTCCACCCGGTTCTACACAAGAAGAAGTTAGAGATGATATACCTGCACGATTGAGTGAAGGAGAGTTCGTATTCCCTGCAGATGTTGTTAGATATATAGGTCTTGAAAAACTTATGATGATGAGGCAAGAAGCAAAGGCAGGACTCAAGCGTATGGAAGAAATGGGTCAGATGGGCAATGCAGATGAAGCAACACTACCTGACGATATACCTTTTACCATAGATGACTTAGATATGGATGATGATACAATAGAAGCAAACATAGGTACGTTTGTTCCTCCGAGAGTGCCAACAGCCAAACCATATAACCCAAATGTAAACCCATATACTCCAACAGGAGTTGTGCCTACAACCTATGCTCCGTATAAACCTGCGACAGGAACATCTTTATTAGGTGCATCAACACAAGGAGTACCTGAAACCGAGAATAGAAGATATGTAAACAAAACTACAGGTCAGGTTAGAATGATACCTTTCAACAAGGCAACAGGACAATCTTTGTACCCAATACCTGAAGGGTTTGTGGCTGAAGCAGAGACAGTAAAAGAGCCTACTAAACAAAAAACAGCTAAAGTAAAAACAACAAAAGTGCAAACACAGGCAGATGATGGTGGCGATAGTGATGATGATGTTGGCACATTAGGTGGTGCTAGAATGGATGTAGGTGGTAGAGAGTTTGCAGTAGGATATAATTTTGATGGCTCTGTAACTTTGACTGACCCTAAGACTATGGAGAAACAAACATATAATAAAGACTCACAAATAGCAAAAGACGTAAAAGCAGTGACTGCAGGTCAAATAGTAGACCTCGCCAAAATGACACCTGCAGGTGTAACAACAGCAGTTGTACAAGCAGGATTAGAAAAGATTGGTGTAGATTTACCGGGTGGAACTAAGGTATCTAATATTAAGAAAGCTCAAAAGGAAGCTAAAAAGAGATTAAGTGAAACACCTTCAGGTGTGGGAACAGACCCAACCACAGGTATGACCCTTGATGATATGAAGTCTATACAAGCAGGACTAAAATCTAAAACAGGTCAGTTAGACACATCAGACATTGATGTATCTGACATTGGTTCAGGAGTTGGTGCTACTGGAGATTTAGGTGGTCCGGGAGGAATTGGTGGAATAGATTATAGTGGCATTGATGACTCTAATCAACCTTCAGGCGATGATGATGACCCCGGTGGAGTCGGTGGTGGAGGAGATGCCTTTGGAGGTTTAGATTTTAAACAAGGTGGACTAGCAAAAAGAAAATCTAAGACTAAAAAGATGAAGCGAGGTGGGTTAGCTTCACGTTAATAACCCACAATAGTTGGCTACTTATCCCCCAACAATATTTGGCTACGATAACCCCAAGGAGTAAAAAATGGCTGAACAAGCACAAGAAATGGTGGTAGATGCTACACCAAAGAAAACAGCATTTATGAATAAGCGTTCTACTCACGAAGACAGAATTAAAAAAGATGAGGAAGAACTAGAACAGTTAAAGAAACAAGCATTAGGTGAAACTGAAGAAACTGTTAAAGAAGAAGAAACAACAGAGAAAGAAGAAGAGCCGACAAGTGCTGAAGAGAAAACCTTCAAGAAGCGTTATGGCGATTTAAGAAGACACTCTCAAGAAAAAGAAAAAGCGTTTCAAAAACAACTTGACGATTTAAAATCTCAGTTAGAAAAGGCTACTAAAAAAGAAATTAAGTTGCCTAAGACAGAAGCAGAAATAGAAGAGTGGACAAAAGAATATCCTGACGTAGCACAAATTGTAGAGACAATAGCTATAAAGAAAGCTAGAGAGCAGTCTGAAGCACTAGAAGGTGAGATTAAAAGGATAAACGAAATGTCTGCAGAGGCTTTGAAAGATAAAGCTGAGGCAGAGTTAATGAGAATACATCCTGACTTTGCAGATATCAGAGACAGTGATGATTTCCATGAATGGGCAGACCAACAGCCAAAGTGGGTACAAGACGCATTATATGAGAATGACAATGATGCGAGGTCAGCAGCAAGAGCTATTGACTTGTACAAAGCAGATAAAGGTTTAAATGTCAAGAGCAAAACTAAGACTAATAAGAGTGCTGCTACTGAAATTAAGACGAAAAGTGAAAAGTCTGTACCTGATGCTGAAGGAAAAGCTACAAAGATTTTAGAGTCTGACGTGCAAAAGATGTCTGCAGAGCAATACGAAAAGAATGCTGACATGATTATGGATGCAATACGTTCAGGTAACTTTATATATGATTTATCTGGTTCAGCTAGATAAAGTAGTTGACAAACAGTTATTTATAAGTATAACTAATATCAACTAAAAGTGTGACCTCTCCACGTGGACAACTCACATAATACTACACTTGGAAGCCTACCTAAGAGTACGAGCCTACATTTAACTAGCTATTAAATGTACACCTCAGATACAATTAGCCGATGACGAGTAAATATAGCACATTCGTGCATTTGTTTTATTTTCAAAAATGGAGATGAAAATGGCATTTAAAACTGCAGCAGGTTATGGTAATCTGCCTAATGGTAATTTCTCCCCAGTTATTTACTCTAAGCAGGTTCAGTTAGCCTTCAGAAAAAACTCAGTTGTTGAAAATATCACCAATTCAGATTACTTTGGTGAGATTGCCAACATGGGTGATTCTGTGAAAATTATTAAAGAGCCAGAAATCACTGTTAAGGAATATGCTAGAGGTGCAAACGTACAGCCTCAAGACCTTGA
>CEWH01135312.1_pt1 | contig 10971 bp, 7 predicted proteins | sample 531231 | NCBI WGS metagenome assembly CEWH01 (sample SAMEA2622316, study PRJEB7988) | marine metagenome | biome: marine biome (ENVO:00000447); feature: surface water layer (ENVO:00002042); material: "saline water (ENVO:00002010), including plankton (ENVO:xxxxxxxx)" | depth 5 m | reverse complement strand
CCCGTCTGGCGGGCGGCCGCGCTTCCTTCCTCAACCGTCAGTTCGGAACCGATCTTACCGGTGATCAGGGATCCGTCCATCCGTATGGGCAGGTGTCCTGAAAAATAGGCGAGTCCGCCTTCGATCAGCAAAGGTTGGTATAAGCCCGCCGCCTTGGGTGGAGTTGGCAAAAGGAGTTCAAGTTCTTCGATTCTACGTTCCGCTGACATGATCGTGACTAAATAGGATGAGGGAGAACGGGCAAGGGCCAAAATCCGCGGACCATGGAAATTTACGCGTTGCCCTACGCATCGATTTGTTTTCCAAAGGAACCTATGGAAAATGCAAGCCCCTTCACTCGCCGACAACTCCTTGGTTCCGCCGCCCTTGGTTCGCTTGCCATGACGCCGTTTGTTTCAAGCTTGGCTCAAAAGAATGCCACCTCCGCCAAACGAAGACCCTTGGCCAAGGGTGAGGTCATTCTCTTTCAGGGAGACTCCATCACCGATGCGGGCCGAAACAAATCAAACCCGCAACCCAACGACCAAAAGTTTTTCGGAAAAGGATATGCCTGGATGGCCGCATCCAAGTTGTTGGTCGAAAAATCCGAACTCGAACTGACCCTTCACAATCGGGGAATTTCAGGCAACAAGGTGCATCAATTGGCGGAGCGTTGGAAGCGGGATTGCCTCGATCTCAGGCCCGATCTCATAAGCATTCTCATTGGGGTCAATGACATCTGGCACGGCTTGAACGGACGGTATGACGGAACCGTACAAACCTACGAGGAAGATTTTGACAAGCTGTTGAAAAGAACCAGAGAATCACTTCCCAAGGTTCGCCTGGTGATTTGCGAACCCTTTGTATTGAAATGCGGAGCGGTGAACGAATCATGGTTTCCCGAATTTGACAAGTATCGAGCGGTTGCCAAGAAGATGGCCGAGGAGCACGGGGCCATCTTCGTACCCTTTCAGTCCATGTTTGACGAAGCGATCCGATATGCCGAACCCAAGCATTGGGCTGGGGATGGAGTGCATCCTTCCTCTCATGGAGCGGCGCTGATGGCTCATTATTGGATTCGAACAGTCACTGGATAAACAATTTAACGCATCCCGAACCTTACATTGCATCGTATGAAAGCCTGGCAACTGACCGAACCGAAAAGTTTCGCTCTTCTGGACATTCCGGAGCCCAAGGAACCCGGTCCAGGAGAAGCATTGATCCGAACCTCACGCATGGGCATTTGCGGAACGGACGTGAGTTGCTACCTGGGAAAGTTTCCCTTTTTCGATTACCCGAGAATCCCCGGCCACGAACTGGGAGTCGAAGTTCTGGCAGTAGGTCCGGAAGTTTCCAACGTGAAAGTTGGAGATCATTGCTCGGTCGAACCCTATTTGAATTGCGGCGCATGCCACGCCTGCTCCAAGGGTCAGGGAAATTGTTGTGAAAACCTCAAGGTTTTCGGGGTCATGATGGACGGTGGACTCTGTGAGCGGTCAATAATTCGGGCCGACAAATTGCACCCATCCGAAGAACTTTCCTTTGACCAACTTGCCTTAGTCGAAACTTTGGCCATCGGATGTCACGCTTCCGATCGCGGAAACCCCAAAGGGGGTGAACATGCGCTGGTCATTGGAGCGGGACCCATCGGACTGGCAACGCTGGAATTCAACCGGCTGACTCAGACCACTCTCTCAGTCATGGACATGTCCGAGGAGCGATTGGAGTTTTGCCGCGCCAACTACGGGATTGAAAACCTGATTCACTTCAAAGGCGACGGTTCGGAAAAGCAAAGAATGCTCGAAATCACAAATGGTACGCTCTTTGATTTGGTCACCGACGCCACCGGCAACCCCCATTCGATGTCCGGAGCTCTTGATTTCGTCGCTCACACCGGCCGCTTGGTATACGTAGGCATCACCACTCAGGAAATCTCCTTCAAACACCCGGCTCTTCACCGCAAGGAAATCGATTTGCTCGCTTCGAGGAACGCCTTGCCCTCGGATTTTCCCCGTATCATCAAGCTGATTGAAGACGGTGTCATCGACACCGACCCCTGGATCACTCACCATTTGAAATTCGAGGAGGTGGGAGACCGTTTCGAAGAAATCATCCGACCCGAAAACGGAACCTTGAAAGCGATCATTGAGGTGACCGGTTAGACCTGGGGTCTTCCCTTTCATTATCCGTGACCGAGCAGCATTCGATTCTGACCTTTTATCAATTTGCGGATTTTCCGGAATTCGAGGATTGGAAACCGAAGTTGGCGGATTTTGGTGAAAAGAATGGCATTTTGGGAACCATCATTTTAGCCTCAGAGGGAATCAATGCGACCATCTCGGGCCCCGAGAAAGGAGTCGAACGGTTCATGAAGGAAATTCGTAACGATCCAAGGTTCTCGAAAATGCCATCCCGCGAATGCCTTTCCGAAAGAACGACCTTTTATCGACTGCGGATCAATCTGCGAAAGGAAATCGTCACCTTGGGTGATCCATCGATCAGTCCTGCGAAGGTGGCGGGTAAATACGTCGAACCGGAGGATTGGAACGATTTGCTCGAAGATCCGGATGTCATATTGGTGGATACCCGCAACGATTATGAAGTGGCTCTGGGCACCTTTGATGGCGCTCAAGATCCAAATACCCAGACTTTTCGACAGTGGCCCAAGTTCGTCGAGGAAAATCTCAAAAAACAAGACAAACGCAAGGTGGCGATGTTTTGCACCGGAGGAATCCGGTGCGAGAAGGCTTCATCACACCTCCTGGAAAATGGTTATGATGAAGTCTACCACCTCAAGGGAGGAATCCTCAACTATCTTGAGAAGGTCGACCCCGATCAAAGCAAATGGAAAGGCGAGTGCTTTCTTTTTGATCATCGGGTATCGGTCACACATGGGTTGAAGGATGGTGAGGCTAAGCTTTGCTTCGGATGCCGTTGGCCACTTCAGAAAGATGACTTGCGCTCACCGCAATACGAAGAGGGCGTATCTTGCCCGCGATGCTCCTCTTCCCTGAACGAGGAAAAACGGGAAAGTCTGCGAGAGCGGCACAAACAGGTACGACTTGCGGAAAAGAGAAAGTCTTCGCATATCGGCCAAAAAATGCCTGATTTGGTCTAAGACTTGGCTTGTCCCTTGCGCCATTGGTCAATTTGTCGTATCTTAGAGGCTCAAGAATGATCACGAGAACGGAGAAAGCGAAACCTCCCCTTCAACCCGAGGATACGGATTTCGTTCTTCCTGCCGCATGGAAAAGCGGTTCGCTCAAATATGACGAACTTCACAGGTTGGCTGAAGGTGGAACGGCCCAACTGTTCACCACTTTCGACAAGAACCTTTGCCGTGAGGTTGCCTTCAAGACTCTTCATGAGGACTTGAGGAATTCCGAGATCGAGACCAAGCGCTTCGTCCGCGAAGCCAGAGTTACCGCCAACATCCAACACCCGGGCACCTTGCCCGTTTACGAACTCGGCAGAGACCGGGAGGGAAACCTTTTCTTCACCATGAAGAAGGTCGATGGAAGAGACCTCCGCCAAATTCTGCTCGATCTTGCCCAAGAAGTTCCCCAAGTGGTCGAGAAGTTCCCTCTACCGCGCCTGCTTGATATTCTCATCCAAGTATGCCAGACCATTGCCTATGCTCATGAGGCCGGTGTGATTCACCGCGACCTGAAACCCGCCAACGTCATCGTTGGAAAATTCGGCGAAGTCTACGTTTTGGATTGGGGACTCGCCAAGGTCCTCGGATCTCCCAGCATAGACCGAAAGGACGTCTCGGAAGAACCACCCGATGCGGAGCTCAGCCTAACCCCCGCGGGAAGGCATTACGGCACACCCCTTTACATGTCACCCGAAATGGCGGAAGGTTCAGTCCTGATCGACGAACGGACGGACGTCTTTTCCTTGGGTATCATCCTCTTTGAAATTCTCACTCTACGCCCCTTTCTCGAAGGCGAGGATATTCTCGAGATCAAGGATAAGATTCTCAACCAACCCTACCCCATGCCCAGAGAACTCTCCGGGAAACACATTCCCAAAGATCTCGAGGCCGTGTGCATCAAGGCCTTGAAACGGAACAAGCGAAAGCGTTACCCGAAGGTAAGTCTTCTGCTCGAGGATCTTCAACGCTACCGACACGGCGAAGAGGTTTCGGTTTATTGGTACTCGGGTTGGGAAAAATTGGTCCGTTGGAACAGTCGGCACGCCTACTCGATCATAGCGTTACTCTCGGCTTTGACCGGTGCGGGGCTTTGGGCCTTGTTCGGTCCTTAATTTCTCAGAGGTCGGGAAACAAACTTCCACCCTTGCCGATTTTCTTGGCCCGGCAGTCCTTGCATACGCAATTGGCGCCATGGTCGCTCGTGTCGACCTTTTCCTTCTCTTTAACCTCATCCAAGATATTCTCCGATTTCTGCGGATTCTTGGGCTTGCCCTGAGCAACCAATTGCCCGGTCGTTGACCCCTCCCCCACCGATGCTTCGTTGGTCGGACTCCGGGAGTCTTGAGCAACCGGTTGCTTGGATGGAGCGGGATTGGCGGACAAAGCCTTCGTCAGGTCGGAGGAAACCGATTGCCCCATGTATTTCTTGTGGTTGGCGAATTTTACGGCGCTTTTTTCAATGAAATTCGAATTGCTCACTCGCATGGAGGCCAGGAAACTGTCACTGTTCTCCTGCGCCACGATCAGAAATTCGGAGGAGGATGGATGGAATTTAGTGGCTCGCACCGACTGCCCGGGTGAGACTGGAATCTTAACTTGCCCACCGCGGTCCTGAAGAGTGACCGCAGTCTCCTTGACCTCAATCACTATGGGGAAAGCCAAGGTGGAGTTGTTACGGGTCCAAGCCAACACCTCATCCATTGCCGTTTGGCTGACCTGAGGCTTATCCTCCACCGTCTCCGCAACCATCGGCTTTTTCGGTTCCACCTTTTGAGCGCGGACCAAATCGTCCTTGGCCTCGGAAAGTTCCCTTTCCTTCGACCTCAACTGGTTCCTCAAATCCTGGGAGTCGGACATGCTTTGGGAGAGATTATCGGCCAATTCCTGATTTTCCTTTCGAGCGGCCTTTTCCTTGTCCACCAGTTCCTGGTTGTCGAATTCGAGGCGCTTTTTCAGGTCGAGGTAAAACTTTTCATTCGCTTCCAGTTTCTCCACTTTCTTGGTCAAAGTGGCCGCCTCACGAACCGAAGAGTCATCACTCGCCACAAACAGCGCAACCATCCCGGCGGTGCTGATGAAAGCGACCACGGAGGCGGCGATGGCAAAGAAATTACCGGACTTCTTGACCGAACTGCCCTTGAAGGCATTTTGCATATTGGCCACTTTGCCCTGCATCTGTCGAAGCGCCTGATCTTTCTTGGAACCCGCCGAAGACACCAGCTGCAATTGAGCGAGGGAGGACTGCAATTCCTTACCCATATCCACCACCTTCTTGTTCCCATCGACCAGGCGACCGGAAAGGATACTTGCAACGTTCAGGCAAAGCTGACCACCGGCCACCCCATGTTCCCCAATGAATCCGAGCAGACGCTCATGATCCAAACGCCAAAGGATGGCTTCTCCTATAGACTGAACGTTAGCCGAGGCGACCCCCCCACTGAGAAAGGCCATTTCTCCGAAGGCAGCTCCCGCTCCCAAAGTGGCAATCTGCTGACTCTTGCCTTGGTCGTTGATCTTGGTGATGGCCACTTCACCGGAAACCACCATGTACAGATAGCGCTGTTCGTGACCATCGGTCACCAAAGTCTCGTCTTCGGCAAGAATCCATTCTCCTCCGAACCTCAATTCCTCCATTTCGTCGGCGCCTATGTTGGCGCAAAGGCCGGTGTTGGGCAGATCGTAACCGGCCTCCAAGACGTCTTCTCGGTGCAGAAGTTTCATAATATCTTAAGCTTATCCACTAGTTCCTCGAAAGAGCAAGTTCAGAAATGACCCCAAACCTCGTTGTTTATCGCTCAGTGACAACATTTACCGTGTTTTTTCAACCGCCAATAATTGTAGGGCCACGCCGCCAGAAATCCCGCCCCCAAGGTGTAAGGCAAAACCCCCAAAGTAATCGCAGGAGCTCCCATCATTCCATAATCCACCAGATTCATCGCCGCTTCCATGAGCAACATGGAAAGAAGGCTCATGCCAATCGCAGTTCGAAAGGCCTCCCTCGGACCCAACTGTTTCCAGAGGATGAAGGTTTCCAAAATGATGCTGGTCACGATTCCCGAAGTCATGGCGACCGCCCAAACCATCGTCCAGAGGCTTTTCGGAATCGCTTCCGGCGCAAAATGATTCTGGAAGAGAAAGATCGCCCCCAAGTCTCCGATGGCGCAACCCACCAGACAGCCTAAGGTATTTTTGGCCGAACGAAGAGCAATCATTCCGAAAACCAGAGTATCAAATCCATCTGTGCACCTTGGGTAAGGAAGTGAAAAGCAAGATCAGGCTGATTTTTTCCGAGGGCAATCCGGTCAACTGCATGAGAGCCAGACGGTAGGACTCCAGTTGAGCTTGGTGTCTGGCGATCAAATCCTCCACTCTTCGGTCCTTATCCAAACGGTCTGTTTTGAAATCGATAATTTCCGCGCGGCTTGGCTCTCCATCCTGCGAAAAGTAAAGAACCACTCGGTCAAAAACTCCCTGAACCATGGCTTTGTCCATTTGCAAAACAAAACTTTTTTCTCTCCAAACTTCGAACTTTCCTTCCGGTTTTTCGAATAACCTCCTTACCTCAGCATCCGCAAATGCCCCTGTAAGAATCCGGCGGGATTTCCCAGAAAATCCGTGGGCGTTTTCCCTAAGCCAAAGTTCCATGGAATTGCCTTTTTCCCACCATTCGATCTTCTCAAACAGAGCATGAGCCTCGCTTCCCAAAGATTTTGCGGCATCCTTCTCAAAACTTATCAAAGCATCCACATCCACAAGTTCAGGCGTTTTTTCGGAAGGGCGAAACTTGGGCAAACCACGAAATTTCCTGAGACCCAAATCCTCAAATTCAGCTTGAGTGGTTTTCTTGTCATTCGAAGTTTTCTTGGTTCGTTCCTCCCACCAGTCGGGTGAACCGCCATGATAAGCCAAGGTGAAACCCTCCTCTCTTTGTCCCACCAAATTCCCGACTTGATCGATCAACATCGGATCCAAACCCTTGAAATCCGCCAAGCTTTGGGCAAGCAATCGAACGAAATTTTCCGATTTCGACTTGGGCTCGTAAGGCTCGGAAAACAAATAGAGCGCTCGAGCCGGACGAGTCATTCCAACGTAAAACTTACACAGGCTTTCGAAAGCCGCATTCTCCTGATCCGAATTCAGCAAGCCCGAGAGGTAGGGGTCCGACTCCTGAATAATCTTCTTGGGTTTGCTTAAGACCCAATCGGAGCCAATTCCCGAGGAAGAGGATTTCCCGTACAACTCCACCCCATTTCCTGATCTTCGCCCACCCACGGAGCGAAGGCTATTACCACCCAGTTCAGGCATGATCACCATATCAAAAGTCAAACCCTTGGACCCATGAATAGTCATGGCTCGAACGCTCGTTTCCATAGCTCCCCGCGAAGATTCGGCGCTCTGAGCGGCCTGCAAAAAAAGGTCGACCTCACGCTGCCCTCTGCGATCAAAGGAACGGGCAAGATCAAAAGTCTGGCTCAATCGCTTGATTGCAAAAGGACGGGCCTCCTCTTCCACCCAAGTCAGAGCTTTCCCGCCCCATTCGCGAATGAATGCCGCCAAGCCTCTCTCGTGAGTAAACTTACGAACTTCTTCGAGAATTTCAGAAAGATCACGGGATTCCCGCCGAAGCAAGGGAGACATCTCCAAATGTCCGATGGCCCATTCATCGGTGGGGTGGACGGATGCCTTGAGGAGGGAAAGCAGAAGTTGCGAAAAACCATTGTCATTCGCTGGCAAAGAACCGACTTCATCCTCTATGGGCATACCAGGTAATTCTTTTCTGAGAAAATCAACGATTGCCCGAGCGGTTTTCCGTTTTTGAGTGAGAACCGCGCATGTCCAACCCCGCCCGACTGGGTCGATGGTTCTGAGCAATTCCGCAATTGCCCGAAAGCGCTCCTCCTCTTTCTTGGCGGTCCACCAAACCACGTTTCCGCTTAGTTTTTCGGTCTTTGGAGAGACCCGATGAGGCATCCAGTTTCTGCTCCACCGACCGACCGATCCCGCTCCTTCGAGCCCCGAACCGAAAACCTGATTAACCACATTCAGAACGTCTTGGCCCGAACGCCAGGAAAGGTTCAGTTCGTCAATTTTCAGACGATCGGAAAAGCGCTCCTCCAGATAACCGAACAAACGGGAATCACCTCCCCTCCATCCATAGATTGCCTGTTTCTGATCACCCACGCAAAAGAACATCCGTTGCTCTTCCGGGTCGTAAAGCACCTCTTCAAGCAAAGGTTCGATCACTCCCCATTGGATCGGGGAAGTGTCCTGAAATTCGTCCAGCATCCAATGCAAATACTTTCGATCCAATCGATATTCGCGGTTCATTCTGGCAAGTTCGTTACCTCCCTGATTCAAAAGCATCGGCAAATCTGAGAAAGTGATTCCTCCCTTCTCAAGGACCAGTTTTCGGTAACTCCCCACCACCTTGGACAAAAGAGCGTGCATTCCCTTTGTCCGAATTCCGCAAATGCGCAACTCCTCTCGGATGATATGCCCGGACATCCTCCGAACTGCGGATACCCACTCACCCGAAAACCGATAGTCCTTTCCGTAGTAAGAGATGGACAAAGAGGAATGGCCATCCATGGAAGCCTTCAAAAGCTGTGCGAAAACCGTCCCACTCCTTCTGTCGTTTGCACCGGGGACCCAGGTTTCGAATTCGCGAATTGCATTCTCTAAAGCGTTCCTCACTCGTTCGCCCGACAACTCGGGCACCACCTCAATCTCTTGGTTTTGCAAAAGTTCCCTGCATCGGGCGGAATCCCCGGAAAGATCATAACCCTCGGGAATTTGCTTCCATGAAGCGGAGTCAGGCCAAAGATCTTCCACCGCGCCCCATGCATCGGAGTTAGGGCATTGATCAAGCAAATCCCGAAAGGAAAGAGCCAGTTCCATCACCCATGGGAAAAACTCCCGGTCCTCCTGAAGCTTGCGGGCTCGCGAAAAAGCGTCAATAAGCAGAGTGCTCTCATTCAGGCTCTCTTCGAAACAACGCTTCAGGCAATCCGACCATCTTTCACGGATTGAGGCTTCGTCCATCAAGTCGAACCCCACCGCCAGACCGTATTCCAGTGGAGCGGAGGAGAGCATCGAGAAAAAGAACGAATCCAACGTTCCCAAAGTCAACCGATTCATCGACTGGAGCAGAATGGAAATTTTCTCCCGGATCATCGACGAGGGAATCTTCAATCCGAATTTCAGCTCCAGGGCCTCCCTTGCTTTCGGATCCTTGGCCGCCTCGGCAAGTTTCCTGAGAATCGCATCGAAAAACTCTCCAGCAGCCTTTCGCGAAAAGGTAAGCGCCACGATACTCGCCGGATCCGAACCCATCAACATCAGATAGATGAACCGATCGGTCAATTGATAGGTCTTTCCGCTGCCCGCGGAGGCCTTGATCAATTCCCGTAGGTTCATGGTTTCGTTCGGTGTCATCATGCAAAGTTCCCCATGGCCTCTTCAGGTGAATGAAAAAAGAGCTCTTCGAAATCATCATAAGCGATTTTCGAGATAGGCCGATGCCGGGCTGGGTCGAGCAAATCCCTTACGATTCCTCGGGCGCATTCCATGGAGCTTTCCATCAAATCGTCATTCAAACCATCCCAAATTTGAATGGTTATTTCCTCGGGTTGGGCAGGCACCTTGAAGATCCCCACCTCGAGAGAATGGCCAGACTCCTTCAGCAAGGTTCTCTCCGCCCAGGCACGATACAGAGGAAGTTGCAAATCCAGCCATCTCTTAACCTTTCCATTGTATTCGAAACGACTGAATGCGGGAAACTCCTCGAGTCGGGCATAGCCACCACTCAGATGCAACTCTTCCGGACCCTTGCCCGAAGTCTTGTAATCCAAAAGTCGGTAAACCCCGCTCTCGGGATGAAAATCAATACGATCGATTTTACCAACGATTCGAACGCTCTCCTCCGAACTTACGGGCTCTTTCTCACCGAGAGGAACCAGCCATGAAAACCCATCCAGAGATGGACGGGCTTCCAAATGAAACTTTTCTTCGACCTTATGAATGCGCCAGCCTTCGGAAATCTCCGCAGCTCGCAAGTTCGCAATGCGTCGCATCCGCCTCTCAATCGCCGCTTTCTGTTGCAGCAGGGCAAGGCTTGGATTCTTGCCGTACTTATATGCAAAATTCTTGGCCAATCGTTTTGTGAGAACATCGAAAATTTCCGACTCATCCACAGTATCAAGGCCATGAAGCGCCTCAAGAGCGCTGTGAACCAAGGTCCCGAAATCCATGGCGTCGGCTTCGGCTTTTTCCGAATCATAGGCCTGCATGCCAAATTTCCTCTTCAGATAAAAACGAAAGGGACAGGACAAAAAAGAACGAAAGGCGGTAACCGAAATTCGATGAACGGGTTTCCCTTCTCCCGGTTCCAATCTCCAAGGGTAGGCCCAAGCCGGGTTCTTGTCTTCCGGAGGCACTTCGCCGAATAGCTTTTCGGCCCGATCAGGCAGGGTTTTGGAATCATCCGGATCACAAAGGAAAAAAAGCGGGGAGGGACGCAGGGGGGAACCGTCGCGACTGAATTTGCCAAGGATAAAATCGATTCGCCCCTTTCGTTTTCTGGATTCGATCAACCAATGAAGCAAATAAGCATCCCTTGAAAAACGATCCTCGTCCGTCCACAAACCCAATTCACGCCGTAAGGATTGAGGCACGAAACTATCCGAGGGAAGAGATTCCGGAAGGTGATCATCGTTGCATCCAAGCACGATCATTCGGGGAGCATCCGCCCACGCAAGCTCAAGCCAGCCATGTAATTCCAAATCACCCTCAACCGTCTCCTCGACCCAACTTTCCTGAGCCAATTGTTCCAACAA
>CEWH01137116.1_pt1 | contig 10980 bp, 10 predicted proteins | sample 531231 | NCBI WGS metagenome assembly CEWH01 (sample SAMEA2622316, study PRJEB7988) | marine metagenome | biome: marine biome (ENVO:00000447); feature: surface water layer (ENVO:00002042); material: "saline water (ENVO:00002010), including plankton (ENVO:xxxxxxxx)" | depth 5 m | reverse complement strand
ACTGTAATGGTTGCTTATACATTGGATGGGGGTGTTTTGACTGAAATTGCCTGTGATGTTTCCAATGGATATAATGATTTTTCATCGTTAGAACTGTTGAGCCAAACCCCAAACCAAGACATTTATATCATGGTGGTTGTAAATGGTAACCAAGCGGGAGTTCGTAAGGATCGTGTAGATAGCTTTAACATCTGCGCCTATGAATCTAGTCCCCTAGAGGTATCAACAATCCCCAAACCCCTGTTATCGTACTAAAGCAATACTGTTGGCAATCGCTTGTCTGTCGAAAGTTCTACTGATATACAGTCCCTTTCGGTCTATGATATCACTGGGCGTGAAGTGCTATCACAAACACCCAACAAAAAACAACTCATAGTCGATACCTACAGTCTTGCGCCAGCAGTGTATTTGCTGCGTGTGCAAACACAGCAAGGTTCACAAACAGTAAAGCTGATAAAAAGATAGCAGCGTTTTGCTCAAAATCACGATTGATTGAAATGATATAACTTCCTTTTTGTACATTTAAAATAAATCAATGCCCTTTCGTTATGCGACATTTTATCGACGGTATTCCCTTACTATTTAACCCTTCTCATGCATAACATAAGTATTTCCCAGAACCAAAAATTGGCTATGCACGTCATTTTCAAAATGCTTTAGGATATCTAGCAAAAACCTACAACGAAGAAAAGAAAAAATTAATCAAGTAGCGCATTTTGCCATTCTAAGAGTTTGTAAAACCCATCTTGCCCAACAGTATGCCCCACAGGAAACTGGTCAAACTGTATGTCAAACCCTTTTTGTTTGAGTTGCGCTGCCGATTGCTGTCCCCAGTCAAAAGGCAACACTTCGTCAAGCGTGCCATGCGCAGCGTAAAGCGCAGGCGCTTCTTCTGGTTTGGAGAGTTTTGAGATATTTTCATTCAGATAACCACTCAAAGCAATCACACTGGCAAAACGTTTAGGGTAGGTCAGCCCAAGTGCATAGCTCAAAATAGCACCTTGACTAAACCCCAACAGATGTACTTTTGAAGGGTCAAAGGAATGTGTTTGTTGCAATTCGTCCAAAAACTGCAGCACCAACTCACGAGAGGCAATAGCTTCTTCATCGTCAGACCATTTGCCCTGTTCAGCGTCAAAATGGATGCTATACCATGCAAATCCCATCATTGGCAAGGCATGTGGTGCACGCAACGAAACAACCAACAAACTGGGATGTAGATGATCAGTAAAAGAAAACAAGTCGCTTTCATTGCTGCCATAGCCATGCAACAACAACAGCAAAGGTGGTTTGTCTTGCGTACTGTTTTTGGGTTGTCGAACGATATAGTCAAGTACAGCCAATCAATGTTGATTTTGAAAGTGTAGGTTGTTGTGGATCACCCCTATAACAGTTCCCTTCATTTCTTTGCCCAAATAGGCACTGTTTTTCACACTCGATTGGATCGATTCCTTGGTAACGGTTGATATTCCGTCAGGGCTAAAGAGGGTCATATCGGCTTGTTCGCCAACAGCAATTGATGCCTGTGCGATGCCAAATCGCTCTTTTCCTTTGGTGAGCATAAGGGCAGCGTCTTCTGCGCCAAACAACTGACATAAGCTACCAAAAGCAGTTTCAAGCCCTAGACTTCCATAGGCAGCATTTTCGAACTCTACTTTTTTATGTTCAATATTCATGGGTTGGTGGTCTGAGGTCACCATATCGATTGTGCCATCTTTTAGACCTTTGAGGAGTGCTTTTTGGTCTTTGCTCTCTCGCAATGGCGGCATGAGTTTATAGCGTGTGTCAAAGCCATCGAGCTCATCGTCTGTCATCACAAGATTGTGAATGGCAACACTGCAACTCACATCGATTTTCTCCTTTTTGGCTTGCCGAATCAACGCCACACCCTCTGCAGTCGAAAGGGTTGGGATATGCAAGCGACCACCAGTATAGCTTACAATCGCCAAATCTCTCCTGATGCGAATTTCTTCAGCGAGGTTGGGAATGCCTGTCAGTCCAAGCGAGGTGCTCATTTTTCCTTCGTGCATCACCCCATGTGCAGCCAGTTGAGGATCTAAGGGAAAGGACTCCACCAAAGCAGCGAACCCACGTGCATATTGCAAGGAAAGAAGGAGCAAGTGTGGATTGTCAATTGATTTCTTATGATTGCTAAAGCTCACAGCACCAGCAGCTGATAAGTCGTGCAATTCGGCGAGTTGTTGTGCGTTGTCTTGCACTGTGATATGTGCTTTGGGATGTAGGCTTGTGGGGGTGTCGGCAGCACTTCTCAGCAAAAAAGAAATATCTGCCTTGGAGATGGGTAGGGGGTTGGTGTTGGTGTTGTAGCCAATGTGCGTAAAGCCAGCTGCAGCAGCGACTTGAAGCCCATGGGACAAGGTTTCTCGTTCCTCATAACCAGGTTCACCAAAGGATACACTGCTGTCAAACCACCCAGGCGAAACACAGAGGTTTTGATGTGAAATGATTGTTGCTTTGGGAGCACTGATATTCTTACCGATAGTGTCAATAATACCTTTGCGAATGAGAATATCGAGGGTATTGCCGTGAAAGCTGCTGGTAGGATCGATAATTTTTGCGGATTTCAGAAGTATATTCATCCAAAAATTTCGATAAAGGATTAAAACTGTTGCAAAGATAGAAAACCTAAGCGAAAGGGGCTAAAACTTTTCAAAAACCCCCAGTCCAAAGAGGGCAAAATCATATTTAACAGGGTCTTTTGGGTCAAGAATACGCAATTGTTCATCGAGTTCTCTCACTGCTTTTTGATCGTTTTGTTTGCGCTTGAGCAACCCCAATTTCCGAGCGATATTCCCTGTATGTACATCCAAAGGGCACGATAATTTTGAGGTTGGGATATCGGTCCATAAACCAAAATCAACCCCATTGTTGTCTTGTCTTACCATCCATCGCAAAAACATATGAATCCTTTTGGCAGCAGAACCCTTGGCTGGGTTGGCAATGTGTTTGGTGGTTCGTTTGTGGTGATTGATTTCAAAAAAAAGACTTCTGAATCGCCCAATGGCATCATCCATAAATGCTTCGTTTGCTTTTGGGCGCAGGGCGTCATGCAGCCCGCCATGATGTTTGTATAGATGCTGCAAGGCCTGTAAACAATAGCGCAAGTCGATGATATTAAAGGTGCGATGTACAAAGTGATCGATGGCATCCCAGTCGGCAGCAGTCGAATTGAGGATATAATCATGGGGTTGATTGCCAAGGATATCCATAATGTTGTACGCACTCTTAATGATACTCGCTCGGTTGCCCCAAGCAATGATGGCAGAGAGAAACCCAGCAATTTCGATGTCTTCTTTTGTGTCAAACTGTTTGGGAATCTGTATGGGATCGGAAGCAATAAAATCAGGATGGTTGTACTGTTGGGACTTCTCATTGAGAAAGTCGCGCAACGCATCAGTGCTCAACTCCATTGCCCATCGACGAGTTGCAGACTGCGATCGCCTAGTGCTGCAAGTTCTTTGTTGTGCGTGACCAATACGATCGTTTGGTCGAAGTTGTCGCGAAGAGATAAAAACAACTCATGGAGCTGTGCTGCAGTTTTGCTGTCCAGATTTCCACTCGGTTCATCAGCCAAGAGAAGTTTTGGTTTATTGATGAGTGCTCTGGCAACAGCGACACGCTGCTGTTCGCCACCAGATAACATGGCAGGTTTGTGATCTGCTCGATTGCTCAGACCCAAAAAAGAGAGCAATTCCATCCCTTCTTTTTGTGCTTTTTTCAAGGGTGTTTTGGCAATCATGGCAGGGATACAAACATTTTCAATGGCACTGAATTCTGGCAGTAGTTGATGCGATTGAAACACAAAACCAAGCTGCTGATTTCGAAACCTTGCCAAGGCTTTTCCTTTGAGCGAAAACAGATCAACCCCATCAATTTCCAATGCTGTATTTGGCTGATGATCAGCAGTATCGAGTGTTCCCAAGATGTTCAGAAGGGTTGTTTTTCCTGCCCCCGACGGACCAGTAACCGCTACAATTTCTTTTGCTTTAACTGCTAGGTCAACATTGTTGAGCACTTGTAAATTGCCGTATTTTTTGGATAGTTTTTTGGCTTGAATCATCTGTTAAAATTACAAATTTGTTCTGTTATATACATTGCTGTCATTTGAAAAATCATTTTTTTTGTTTAAGTTTGTTAAAAGATTGTTAAACAAAATGATTCAACAAGCGACATTGGCAAATGGCTGTTTTTGGTGTACAGAAACGATATATAGTCGTCTTCATGGCGTGATTTCGACCAAGCCTGGCTATAGTGGTGGTACGATCAAAAACCCTTCCTATCGAGAGGTATGCAAAGGCATAACTGGTCATGCGGAATGTGTTCAGATCGAATATGATGATACGTTGATTGATTATGCCACCTTGTTGGAAGTGTTTTTTGATACCCATGACCCAACCACCCTAAACAAACAGGGTGCTGATGTGGGTACACAATATCGCTCTGCGATTTTTTATCACGATGAACAGCAGCTTCAGACTGCCAAAGACATCAAAAATGCACTAGCCGATAAGTTTGACAATCCCATTGTTACTGAATTGACGCCCTTTACTGTTTTTTATGAAGCAGAAATGGAGCATCACGACTATTACAACCTCAATCCATCTCAACCTTACTGCAGTGCGGTCATTTCACCAAAGGTGAAGAAATTATTAACATCACATTCAAAATTGCTAAAAGAAAAATTATGACATTTGAATCAAATGATACATACGATATAAGTATCACCAATGCTATCAAATCACATTATAAGGATATTATTCATAATATTGGTGAAAATCAAAATCGCGAGGGCTTACTCGACACGCCAAAACGTGCCGCCAAAGCCATGCAGTTTTTGACGCAAGGGTATGATATGGATCCAGCAGAAATTTTAAAAGGTGCCATGTTTGCTGAGTCCTACAACGAAATGGTCTTGGTGAAAGACATCGAGTTATATAGCTTGTGCGAGCACCACATGTTGCCCTTTTTTGGTAAGGCTCACGTGGCATATATCCCCAATGGTCATATTGTGGGGCTGAGTAAAATCCCTCGTGTGGTCGATGTATTCTCACGACGCTTGCAAGTGCAAGAACGCCTCACTGAACAAATCCTCGATTGTATTAATACCACACTCGAACCCAAAGGCGTCGCTGTTGTGATTGAGGCCTCTCATATGTGTATGATGATGCGTGGGGTACAAAAACAAAATTCCCTTACTACAACTTCTGGTTTTCGTGGTACGTTTGAAAAAATGGAAACGCGAAACGAGTTTTTGAAGTTGATCGATTCTAAACTATCATAACTTTAATACTTTATTTTGATTTGGAATAAAAAATTTCTACCAGCCTCATCAGAATAAAATCTAAGTCTGTTCAAATAATTTCTGTAAGCTTTGTTCATTACATTATCAATAGACAATCCAAAGTAAATATTACTTGAAACAAAATTATATGGACCCCAATTAAGATTTAGATTGAAAAGGTTATAAGCATCTGGAGGCGTGCTAATATCAACAACTTTACTAATTTTTTCTCCGCTTTCAATCACTGTAGTCATTGTATTATTATTTGGAAACAAGTTTTGTTTATCTACAAATTTATGTTCAATTATAGCATTGAAATTTTTAAAATTATCTGAAATAATTCGAATTTCATTATTTATAACTAATGGAGGTATATTTATGAGTTGTTCTTTAGTTTCATAATTTTTTGCATCAACCCAGCTTAAACTATTTTTAAATTCAATATTATCCTTAATTCGGTAAACGAAATCAAGATCTACCCCTTTGAAAATTGAACTAATAGGTGAATATTCCCAAACTGGAAATGCTCCTCTTATTGTTTGTTCAAACCCAGCTGGTTGGGCTAAAATATAATCATCACTATATGAAAAATATGGATTAATTCTAAAATTAAATTTCCCATCATTTTTTTCAAAATCAAACAGGATTTTGTGAGTTTTTTCTTTTTTCAAAAATGGATCTCCATACTCAATTGAAGCTAATGAATGATGAAGACCCCCACTAAACATTTCTGCTATATTTGGGGATCTTTCAGTATAGTTGTATTGAATACTTAAAGAGTATTTATTTTTAAATTCATTGAAAAATCCTGCATTTGAAGAAAAAGTATTAAAAATTACTTTTTTTCTAATAAGCTTTTGACTCAAAACTTCATTGATAACATAATTTCCAAGACGTTCTTCGTAATTTTCATTTTCCCAACGAGAATTTCTGTAATACTTATAAACATCATTACTGCTATATTCATACCTAAATCCAAGGCCAAAATTTAGCCTTCTATTTAATTTTAGTGTAGAAATAAAATATCCTCCAAACTTTGTGTTTAAATAATCAGGAATTAATCTTTTAACACCTGTTCCTGGAGTTGAATAATTATCTTGGAGCTCAAAAAATATTCCATTAGTAAATTCATTGAATAAATTTGACCAAGTATAATTTGAATTTATTCTTTGAGTAGATAAATTTAAGTCTAGAGACGGAATATTTTTAAAATCTCCGATCCTTAAATCGTATTCCTTTCTTTTGTTTAATTGAAAACTGTATTTGAGACCTAGTTTTTTATCAAGATCAAAAAAATAATTGTAATCTAGACTTGCAGTGTAATGTGTATTGTCTTGATTGGGATAATTAATATTATAGCTGAAATCATTGATAACACCAGGGGTATCTGATTCGATTGCTCTTAACAGGTCTTTGATATTTCCTACATGTGAACTTTTTAGTATGCCAATCTCGGAATTGAAATAACTTAAAATTGCCCTGATGTTACTTTTACTGTAGTTTTTGCCAACAGTAATTGAAATGTTTTTTTCATCACTACCAGTATTAGATAATATATAGTTAGGTGAACTTAAATCTCCATTTTTTTTTAAAGTGAATTGTGACCGAAAAAATGTTCCACTTTTTTTTGTGCTAGTTATTGAGCTGATGATACTTCCTCCACGACCATTACTGGAAGAATTTATAATTGTTTTCCCAGTAATTGTGTCGGTTATTTTTGGGGGTCTAGAATCAATTATTATAAGTCCACCAGGGTTACCACCTGAGTACTTAAGTACACTAGCCCCTTTAATAACTCGAATTCTATCAAAAGCATTTAAATCTATGTTAGGCGCATGATCTTGACCCCATTGTTGGTTTTCTAGCATGACACCATCATAAATTATTCCTACTCTGCTACCAAACATTCCGTGAATAACTGGTTTTGCAACTTTATTTCCAGTCGTCAGGGTATTAACTCCACTAATTTTTTCTAATAACATTGCTAATCCGCTATCACTGTAGCGTTCTTTATCTAACTCTGAAATTGAAAAAGCTCTTGAACTTGTTGATAAATCATTTATTTTATCATCAGTTAAAATTATCTCACTTAGTTCTTCAACTTTATGATCTAAATAAAAATTTTCAAATAAAGATTTATTCAAATCTATTTCCCTAAAATAATCAGGACAATTTATATGTGAAATTTTAATTTTAATTATACTATCGTGGCATAACCCTTCAAGTTTAAAATATCCGCCTGCATTTGATGTTACAATCATGTTGGAACCAATAACTTCAACTACAGCTGATTCTAAGGGAGTATTTTGCTCTAAGCTGATAATATTCCCTTCGAATGAAGTATTGCAGACTTGACCATAATTAGAGCCCACAGACATTAAAAGTAGAAATGCTGTGGGCACTAAAATTTTTAAATTATAACCCAAATATTGATTAATAAAGATTTACTCTACGTGAGCTTCAAATTCAATTTCAACATCTGTTGCACCTCCAAAATCATCACGCGTGTTTCCGGTTTTTGTAGTTGGTTGATGAATAAGGTATGCTTCTACATCGATTTCCGTTGCAGTGCTTGTTGTCCATTTGGTAACCAGATTCAAAGCATTGCCGTTTGAATCGATTGTATCTTCTCCAGAATATGACACTATTTCAATTCCATTTCCAGCAAGTTCATAATGAATATGGTGTTCATCTTTCTCTTCCTTTACTTCATCAGTCATATCAATGATATTGTTAGGATCTGATTCATTTAAAAATGAAATTTCAAATTTATATTCTGAACCACTTTTTAGTTCAATTACAGTATGATCCCCATGATCATCATCATCTTGATTTTGAATTAAAACCCTATGAACGTGATTATGATCATGTTCTTCAACTTCAAAATTGAAGGTTTGCGAGCTATCGTCCGAGAGATTAGTTACGACAATTACTGCTTTGGTGAAAAGTTCCATTTCATTTTCTGCCTCTGGCGTATCATCCTTATCACAGGAAATGAATAATAAAACTATTGAAAGAAATGTTGCTTTAAGATTAATATTTTTTAACATTATAATTTTTTTTAAATTTTGTGTAGGTTTTAATATATTAAATGTAGGGCAAAAAGATGTGGTAAAAAATATTAATATAAAGGAGGTCCTTTATTGAAGGAATTAATTAGATATTCATTTTTGTTTGAAACTTCAATTTCAAATATTATCGAACTAAATAAAAAAACTGAAGATTTATAATTTTTTACATAAAAACTGTAAGTATTGATTACTATAAAATTATCTAAACAACAATTTTCTTTGTACTCGTGAAAGTGCACAGACGACTTTTCACACTCCTGATGCTCATGATGCGATAGCTCATGCGCATATACTGCCAATGTTGGCAGAAATATACTGAGAGTTAAAACAAATCTTAGAATCATCAAAAGATTATTTGTTCTTGTCTAGCTTGTGAATTGGTATCCCCATGCGAGACAACATTTTCTTTTCAAAGTTCCAAAAAAATTGAAACTCTCCAAATAAAAACCCACAAATCATCAAAATGACCTGGTAAATTGGAAAAATTAAAAGGATACGTACAGGCCAATAAATCCAAAGATTGGTGTTTTCGGGGGTGAGTCCAAACCAATGTGTGAGGGGCTCGGCAAGCAAGGCCGACAGACTTCCTGTGATGCCAAAAACAACAAAAATGATAAGCAAATGGAAGTTGGAACGAATCCCCCAACGTTGTTTTAATTTTTTCATGGGGTTACCCTAATATCGCATGAATCTGCTGCGCGAGTTCTGTACCAATGCGATCTTGTGCCTCTTTTGTCGCTGCTCCAATGTGTGGCGTCAATGATACATTGGGATGCATCAATACTTTCATTGCAGGTTTTGGTTCGTTGACAAAAGTGTCCAAACCAGCAAAACTCAATTGGCCACTGTCAAGCGCATCCAAAAGTGCTTCTTCATCGATCACACCACCTCGAGCAGCATTAATCAGTCCAGCGCCTTTTTTCATCATTGCAAATTCCTTTTTGCCAATCACTGGTTTGTCTTGCGCAGGAACGTGCAAGCTGATAAAGTCAGCATCTCTTATTACAGTTTCAAAACTCGCCATCGGTATACTATAATCGACAGTTACATCGTTGCCCAAGGCTACTTTTAACGCTGCTTTTTCCATAAAAGGGTCATGTGCAATCACATTCATCCCAACGCCAAGTGCAATTTTTGCAGTTTCCTGTCCAATACGCCCAAAGCCAATGATTCCCATGGTTTTTCCTCGCAATTCAGACCCACCAGCGTAGTTTTTCTTTAGGACTTTAAACTTGGTATCTCCCTCTAAAGGCATCTGACGATTGGCATCAAACAAGTAGCGCACACCACCATAGAGATGCGCAAACACCAATTCAGCAACGGATGATGATGAGGCTGCAGGGGTGTTGATCACATGCAATCCCTTGTCGCGTGCATAGTCAACATCGATGTTGTCCATCCCAACACCACCGCGCCCGATGATTTTTAAACTCGAGCATGCGTCAATAAGGTCTTTGCGAACAGTCGTTGCGCTCCGAACCAACAACACATCTATCTGATTATCATTGATGTGATTGATCAATTGCTCTTGCGCCACATTTGTTGTGCTTACTTCATAACCATTTGATTCTAAAGCTTCTACACCTGAAGGTGAAATGCCATCGTTGGCTAGTATTTTTGCCATTGTTTTTTATTTATGCTGTTCGTTCTAATTCTTTCATTACATCAACCAAAATCTGCACAGATTCAATTGGTAGGGCGTTGTACATCGACGCGCGATAACCCCCAACAGATCGATGGCCATTGATGCCATTGATCAGTGCATCTGCACACATACTGTCAAAACGTTCTTTCAATTTGGACTCTTCAAGGGTAAAGGTTGCGTTCATCGTGCTGCGATCTTCCTGCGCTGCAAAGCCTTTGAATAGTGGATTTCGATCGATTTCACCATACATCAAGTCTGCTTTGGCATTGTTTTTAACCTCAATCGCTTTGATTCCTCCAAGATTTTTCAGCCACTCCAAGGTCAGCATCGAAGTGTAAACTGCAAACACAGGTGGGGTGTTGAACATACTCCCTTTGGAACTGTGAGTTGCATAGTCAAGCATCGAAGGAATGCTGTGTGTGACTTTTCCCAAAACATCTTCTCTCACAACAACAAGTGTTGTCCCAGCGGGACCCATATTTTTTTGTGCGCCAGCATAGAGTATGCCAAATTTTGAGAAGTCAAGCTCTCTAGAAAAAATATCAGAACTTGAATCACTGACCAAAACAGTGTCGGTGTCAGGAATATTTTTTATTTGCGTTCCAAAAATGGTGTTGTTGGTGGTGATGTGAAGATAGTCTGCATCAGTTGGAACGCTATATTCTTTGGGGATAAAGTTAAAATTCGCATCAGCAGATGAGGCAACTTCAACAACCTCTCCCAAAATCTTTGCTTCTTTGATCGCTTTGGTTGACCATGTACCAGTGTTGAGATAGGCACCTTTGTTTTCCAATAAGTTATAGGCAGTTGCGATAAACTGAGAGCTCGCACCACCCTGTAAAAAGAGTGCTTTGTACCCTTTGCCAGTGAGTCCTAGCAGTTCCAATGCCAAGGCGCAGGCGTTTTCCATGATGTCGATAAAGGCAGCACTGCGATGAGAGATTTCGATTAAAGACAATCCA
>CEWH01027098.1_pt1 | contig 10991 bp, 15 predicted proteins | sample 531231 | NCBI WGS metagenome assembly CEWH01 (sample SAMEA2622316, study PRJEB7988) | marine metagenome | biome: marine biome (ENVO:00000447); feature: surface water layer (ENVO:00002042); material: "saline water (ENVO:00002010), including plankton (ENVO:xxxxxxxx)" | depth 5 m | reverse complement strand
TCTTATAACTTGTCTATATGCAGCCCACTGAGCCTGATCTACAGTTGCACCAGTTGTCATTGTCCAATCTGTATCTTTTAATATTTGATCTCTTGTAGATCTGATATTATCCCAAGTTAGTGTATCATCAGCTTTCTCTGCTGTATTTCCCTCTGCTACCCACTCAAGGTACTCTTGATAATCGGTGTTTGTTTTATCTTTTGGAATAGATGCGTTATCAGAAGTCCTTAAAATTACATCAGCGTCAATTTTATTTCCTGTCGTTGGATCTGTAATTTTTAAAAGTTTGTAAGTCATAATTTTTAAATTTTAAAGTTCAGCGTCTGCTGTATAACCACAATTTATGGGATTTTGAGCATTACTCGTCCAATTTCCGCTTGGTCTTGAAACATAAGTAAAACCTGATTTAGTTATTCCACTAGCAGTAGCATCCAAGTAGTTATTGCCGTGTTGTGTTGCTTTTCCTGTACCACCATTTCCATCAAATAAAACTACAGTTGGATTTGATCTCATAGTCACAGGAAACGTTGCAATACCAAAACTCGTGCCGCTATTAATACTTGGAACACCAAAATACCCTCCACGATCTCCAACACTACCTTGAGGGTAAGTTTTTGCAAAATATCTTTGGCAGAGTAACTCTTCCATAGCAAAGCTGCGGTGCTCAAAATCTGTTGCCACGCTGCCTACTTCTAGTTGAATGCCTGTAACTTCAAGAGTTGCATCATTTGTTGTGTACCATGTTGAAGTCATATCTCTTGTTCTTGCACTAGCAGAATAAGCTTGCCAAGCATCATAGGTAACTGAATTATCTGTGTAATTTGTTCCTCTAAAAGGTACAAATGCCACTTTTAATCCATGAGCATTATCATTATCAAATACTAAATTGGTATTACCAGGAATTGTTTTTGTAATTTTTGTCCAAGTGTCAGCAGTTAAAGAACCTGTTTCAAATGGGAAAATGTATTCTGGATTAGATTGTGTATGTAAATATGCTGGAAAAGACTGTGCAACACTTGATTTTATCCAAAAAGATAATGTTATAAAACTAGAAGTTGATGTATAATTCCAACCACTAGTAGCGATATTCTGACCTTCAAGTCTAGTATGAAACTCTATGGTATCATCTGCACCAGCACCACTTGTTTGATTTCCATTTGTAATTTTAAAACAATTTCTGAATCCATTTGTATAAGGTGTTGTTCCAGACGCAACATTAGCTTGACTCATTGTAGGCCCTTCATCATTACCTCCAAGACCTACTTTAAAACGATCTACTGTTGTGTAACCAGCCGACGTAGATGACGTACCACGTTGAGCCAATTGCATAGCTCCGTTAATTATCAAATTTTTATTACCACCACCAGAGGAACCTAATAAAGGTTTTATATCATTTGTTAAATCCTGTTTTTCAGCTTCTGTAAAGTTTGTATTCTTTACGTTTGTAGAAAGTCTATCTGAACTTACTGTATTAAGAGCCATGTGTTATACCTCCTTAAGTCTGTTCTAAGTAACTGACAGCAGCATCTAATGCACTAGCTGTCCCTGCATTTATTCTTAATACATCTCCTGATTCCATTATTATTTTTGACCCACTTATAATTTCTAACGAAGATCCTGCAGGTATAGGAGCATTTTTAATTAAAAATACATTATCACCACTTGCTGGAACTAAAAATACATCTACATTTGTACTAGTTCCTACTTTGTTTGAAATTAAACAACTTAATAGTACTAATGTTGCCGAGCCTCCTGCAGTAACAACATTGGTTCCTGAAGCACCAGTACCAGCATTGCTGACGTTAGTTTTAGTGTCGATTTTGAAGGTATTTGCCATATTATCCTAGAGCTAGTATTAGAGCAATTTGATCAGAAAAACTGGTTGCAGTGGCTGCTATAGTACCATTTACCGTGAGGTTACCTGGAATAGTTACCGAACCATTAGAATCTATTGTAAGACGTGCAACTCCTCCAGTCACAATCGCTAAACTGTCAGAAGAAGGACTAATTAAGCCTGTATTACTATCTCCTTGAAATTTGAGTGCACAATTACTAACATTTCCTGCTGCTAATGCAGAATTTTGACCATCTTGTCTTAATAATGGAAAACCTCCGCTAGTTATCGCATCATGAATAACAACTGTTTTTAAAGTAGTATCTACTGTGACTTCTCCATCAGCTCCTTTAAAACCGGAGTGTTCAGCAGTAGTGCCTCTTCTGAATTGGACTTGGGTGCTCATAATTCTATCCTAAAGCGACTGCTATTGCCGTAGCAAAACTTTCCGTTGCAAAGGCAGTCGGCATATTAATTGTAACTTTGTTACCTGTTGCGGCGGTAGTAATATTAGTTCCACCTTCTATATCTAAAACTTCTGAATTAAGATCGATGGCTATTGTTCCTGAATCAGCTTCAATATCTAAATCTTCGGCTGTGATCTGAGCATTTACATAAGCTTGAGTTGCTATAGTTCCATCTGCGTCAGGAAATGTTAAAGTTCGTGTTTGTCCACCTGTAATAGATGCAGAACTAAAAGCTCCAATTTTAGTATTATCTGAATTATTTCTAATTCTAAATCCGCTGTCATTTGTAACAACTGCAGTAGAAGTTATTGATGCTAATCCAGTGAACGTCGTCGCACTTCCTCCGAGAGCAATTCCAGTGCTACCGATAGTTATAGAACTATTTGCAAGGTTACTGTTAGCAATTGAAGTTGCAGTAGTAAGAATGGTTCCTGTTTCAGCTGGGAGAGTTATTGTTACATCGGCAGTTGATGCAGGTCCTTTTAATGTTGCAGAATTTGTTCCATTATCAGTATCTTCTTTAAAAATTATGCTACCAGCAGAAGAAGAAGACCCTGTAAGAACTGGAGCAGTTAAGTTTTTATTTGTTAAAGTTTCTGTTCCTGTTGTTGAAACTAAAGTGGCATCTGAAACAGCAGTATTAAATTGAGCAAGAGTCCCCGATATTGTGTTTGATCCAAGAGCTAAAGTTTTATTTGTTAAAGTTACTGAATTAGTTAAAGTTACTGGATAGACAATATCACTTGTTAAAGCAACAGTTCCTGTAGCATCGGGTAAAGTTATAGTGCGATCAGCAGTTGGATCTGTAACGGCTAATAATGTTTCATTTGCATCTGCACCGCCAGAAGCACCTTCAAAAGTTATTCCTCGACTAAATCCTCCACTATTATCGGCGTGAAGAACAATATTACCAGCTCCTCCTTCTGCTCCTACTTGTAATTTTGTTATTGCTTGAATATTGGTTAATGATAGTCCAGTAATTGTGTCTCCTAAAGAAACTACATCGCTTCCTAGAGTTATAGTTGAATTTGCTAACTGAGCATTTGGTATTGCATTAGTCCCAAACTCTCCTGTTCCAGTATCAAATACTAATCCAGATCCAGAAGCTACACTTAATGTTCCTCTGACATTAGCAGCTGAAGTTCCTGTATAAGTTATTACTCCAGTTGAACTATTGTATGCAAGACTTCCAAAACCTCCGGAATCAGTTACTGAAACAGCTCCTCTAGATCTTGCAGTTGTAAAATATTGATTTGTACCTTCAGTTAAATCGGAAGTACTATTTCCACCAAAATCTAATTTATCAGAAGAAGAATTTAACTCCTGAAAAAGACCAGAAACAAGTACTAACGCCTTCCTAGTTGCCATTTAATATCTCGATCAAGTTCTTTACTAAAAGAACTTATTTATATTTATTTTACGACTAGTAAACTGTTAGATTATTTGAATTGGAGCCTCTGTACGAACTACTAATGAAGCACTAGTAACAGCCTCTCCTACTCTTGTAACAAAATGACCGGAACTAGATGGAGGTGTTTTTACTATCGCACCTGCAGAACTGGCTGATAAAAAATAAGAATCTCCAGGGTCTAACCCAGATACTGGAGTAACCCCTGCAACGATACAAGTCACTAAAGCACCTGCTGTACTTGTAGTCTCAACAAAGCCACATACTCTTGCTTTATCTTGAGTTGAGTTAGCGATTGCTTTTTCAAGTTTTCCATCACTAGCTCTTGAAAACACAGCATCTCCTTGATTTAAATTTTCTGCTGCAACAGCTGCAAATCCATTTATTTTATTAGTTATTTGACCTGGCCAATTTGTTTTTGTATCTATTAATGCTTCAGTAAATCCCTGAGCATTGGGTGCATAAGGTTCGTAAGCCATTAACTTAATTTAACTGGAGTATCAATCTGAATAGAAAGTCTTGTATTAGTTGCAGCCTCTCCTACTCTTACTACTGCTTGACCTGCGGAAGAAGGAGGAGTCTTAGTAATAGCTCCTGCAGTCGTTGCTGATAAAAAGAATAGGTCACCCGCATCTAAACCACTTATGTCTTTTAATCCTGCGACTGCAACCTGTAAAGACTCGTCTGCTAGTGCAGCTACGTTTGCAAAACCAACAACAATCGCATTTTCTAATGAACCATCTGCAGCACTGGCTTTACCTACTTTTCCATCAGAAGTTCTCATAAATAAGGCATCCCCATTTGCTACGCTTTCAAAAGCAATTGCATTGAAAACAACTGCAGCTGGTGCAAAAGTAGGAAAACCTTCTTTTAGATCTAAAACTGAATCAACCAAACCTCTATAATTAGGTTCATAAGGTTGACGTATCATATTTACACTATTAGCTATCATTAAATCTCTTAAGACAGCAATAGCTCCTTCTATATTTGGTTCGTATCCTGTTGCCATTAAAACCTCCAACTCTTAATATTTTAATTTGTAGAAACCCTATAGAATAGAAGTAGGGAGGATTACAAAGTGGAACCACAATTAATTGCAGCAATAATTTCAGGTAGTATTGGAGCCTTTGCCGGAATAAGTAGAGCTTTGGGAAATTTTAATAAAAAATTAGATAAAAGATTTGAAAATATAGAAACAAATGTTGATAGACTAAGAAATGAAGTTATTCACGATTACGTTTTGAAAGAAGATTTTTTAAGAGAAATGCAGGCTGTTCATACTAAATTGGACAGAATACTTGATCATTTATTAAGTAAATAATTAAACATTTATCCAATTACCTGCTGTCTGACTATACATAATTAATTGATTGGCATTTGTGTCATAATGTAATTGACCATTTACTGGGTTAGCGGGTTGGCCTGCACTAATTGAAACTACAGCTTTAACCGTTTGCCAAGCAGCTCCATCATATACTTCGAATATTTGAGTACTATTAGTATTTAACCAAGTCTCTCCCTTACTATTACCAGTAAATCCTGCAGCAACATTATTTGGAAGAACTGATCCAACATGCACAGGTCCTACTTTTATTAATCCAGTATTAGGTGAAGCAGTGTTATCTGCAAAAAATAAACCTGGACTGCCGGCATTATTATTTACAGCTAATTCTCCAGCTCCCAATCTGATAGGAAAAGGTCTGTCATTTAAAGTACTAGAACGTCTAGATTGAATTTGTACAGCCATAATTTATTAATTTATATATAATCCAGCATCTATAACATTATCTTGTTCAGTTTCTGGATTATAAGTACCTGCATCTAGGTTACTCGTAGCAACTGTTGCATCTACTAACTCTCCATTTAAATATTCTCCTGAAACAAGAAATCCTGATTCGAATGCATTAACAAAATCACTTAAAGGTCTATTTACAATTCCAAACTTAATATCTTCTAACTGAGTCGCTTCTTTATTAAATAGTTTATTAACTAAACCAATTAATCTATTAGTTATATTTAATTGATTTCCATCTCTATTTAAATTACCTTTTTCATCTCTTTTTAGACTATCTGTAAGAGTCATAGCAATAACAGATGGATCAAAGTTAGCTACGTCCTGTGGTAAATTAAAATCTCCAATTGTAGTTTTATTACCTTCCCATTTTGTAGATCTATTGTATAAAGCAAAAACCTCAGCAGCTTCTTTATATCTTCGTTGTTCTGTAGGCCAATTTTTTTCCCATCTTTCTAAACCTTTGCCTATAGGTTTATCATTAGGTTCTAGTAACCACGCATCTACATACTCATGACGTTTTACATTACTAACAGTAACGTAACCACTAGTCGTTAAAGAAAATGGATAAACAACTTCAAATTTATTAGGGTTAATAATATCCGTAATAGTATATTCACCTGAAATAGCATTACCGCTTGTAAAAGTTAATTGAACTTTTTCATTTTTTTCAAGATTATGATTAATAAAATCTACTTGTAAATTTATTCCATTTATTTCATATTTTGCATCTAATTTCAAAGGTTCATTACCTTCATCATGTTTTATAGACCACATTGCTGCATAAATATGTTTACACCAACGAAGTTGGTGATACTGTAAATTTTGAAATGAATCTTCTTTTTTATCTTCATATTCTGGTAATTGATAAAAATTATTTACGGTTACATATCCTAAATCTCTAAAAACACCGGGTTCATCTCTTCTATCTGATAGTGTTCCATCATTTTGTAAAATATTTCCAGGCTTTACATCTCTTGTAGATGTTACAGGAAATCTTTTGCTATTTGAATTACTAAATAAATCGTAGCTATCTCTCCTAGAAAAATCTTGACAAGAACAATTCCATCTTAATTCTGTTGATAGAAATCTACCTACTGCAAAACCTCTATGAGCAGGCACTGTAGTTTTTGCAATAGTATCAACTGTCTTTGCTCCATAACTATCTTTTTTTTCAAATATTAACTCATTAGTAGTAGCATCAGATCCGGTTACTGTATAACCAACATAATCGTCATATCTAAACCCTTTAATTAATCTACTTAAAGTCAAATTTCCATTAGTAGCCCCAGAAGTTATGGTTCTAACGGTAAATTTTGTAGAATTTAATACTGTAATTGTATATCTTCCTGAATTTACATTACCTGTAGATACATCTAGAAATACTCTATTATCAGTCGATAGACCATGATCAGAACTGCAAGTAACCGTTACTATATCGTTTACTCTTGTATAAGTAGAACTAATTCCGGGATCACGTTCGACTATTCTATCTACCATTCGTTCATTTACTAAAGAAACAATCTCAGTTGGTAAACGTCTTAATTTAACCCTAACGAAATTCCATCTTGTGTCATTAAAAGCAGTCGAATTGTGGTAAGTTACACTTCCAGAAGTATTAACAGCTGCAGCAGCGTTTACGGTAAATGTATTTTGAGTTTTACTAACTATAGTTAAAGTATCATCTACTCCATTCCCAGTTTTAAAATCTAAGAAAACATTATCATTTGGGAATAAACCATGATCGTTTTTACTTACAACAATTGTTGTGCCATTTTGAATATAAGTTGCATCTACTGAAGGAGCTAAATATCTTACAGATAAAATTGGTAATCCAAATTCATAAAAACTAAATCCATCAGTATCTCTCATTCCACATATATGTTCACCTAATTCTTGATTTGTTGAGGGGAAAGTAAAAATTCTTGCGGGAACAAAAACACCGGGAAATTGTTGAAAAGTAAAAAATAAACGATAATCTCCTCTTGTATTTCTTTCTTTAAAAGTTGAACCTAATATTGTTTGTGTTGCTGTATATAACTCATAACCTCTTCTCCATCTAGTCCATAAAGAGTCTTGATTATAAAATTTAATTTCACTTTCTAATTGAAATCCATCTGAACCAATACCAAACTTTGGTTCTTTAGGTTTTACATCAAATTCTTTAAATTTTTTCTTAAAATCAAAATTTGATGGTTTTTCAAACCCACCAACATTGAAAGGCATGATCTTTAATAGAAACCACCTTGAACATTACAGAAGAATCCATTAGTTAAAGCTGTAGCTCCACTAGCAGCAACAAATAAAGCCTGACCTCTTCTTAGCATTAAACCTCTTTGTTTAGGAGCTACCTCATTGTTAGCTCCAGTAAAATTTGCTCCTGCCTGTACAGTAGGATGATTTATAAGAGGTAATGTCTTTTGTAAAGTGGTGCTAATTACTTGATTCTCTGCTACTTGTGGAATGCTTTGAACAAATAATGGGAAAAACTGATTTATATTTGTGACTGTCCCTGTACTTACAAGATAAAAACAAAAGTCTATAGGTAAAGAAATATCTACGTTACCAGTAATAGTTGCACCTCCACCAATCGCAGGTACTGTTACATCAAAAGTTGTGGAAGTGAAATTAAGAGTATCTTGAACAGTAAAGATATTATCTTTAGGAAAAGCACCTGCACTATAAGTTTTAAAATCTAAAAATACTTTCTGACCTACTTCTAAATTATGTCCGGAACCTAAAGTAACCGTACACACGGTACCCGTTGCTGAATAACTTCCAGTAGATGGTGTTACCGCATCAATTTTTTGTATTACTCTTTTTGAATATGTAAAAAAGATTTCATCTATATATGCACCACTAATTGAAGTATCTGTAAGAGCTGAATCGGCATCAAATACTTTTGTAGCATTACCTACAGCTGTAGGAATAAGACTAGTTAAGAATGATTGACCAGAGGAGACTGTACAGAGTGTAGATGTCGTTGCTGGACGATCTACCATTAAAGGTTGTTTGTTTGAACTACTACTTGACACTTTTTCTTACAGAGGAATTAAATTAATTATAAAGGAAGGGTTTTTAAGCTTTTTTATCGTCTTTTTTTTCCATACGTTTTCTAGCTTTAGTAACAGCTTCTTTTCTCTGCTCTTTATCAGCAGTCTTTTTATCATCTTTATCCATTTTTTCCTCTTTTCCGTCTTTTTTTGCATTTTTTTTCTTAAAATACTCTAAAAGCTGAGGAGGCATTTTACCTTTAGCCATTACTGTTCAATCTCCTGTTCAGTATCTATGTTTAATGGAGCAGATCTTAAAGCTCTACTTCTATATAGTCCAAGATCTTTACCTCTTAAATTTTTAGTGGCTAGATCTCCTGACAAAACATTAAATATATTAATGTCTCCTGCCATTCTAGTACCCCCTTTACTTTGCTGAAATACATTCCTATCAGGTCTTCTTTCTTGATAGGGTTCATTTCTATTGATACCTAATTGATATCCTAGTGGATTTTTAGGTTTAATTTTTGAGGCTGGTACTTCTATCATTATCTGTGATTAGTTTCTAAAAATAATCTTGTTCCTACGGCTACATCCGCAGGTCCAGGTAGTGCTTGAATAAATTCTGCACCTTCTCTATTAAATCTATATCTTGCCTGCTCCGGATTTCTATAATTTGGTACATATAGATGCATGGCAAGTCTATCTGTCTCATAAATATAAATTTCTGTCCAAGTCTTAAGTGTCTCTCTAAAGTCAGATGTTGCGACTGTTCTATCAACATCACCCGCAATACTTTCTATTCTGTTTCTAGGTAAAGTATCATTATTTATACTACCGGTCATGTCAGTTCGTTTTTCAGCTTCATCGCAACGACCTATCTGTTCAACAATTTTACTGACCCAAAAAGAATCCTGAACATTATTCAAAGCTTCCTCTAATCTTGCCTGATCACCAGCAGGTATAGAAGTTAAGTTGTAACCTAAATGCCAACGAACTTTTGATTGTATAAATGTATCAAGCTTCATTCAAACTAGTAACAATATGCTTGTTATTAGTCTACTCTTACCAAATCAGCTTTAAATATCTCTTCCCAATCAACACGTTTGATTGCGTGTAGTTGATCAAGTCTAGTAAATCTTTCCCCTGAAAGAGTTGTTTGTAAATCTTTTATATCTCTTGCAGTTTTTAAACCTACTCCGGGTAGTGCATCAGCTATCTGTCTAGCACTCGCATTGTTAAGGTTAACTCTTTTATCTATTGGAAATGTTTCTTTTGGACTTGGCTTAGCTGGATTAACTCCAGAAGCTTTTAAATCCTCTGTAAATCTCTCTTCATTACGAGTCTTTTCTACCGTTCCTTCTATATGAGGTTCTAACATATTCTCTTCTATATACATAACTTCCTCATTAGCATCAACGCACATAAAAATACCTTTATCATGTTGACTTACCTTTTCAACCAGTCCTCCTGTCAACTTGTACTTATATAACATAAATAAAATAAATCTCTTTAAATAGCTTAACTCAATAAATTTTTATTGACAATGAAAAAGCGAGCCATAACGACTCGCCTTTCCATCTAAATTTAAAATTATAAATTATGAATCGTTACCACCGACTTGTGATGCAAAGTCGATCTTATCCTGTATGTCATTCCAAGCTACTGCTCTTGATGCACGGAGGTAGTTAACTCTGCAAACGATGTATGCAGCTTTACCTGCATCAGAATCATCTTGAGAAATAAATACTCCGTCACCGTTAACAGCTGTTCCTGTAATACCGTTGACATTATAAACCTTAAAGGTTGTGTCAGCAGTCACTTTGAACATCATGGAGTTAGCTAAGTTTGCTGCAGTAATACCACCACCTGTAACAACACTTACAAATGGAACAATACCATCGTTAGTGCCGTCAGTTGATGTGTTACCTGTTCCTTGAGCAATACCGGAAGCACCAATATCTAACAAGGAAGAAGCAGCTGCTAAACCATTTTGCTGTGTAGAAGGAACACCAAAAGGTGCACCACCATTGTCAGGTCCTAAAAGAAGAAATTCTCCGTTAGTACCTTGAAGGTCAGCTGTTACTGGGAAAGCTGGGAAAGAACGTAATGAAGTTACAAGCTCAGGAATATCCTTAGCAATTGATAAGGATGCCTGATACACGTATGCAGGACGTGCAGTACTTGCCTTTACAACAAGAGATGTGCGATCATCTCTCACACGATCATCAGGGCGACGATCTGGAGAAGGAATTGTGATATTGAAACTTTTGAAGTTAGCTTTATCAGCAGTTAAGTTACTAACTTTAACAAAACCGATTTGCTCAAAAAGATCAATTCCAGGCCAACCATGAACAGCTTCATTGTTAAATGAAGATAACTGGTTAATCTGATTTCCGGGTTCTAAGATTGCACCCGCGTCACTTTTATAAGTTGCCATTATTTAAATACCCCCTTATTCAGTAATTGTGAAGGCTGTTGTAATGAAGTCCTTATT
>CEWH01019976.1_pt1 | contig 11027 bp, 5 predicted proteins | sample 531231 | NCBI WGS metagenome assembly CEWH01 (sample SAMEA2622316, study PRJEB7988) | marine metagenome | biome: marine biome (ENVO:00000447); feature: surface water layer (ENVO:00002042); material: "saline water (ENVO:00002010), including plankton (ENVO:xxxxxxxx)" | depth 5 m | reverse complement strand
TATTGCTTTAGAAAGTTCTGTTTTATTTATTTTACCGTTATTAATACCAATCATAATTCCTTTTTCATTATTTATAAGAGATTCTACGGCAGTAATTCCCATTTGAGTGCCAAGAACTCTGTCGAAACACGATGGACTACCACCTCGTTGCATATGTCCTAAAACAGAAACTCTTACTTCATATCTTGGTAATTTTTTTTCTATTGTATCTGCAAGTTGAAAAACATTGTTTCCTGTTTTATCACCTTCTGCAACAACAATAATTGTTGATGTTTTTCCAGCACTTTTACTTCTCTTCAGTGAATTTATCAAGTTGTCAATACTCATATTAACCTCAGGAATTAAAATTTCTTGTGCACCAATAGCAAGTCCGGTATTTAAGGCAATAAAGCCCGCGTCTCTACCCATGACTTCAACTAAAAAAAGTCTATGGTGAGATATTGCAGTATCTCTTATTTTATCAATTGCTTCAGTTGCAGTATTCAAAGCAGTATCATAACCAAGAGTATGAGAAGTACCATACAAATCATTATCAATCGTTCCAGGGATACCTACAACTGGAATATTATGTTCTTCCATAAATATTAATCCACCTGTGAAGGACCCGTCACCACCAATCACTACCAGCCCATCGATTTCATTTTCTTCTATAGTTTTGAAAGCTTCTTTTCTACCTTCTTTGGTTTTAAATTCATCAGAACGTGCAGAATATAGAAAAGTTCCACCTCTATTTATAATTCCTCTTACAGATCTGGTGTATAAAACTTTAGTATTGTTTTCGATTAATCCTTGAAAACCTCTAACAATCCCAGTACACTTTATATCATAATGTGCACAAGTTCTTGCTACAGCTCTTATTGCTGAATTCATTCCAGGTGAATCACCTCCAGATGTTAAAACACCAATATTTTTCAAAACATAAAATTGAAATGCAAAATTACGGTAATTTTTAGATTAAGAGTAAATAATTAATCTAAATTAACCCAAATATTTCCAGATTTACTTGAATGAACTGCTTTTTCAATAAAATCCATTCCTCTGACTCCGTCTTCAATTCCAGGAAATTCTTCTTTAAAAAACTTATCATTATTAATTGCTTTTGCTACACCATGATAAATGTTACCCATAGAATCAAAAATACCTTCAGGATGTCCAGGTGGAATTTTGATAGATAAATTGGAAATCTCTGAATTATAAGCATGAGCAGTCTTTAATACTTTAAGAGGTTGATCGTCAGTTAAGTGATAGAGATAATTAGGGTTTTCTTGTTCCCACTTTAACCCACCTTTATCACCGTAAACACTTATTCTTAAATTATTTTCCTCTCCTGTTGCAATCTGACTAGATCTTATAGTTCCATGAGCACCATTAGATAAACGAACTAAAATATTAGCATCTACATCCATGGGATTGTCTGAATAAAGTGTATTCAAGTCAGCTAATATTTCTTTCACTTTCATACCTGTTACTAATTCTACCATATTGAAAGCATGAGTACCAATATCACCTACACAACAGCTAATTCCACTTACTTTAGGGTTAAGTCTCCAGGTTGACAATCTTTTTTCTTTTTCATGAACAACGGGATTTAACCAGCCCTGTAGATATTGAGCATCTACTTTCTGAATTTTTCCTATGACACCATTTTTGACCATTTCAGTCATTTGTCTAACCATAGGATATCCGGTATATGTATAGGTGACGGCAAAAACAAGGTTTTTGGAATTTTTTATTTTACTTAATTCGAGTGCTTCATCATATGTTGTAGTCAAAGGTTTTTCACATATTACATGAAAATCATTTTCCAATAATTTCTTTGCCATTGGATAGTGGAGAAAATTTGGAGTCAAAACCGAAACTACTTCAATTCTATCTTTTTTATCTAGTTTACTTTCTCCTTCAATAAAGGAATCAAGATCTGAATAAACTCTATTGGAATCAAGTCCAAGTTTTTTACCAAAATCTAAACTAATAGAATGCTTTGGATTAAACACTCCGCCTATTAACTCATATTTATCATGCATGGAAGATGCTACTCTATGCAATACTCCTATCAAAGAATCCTCACCACCACCAAGGATACCAAGTTTTATTTTATTAGCCATTAACTCTTAATTTTTCTAAGTTTTTTCTATTTAAAAATAATATTCCAAAAAATACAATTAAAATTAAAGGGAAGTATGTCATATTACCTAGTGTAGCCTTTCCTGCAGCAATTTCAGCTAAATCTTGAGTTAATCCAGAATCAAGAGCAGTTTGAGTATTCGTATCAATCCAAGAACCGATAATTGGATTCCATATTCCTGTAGCAAACATACCCATACCACCTACTAAAGACATTCCTAAAGCACCTGTCTTTGGCATGTATTCAGAAACGAAGCCGATCATCGTTGGCCAAAAATAACAAACTCCAAAAGCAAATAAGATTGAAGCCCCATAAAGCATTGTTCCATCAACGATAGACATCATATAAATTGCGACTGTTGAAACAATAGCAGACATAAACAAAACACCAATTGGATTTAACTTGTGAACTATTGGTCCTGCAAAATATCTACCAACTGCCATAATACCAGTTACCATTGCAAGTATAAGCATTGGACTTGCACCAGATTTTTCTAATAGGGGTTGTAACCATTGTTGTGTTCCAAGCTCTGTAGTAGCCGTCAAAGTCATACAAACAGCAACAAAAATAAATAATGGAGTAAACAATGATTTAATATTATTTGATGTATCTGTGTCAATATTCTCTGACTTCGGAAATAATGCCTTAAAGAACATGTAACCATATATTAAAGTTGGCAAAATCATTATGGCAATTTTTAACTGCCATCCCAACCCAAATGAATTCATAAAGTTTGTAGCTAAAGCTCCAATTACAATACCACCAGGAAACCAAACGTGAAACTTATTTAACATTGTAGTTCTGTTATTAGAATACATATCAGCTATTAATGGATTACATGCTGCTTCAACAGAACCATTAGCAAAGCCAATTAAGAAGGAAGAAATTAATAGGGTTGTGAAACCATCAGCATAAATAGTCATAACTAAGCCGACTAAATGAGAAAGAAAAGCGGCAACTAATAATTTTTTTGGTCCAAAATAATTATACAAAAGTCCTCCAAAAATTGTTGCTACTGGAAAACCCCAGAATGCCATGGAATTTATCCAACCAAGCTGAGTATTATTTAAATTAAAATCATTTCCTAATTCAACTAAAATTCCTGCTCTGATAGCAAAAGTCATTGCTGTTACAATTAGAGCAATACAAGATGCATTAAAAAGTATTTTTTTTGATATTGTTGTGTCCATAAATAAGTTGTTGTTAAATTGTAACTAAATATATTAATTCTTTTTATTATTTTTTTTAATCTTCTTTAAAAGCTCTGAGAAACTATTAAATTCTACATCATATTGTATTCCAATTCCTTGTGTATAACCAATCTCATCTCCAAAAAATTGGAATTCATTTTCTTTGTTAAAAATTCGTGCTCTTAAGTTACCCAATTCATTTAATAAAAAATCAATTTGAACATTGCCTAAAATTACATTTTCGTCAGTACCACTTACTGGAACACCTATTTTTCCATTTATAAGAATTCTATCACTAATTTCACTGTTCAACGTTAGGCCAATTCTATCTCTGTTTAGCAAACTGGATGCTGCAAATTTATCTCCTTGAGAATAATTAATTCCAATATTCATTTTATCATCAGGATTTGTAAATATTTCATCAATTATTCCAGATGCTCTTTGAAATAAATTATTTGTAATTGCTTGTGACGATATTAAAGATGAAGAAAAATCGTCGATAAATGTACCTTGAGTGATCAAAGAAATTGCCTGACTTTGTCTTTTTTCATAATCATTTAAATAATAATCAAGTTCAGATTTAATTGCACCTTTTGTCTCTGGAAATATTAGATCAAATGTTGGTGTAGACAAGTTTGACAATTCACCTTGCAGGGATATTTTTACTAGAGTTGGAATTTTTCTATTAAACGCTGTGTTTTGAATTAATGGAGCTGGATTTGCACCTCCAGGGACAATATATTCTGCATAAGCACTTAAAACACCTTTATATGGTTCTCCATCCCAAATTATATTCGCTCCTTTATTGATTTGAAAAACTCTTTCAACAAATCCAAAATTCTTATAATAGTATTCGCCTTTGTCAGCTATAAAATCACCTGAAAGACTAAACAATCCTGAGTAATCAGATGATATTTTAATTGTTCCATTTCCATATCCTGATAATCTGCTACCGGTTTTTTCATCAAAAATTATATTAATTAATGCATTTTTATTTAATATCATTTCCATTGATATTTCAAGACCTTGATTCAGAAATTGATTTTGAATATCAGAATTATCAAACTTTAAAAATGTTAAATCCCCTACTCCATCACCATACTTAATAGGAACAGAAATTTGAGTTCCACTATTTGTTTCTCCAATAATATCAATATCAAGGTCTTTTCCAGGTCCATAAAACTTTGCTAAGCCATTAAACATTCCTGTTCCATAGTAGACAGGATTTTGTTGAGCATTTGTATTTATAGCATAAAGATTATCCGATTTAATTGTAAAGTCAAGAAACCAATCTTTTAACCTATTATGTGATAATTGACCATTCATAAAACCGAAGGTTTTCATTTTTTTATCTTCAATAATAAAATTGTCAATTATTATTTTCTCATTGTCGACCTTAAATGAGGGGTTATCTTTAAAACCATAACGAATTCCTAAATAAGGAACTGTAAAACTAGTATTATCAGTTTTTATAAACCCTTTAACTACCGGGTTATAAAAAGTTCCTCCTATTAAAATATTAGAGTTAAAATATCCTTGAAAATTTTGTAAAACATTTTCACCAATAGCTGAAAATGGATTTAGTTTAAATTTTTCTGTTTTTAATTCTAAATCAATAGGAAAGTCATTGCTGGAAATTTCAAAATTACCTTCAAGCTTAAAGATATCATAACTGGAATCGTTTATATTGAATAAAAGATTGTAATTATCTAATTTATTTGAAGGGTAAATTTTTAAAAACGCATTACCCAGAACATCTCCATTAGCTGAGAAGTTTTTGATTGATAAATTTGAGTTTCCTTGATAAATTTTATCTTTTTTGTTGAGGTTAATATATCCATTTACCAATCCTTGGTATAATATATTTTTAGGTTTAGGAATCAATGATTCAAAATTGACATTTTGAAAAGTTGAATTAAAATCGAAATCTATGTTATTGTCTAAAAAATTAAATTCAATAATTTGATTACCAGAAAATAATTTAACTGATTTAAGTTCTTTGTAATCTTCACCGTAAACAAATACATTATTATTTTCTAAGTCTAGTTTATCTAAATACCAAACTGAATTATTATAATTTAATACTATATCATTAATGTTAAAAACAGATTTTAGATCATCAGAGATTGTGTGATCAAACTTAAAAACATTTAAAACTTCAGAATTATAGTTAATTTCAAAAAAGGTTTTGTCATCTTTAAATTCAGAACTCATATTCAAATTATTCCCTGAAAAAATTTCAGAATTAAGTTTATTAACTTTTAAATTACCTTCATTCTCTTTGAACGAGAAATTGACATCTTTTAATTCAAAATTAGAACTTGAAATTAATGGACTAGATAAGCTTAATTCAAAAATATCATTGGAGATTCTTCCACTAAGAAAGGTGTTATCATCAATGTTAAAATCTGAACTAATAACCTTGGCAATTTTAGATTTAACATTTAAGTTGAAAACAACTTCATCATTTAAATCAACTGAACTATAATTAGAGTATTTTGACAAATATCCATTAGAAATCGTTTTTAATAAGTCGAAAGAATCCAACCCTCCAATAATAATACCGTCAACCACATCTTCAGAAATTATATTAAAGAATCTTCTATCATTATTAATTCTACTTTGAGCAATTAATTCCTCAAAATTATATTCAATTTCATCAGTTTGATATTTAAAATTAGAAAAACTTACATCACCTATTAAGTTTTCAAAATCATTACCTCTTAATTTTGTCACTATTAATCCTGAAAGACTTGTGTTTGTTAGTTTAGATAATTTTAATTGAAATAAATTTGATTTTTCAATATTTGTAGTAAAATCAAAATCAATAATATCATCAGTAAAATTTACTAATCCTGAAAAATCCATTTCTAAATTTTCATCATTTACTGAAAGATATCCATCAAATATTTTATTATTAACGTTTCCAGAAATAATGATATCCTCATATTTATAATCATTAATATCTACATCGAAAATATTACCCTCAATTGACGTATTTAAAAATTCTTGAGTAAAACCTCTACCATTAATTGAAAAATCAAAATTGGATTTACCTAAAAATGGAAGCCCAATTATCTTCGATAAATTAATATCTGATCCTTTAAAATCTCCATTATATTTTGCATTATCAATTAAAGTAAAATCAGAAAGTTGAAGGTTAGAAAAAACATTACCGTCTTTAGTAGATAAATCAAATGATGACTGAATCATCGCATCTGTGTAATATAAATCTCCTTTTAGTTTAAATAAACCAATTGATTTTAAAGATGAAGGAAGAATTGAACCAAAAATATTTGGAAAAATGCTTTCAAGTTCAAGTGAAGATGAATTAAACTCATCAAATGAAATTTGAATTAATTTTGGAGTATTATCTACAAAATCAGAGAGAACAACAGAGGATTGTAAGTAATTTTCATTATCAGAAATTTGAATATTATTAATAATCACTTTATTATTTTCCACTAAAAAATTGGATTGAACATCAAAAAGTTTAGGATTTGAATTTGAGATGAAATCTGATGTATTAACTATAGATTCTTCAAAAAAACCAGATATTTTAAAATCATTAGTGCCAAACGGATCTAATATGTTAAATCCACCATTAAAGTTTGAATTATTTAAATTTAAATTAAAGTCATTGAACGAAAGAGTATCATTTTTATATGAGACATTAGAATTTAATTTTGAAATTGAAAAATCCCCATATTTAAAGTTGATATCATTTATATTAAGATTAAAATTATTATTAGAAACTTCTAGATCTTCTATATCAATATTAAATAAATCAATAATAACTTTATTGTCATCTCTTATTTTAAAATTCTTTAATTCTATATTATTAATAAATGTGTTTTGTGAAGGAAAAATTAATGAATCATTGATTTTTAAATCAGTATTTAAATTTGATGATTCTAATAGATACTTAACATTTACAAATCCATCTATAAAATTTATGTTTCTAAAGTTATAATCCTCTTCATAAATTGCTTTTGATAAACTTATTGGATCAACTGAAAGTATTTCTGAGTAAATAATAGAGTCATTATTTTTGTTAAGTATTAAAAAGTTTTTTAGGGCAAACTTTCCGCTAAGACTAAAATCCACATCATCTATACTTAAGTTATAGGATTTATTCTCAGAAAACTTATTAGATATTATTGATTGAATGTTATTTTCAATATATATGATAAATACAGACAGAACAACAAACAAGAAAATTCCTATTAATTTAAATTTATGTTTTTTATATATGGTACTTCTCTTTTTGATATGATATATTTTATATTTACAAAAAAACAAAAAATATGCCTATAAATATTCTTGGCATTGAATCTTCTTGTGATGAAACATCTGCTGCAGTAATATCTGACACTAAAATTCTATCAAATATTATTGCAAACCAAGAAGTTCACCAAAAATATGGTGGTGTTGTTCCTGAGCTAGCATCTCGTGCGCATCAGAAAAATATAATTCCTGTTGTTGATAGAGCTCTAGCAGAAGCAAATATCGACAAAAAAGATCTAGATGCCATAGCATATACTAGAGGACCGGGATTACTTGGGTCTTTATTGGTTGGTTCATCTTTTGCAAAATCACTTTCACTTTCATTAAATATCCCATTGATTGAAGTTAATCATATGCAGGCTCATCTATTAGCTCATTTCATTAAAGATAATTCAGAAAACAAAACTAATTTTCCTTTTATAGGTGTAAATATTTCCGGAGGCCATACTCAAATAGTATTATGTAAAGATTATTTTGAAATGGAAATCATTGGAAAAACATTAGATGATTCAATTGGTGAAGCATATGACAAATGTGGAAAAATGATGGGATTAAATTATCCTGCAGGACCAAAAATAGATGAATATGCAAGAAATGGAAATCCAACAAAGTTTAAATTTAGTATACCAAAAGTTTCAGGCTTAGACTTTAGTTTTAGTGGTCTAAAAACAAATTTTAAGCGATTTATAGAAGATAAAAGTTCAAGTGATAAATTATTTATTGAGGAAGAAAAAGAAAATTTATGTTCTTCTTTACAAGAAACAATTACTAAAATATTAGTAGATAAAATCATACAAGCATGCAAGAATACCGGAATAAAAAATATTGTTTTTGGTGGAGGTGTTTCTGCAAATTCAAGAATTCGAGAATCTGCAAACAGAGAATTAAAAAAATTCAAATTATTTTTTCCTAAAATAGAATATACAACAGATAATGCTGCAATGATAGCAATTGTTGGATATTTAAAGTATAAAGCAAAAAAATTCACCAACTATAATGTTGAATCCAAAGCAAGATATGATATATGAGTGAGCTATTTTTCAAACAAGATTTATCAGAAAACATTAATGAGTTTTCTTTAGAGCCCGAGGAATCAAAACACATTCTAAAATCTCTTAGAAAAAAGGAAGGTGATTACTTAACTTTCACAAATGGAAATGGTTTAAAATTCAATACAATTTTAGAAAAATCTAGTAGCAAAAAATGCAATTTTAGAGTATTGAATTTTGACAGAGTTAATAATAATGAGAATTTACACATTGCAATTTCAGTCTTAAAATCTCCAAGTAGATTTGAAAATTTTTTAGAGAAAGCCACTGAAATTGGAGTCAGCGAAATAAGTCCCATTATTTGCGAAAGGACAGTCAAAAAAAATTTAAATTTTGACAGATGTATTAGAATATTAATTTCAGCAATGAAGCAATCTTATAAATTTAAACTTCCCCAATTTAACAAAATACAAGACTTTAATAGTTTTATGAAAGCACGGGATGAAAAAGTTAAACTATTGGCAACATGTGAAGAAGTTAAAAAAAATAAACTATTTGAATCATTCTCAAAAAACCAAAAAAATTTAATTATGATTGGTCCAGAGGGAGATTTTACAAAAAATGAAATTGAAAATGCAATAAATCATGATTTTAAATTAGTTTCTCTAGGAAAAAACAGACTTCGAGCAGAAACTGCTGGAATATACACATGTGCTGCATTTTCTATGATTAAGTGATATATTTGTCTTGTGAATAAGGTTGATTATACTTCTACAATTTTAAAAACTCTTTTATACCTATCTGGAATTGGGTTAGTCTTATATATCGTTAGTCAAGTAAAAGTTGTAATTGCATATATTATAATTGCCTCCATTCTATCATTAATTTTCAGACCTGTTTTTGATTTTGTAAATGAAAAATTAAAACTTAACCACACATTATCCTCCATTTTTACTTTACTATTTATAATAATGATTTTTATAGGTATTATATCATTACTTATTCCAATAGTTTTAGAACAGGGTAAAAATCTCTCATTATTGAACGTTAATAATTTTGAAATAAAAGTTAATGCACTATTTGATGAATTAAGTTCTTACTTATCTAGTTATAATATAGATTTTGACAATACATTAATAGATTTTAATACTTTATCGAAAGCAAGTATTGAAACAATTCCCCAAATTCTAAATTCTGTAGGGAGTGTTCTTGGATCTTTTACAATGGGTGTGCTTTCTGTATTATTTATTACTTTTTTCTTTCTAAGAGATAGCATAAAAATTGAAAAGTGGGTTATATTACTATTTCCTACAAAAGTTCAAAAAAGAGCTAATAAATCAGTTTCAGAAATAAAAAACTTACTATCAAGATATTTTAGAGGATTAATAATTCAAATTTCTATACTTTTTGTTTTTTACACAATACTACTTTTAATTTTCAAAGTGGAAGATGCTGTTGTAATTGCATTTTTATGTGCATTATTAAATTTAATTCCTTACATCGGACCAATTATAGGGCTAGTATTAATGACATTTCTAACGATGACAAGTAACTTGGGGCTTGATTTTAGTTCTGTGATCGTTCCTAAAACCATTTATATTGGTATTGGTTATATTATTGCTCAACTAATTGATAATTTCTTTAGTCAGCCGTATATTTTTTCAAATTCAGTAAAATCTCATCCATTAGAAATTTTTATTATTATTCTAGTTGGCGGTTTTTTATTTGGAATCAGCGGAATGATAATAGCTATCCCAATGTATACTGCAATCAAGGTTATTGGAAAGGTTTTTTATAGTGAGAATAAGTTTATTAAAAAACTAACAAAAAACATCTAATTATATTTTTTCAAATTGAATTGAAAACTTAAATTTGAACTCATTTTGGAGAGGTGCCAGAGTGGTAATGGAGCAGATTGCTAATCTGTCGACGGGTAACTGTCGCCGGGGTTCGAATCCCCGTCTCTCCGCAAAACCCTTGTGAATTATTGATTTGCAAGGGTTTTTTTATAATTTAATAATCAGTTCCTATATTACTTTTTTCAACTGACAAATTCCAGTCATTGTAAAGAATCTTAAGAGCATTCAACTTATTGGGGTTTGTTTTAGATATATCTTTTTTTTCACCAAAATCTTTTTTCAAATTATAAAGTTGAAGGATTTCACCAGAAACACCATACAATTTGAAATCATTATCTATTACTGCAAATTGTTTTTTATACTTAAAAGTCAAAGGTTTTATTCTTTTTAATTTTTTATGACTCAAATATGTCATAAGATTTTCTCCATCATAGGGGCGTTGATATTCTTGCAAATCGATACCAATAACACTTGCAATTGTTGGAAAATAATCAGACGTAAAACAAGGAACGTCAACCTGAGTTCCAGCTTTAATTTTAGATGGCCATTCTACGATACCAGGAACTCTAATTCCACC
>CEWH01017865.1_pt1 | contig 11027 bp, 5 predicted proteins | sample 531231 | NCBI WGS metagenome assembly CEWH01 (sample SAMEA2622316, study PRJEB7988) | marine metagenome | biome: marine biome (ENVO:00000447); feature: surface water layer (ENVO:00002042); material: "saline water (ENVO:00002010), including plankton (ENVO:xxxxxxxx)" | depth 5 m | reverse complement strand
CCCCGCTAGCCGTATCATTCACGCCTCCCCCTGATACCGATAAAGGCTGAGCGGTGTCGTCTGCCTCAGTCGGATTAAGCCCTAAGGCATACTCCTCTAGATTGCTCAAGGCATCATTGTCAGGATCCGCATTAGGAGCTCGCTCAGCTTCGGTCAGTTCAGGATAAACTTCAGACCACGTATCGTAGGGTCCGCTACTTTCGACCGCAGTTATCGATACCTCATCGAACGTCTTGATCTCCCCGTCGTCCGCAATTAGGCGGAAGCGGTAGGCCCCATAATCCGAAATAGTTGCCGTCGTCTCGACCCCGTTGCCATCAGAATTCCCAAAGGCCACGCTGGCCGGTCCGCTAACTACGCTCCACGCTGTCGTCAATACTCCGCTCCATCTACCGTCGTCGCTGCGACTACCCTGCAACGGAAGATCAGGATAGCCCGTCGCTTCAGCAACGTCCTCGCCGGCATAAACGAGTGGACCGATATTACCAAAGGAATAGAGTTGGCCGATTTCATCTGGGCCAAGGACACGCCCCGTCCAGAGATGGAATTCGTCGATCTTACCAGAGAAGTTCAGTCCATCACCTCCTTCGTTCCCGTCGTGAAACTTGGAATCACTGCGCATCCCGCCAAGTCCAATCGCCCCGGAGTGGGAAGACATCTGAGCCCCCTTACCGTTGCCAATAAGAATGCCGTCAAGGAAGGCACGGAATGCATCCGGACTCGTTGTCCCGTCGCTCGAAGCATTCAGCACCAGCACTGCGTGATGCCACCGGCCAACGTCGAACGGTGCCGACAGATAAGTTTGGTTCCAGCCGTTAAGGTTGGCATTCCAACCTCCAAAGTAGATCAACCCGTCATCCAAGTATAAGTTCAAGCCACGAGTGTTACCGCCTTCCTCGAAGAGCACCTGCTTCGCCGAAGAAGCAAGGTTGTCAGCATTAAACCAAAGGGAGATCACTCTCTGATTGAAGGTCGCCGTGTTGATTCCGGGCGCATTGCTGATTGCGACCACATCGTCGATTCCATCGAAAACAATTGCGGAACCTGAGATGCCTCCTGTGTTCGACGTCCACCCAACTCCATTGGCCAGGGTTCCGTTGTTATCGCTACCAACGGCATCAACAGCGGTATTACCACTTCCTTCGTCGAGTGAGTAATACAAAACCTGGCTTGTTGTCGCCGGATTGGTGGGAGAATCATTTCCCACGTAGGCATGAACATCGAGTCCTGTAGAAATTCCACTCCCAGTTGCTCTGAGACGCAAGTTGTAGTAACCAGCGCCCGAGAAGTTGACGACAGTGTTGGATTCAGACGCGTCTCCAAAGGTTGTGGATTCTCCGGTCGGCTCAATAAGTGCAGACCATCCTATTGTCGGAGACTCATCGACGGCAGTAGCACCATCGAGAATCAATCCCACGGCATTTGGAATCACGAGAGCGGACTTACCTTCGCGGGTTGAAGAGATACTCAGCTCTGGGCCAACCTCCTGCACTACAGAAAAGAGCTGCCCGACTTCCTCGGCGGAAAGCGCACGATTCCAGAGATGAAACTCATCGATCCAACCCTTGAAGTGATCGCCATCACCACTTGAGCCACCATCGTGATAACGAGTTGAATCATCCTTTGCTCCGATCCCAATGTCACCTGTGTGATTATTGATAGCGCCCGCAGGGGAACGCGCCACCTCAAAGCCATCGAAATAGGCGATAAAGTCCCCGTTTGTCGTCTCAGGAGCGTCGAGAACGATCGCGACGTGGTGCCATTCATCATCGTTGAGCGGCGTCGACAAATAGGACTCACCCCAGCCATTCTCATTGTTGTTCCAACCACCAAAATAAAGCTTTCCCGCTTCGAGATAGAAGTTCAATCCACGAGTGCCCCCACCTTCTTCATACAGAACTTGAGTCCCTGAATCAGAAGCGTCCTCGGCACGGAACCAAAAAGATATGGTCCGCTCAAGTTGGGTCCCAATGTTAATATCTGATGAATCGGCAATTTTGATCACATCATTCACCCCATCAAAACGGACCGCCCCGCCCTTAATGGAATCACTTACGCTAGACCACAAAACTCCATTAGCGAGGCTACCGTTGTGGTCACCTCCGATCGCGTCGACGGCCGCAGTTCCATTGCCTTCATTAAAGGTGTAATGAATCACTTGATTCGTTGTCTCCGGTATCCCTCCCGTGATACCTGAGACAACCCGAAGCTGAGCCGATGAAATATTCACTCCATCACTTACAAGCGAAGCGAGCGTGTAAATTCCGGGAATATTGAAACGGGCCAGTGTTTCAAACGACTGAGGCGGCGAAAACGAGACAACTCCACCCTCTGGTCCCGATAACAAATCCCACCGGACAGAAAGACTACCAGGAGGATTGGGCAAGCCATCATCGGTAGCCGCGGCCTGAAGAAATAGTCCAACGCCTGGCGGAACAATCGCTGGGTTTGTCGTCGGAGAAACAATCGTCACTTCAGGCCCGAGGTCTCCATCGTCCAAGATCGTCATCGTCGCACTGATTTCGCTCCCGAAGATCTGGTAGGCCGGATCTTCGTTTAGAGTCGCAACCACCGTTTCGTTGGGCTCTTCTTCGAAGTCATTAGTCGCGATGATAACGAGATCCGCGCTCATTTGATTCGGCGCAAAATTCACCGCGGTGGATGGAACTGTGTAGTCACTCCCACCGGTGGCACTTCCCGAAAAAGATAGCAACACTGACTGCGACGATGAGACATCACCGTAGCGATGAATTCGAAAACTCCCGTTGTTGGAGCTGTTTTCAAGCGCCTCGTCATCGAGCGCGGTGATCCCTACGGCGGGGACGTCGAGGGAGATCACGCTCACCGTAGCATTAGCCGTTGTGGCTCCAACCGCAGCAGTCACGGTAAACGTCCCCTCGCTAGTTGCCTCAAAGATCCCACCGCTGTCGATCGTTCCTCCGCCGGTCACGGACCAATTCGGAGATACGTCTACTGAATTCGCACCAAGATCCCAGCCATCTACTTCAAATTTTACGGAGGCGCCGAGCGGGATATCTAATTCGAATGGAGTAACCGCCAAAGTGAGGCCTCCGCTGCCTGGCAAGCCTTCGTTTGCATAGAAATCTCGACCAAAGGAATTCAAGCGGGAAAGAGTCACCGGATTGACAAACTGCGGCGTGAAGGTGAGGCCGTTCTTTGCTGCCGAGACCGTATAGTTTCCGGTCGCCAAACCAGCGATGGTGTAGGTGCCATCGCTACCGGTCCAGGCCTGCTTCGTATTGGACACATTAACTCGCGCCCCGGGAACTGGCAACCCACCGTGAAGGACGCGACCGGAAATCTGGGAGACGTTACTGGGAGACCCTACCGTGATAATAATCTTCCTTGTCGCAATTCCCCCTTTCTGGTCAGAAACAGTACTCTCTACGACATACTGTCCGGCCGAACTCCAACTCTTCGTCGCCGCGGACGAGTTGAGCGCCGCGTTAACAATAGAATTATCTCCGAAATCCCAACCATAGGCGATAGTGTCACCGTCAGGATCGCTCGCTGTCACAGCAAAATTAACTGCAACGTTGGTGCCAACCTCGATAGCACTGGAGGTGAATGAAGAAATCTGTGGGTCCGTATTTCCCACCTGCGTATCAAGATTGACGACTACATCAATCCACTGATTGGGGGAACTGCCGCCCTGCCCAATGGGAGTGATGTGGATGTCGGCCTCAGCATCTGAATAGGTCCGACCAATGATCAAGGCGGCGTCTTCCTTGTCATTGTTGTCCGTCGTGTAGCTGCCCCCTACTGTCGTGCTGTTGCGGGAGTATGGCGTCATATCGAGTTGAATGCTGCCATCACTGCCGTAAACCTCGCGTTGCCAGTCAACCTGCACGCCACGCCTAAGCCATGTTTCGGCGATACCATTGGTTGGCAGCCAACGGTGAGACAACCAGTAGCGACGCTTGTTCGTTGTGCTTGTGTAATCGTCCGAATATCGATTTATCTTGATACTACGAGCAACCCCAGGCGTCATTGCTGCGTGTTCCGAGGAGGGAATGTCATGTCGATAAAGCCGAACAGTAGCGCTTTGATCCAAGCTGACGTGGTCCCCGTCAGCCTCAACTAGCCAATCAATGTGCTCTTTTTCGCCACTGGTGAAATGACCTCGCCCAGCATTTAGATCCCCACTCCCGTTCTGAGCGCTCATCGTCGAAAACTTGTGACCGTATTCGACATGTTCGTCATTGACCGCATCACCTCGATAGCCGCCAGGCACACTGTCCCGACCGATGGGAGACGGCGAATCTGTGCGCCAATATTGGGCATGACGGAGACCGAGGTTGTGCCCGAATTCATGAGCCGCCGTCCTGATGTTGGTGGCACCCGCACCGTTCATGTGAGATCCTCTTCCTCCCACATTTGCCACCCCTCCATAGCCAAAGCTACCCCCACTCGTAACCACTGTATAAAAGTCGTAGTTCTGATGGTTCCAGTCCTGTCCTTCCGGTTGGGCAGCAATCGCTGCATCGCGCGCCTGCTGCAGCAGAGTGCCCAACCCCTGAGGCCATGAGTCGGTCGGATCAGCAAGAGTCACTGTATCGGTGTAAGTCGTGGTGACAGAGGATTTTCCGTAGGAATTATCCAACCAGAACTGCTCGACGCCAGCCTGACGACTCTGTAACGTCGAGAGCGCAATGGGATTGAAGGCAGGATCTTGATCGGCAAAACGAGCTCGGATGTAGAGAATTGTTTTCGCACCTTCGGTATGCGGAGAAGCCGCTACGATCTCTTCTCCTATTCCTGAATCATCGAGCACCTCGCCTGGCGCTGCGGCGACAAGGCGAACACCTGCCACATCCGAGAGGCGCAAGGCCCGGTAAGTCGGAATCGCAGTCGGGCCTAAGGTAAGCTCATCGGAAAAAAGCCGAGAACGTAGATCATTTATTATTTCCTCACTCTCGGCGACGTAGTAACTGCCACCGACTTGGATCGTATTCACCGGGTAGCCAAGATCAATCCGTTCCTGGTCTCCAAGAATCCGTAGAGGATCATCGCCGAGCACCATCACTTCGTCGACAGCGAACCCTTGGATTGAGATACCCCGCTTTGTCGGCACCGCTTCCCGCCCGCGGACCGGGAACGTTTCGTAACGGATTCCGGTTGTTCCATCGATCGCGAATCGATCGAGTCGACTCACCTGACCACTTGTAAAACTGCAAGTCGCGATTACTTCGAGATCACCCATGGCCCGAATTGGAACCTCAAGGAGTGCCTCAATCTCCTTCGGTAACGATTTTCGCTCATCGTATGGTATTGCCTGTGCCAGAGCCTCGGCTGGATCAATTTGAATCAATTCCTTAAAGGCCTTCCTCCGCGCCAGCGCAAATTGAATACCATCATCCAAGTCAGCGTCAGCCGGAGACGTCCCAAAGTCTGTGAGCCAACCCTGAAATGCGGCAAGGTCGGGAGCGATCTCAAGACGTTGCCGAATCGACTTGGAAGGCGGCGTTACTGTGGTGGTGCCCCCGTCTAGAACGTCGACTATCCTCTCGGAGTTGCGGCTATCGATGATAATAAGCGCCACCGTAAGGAGGACGAGTAAAGGAAGGAATACCGCCAATCGAGGATTTGACAGCATGGGGAAATTTAAACATTTCCGTGGCTGAATGGCAAGACATTGAGACGGTAACCAATCCTAGGGATGCCATTGAGAGACGACCATCGAAGTTAAAATCCTAAACCATCACATTGGAGCCTGCTTTTTTTAGCAATCCCGACTCATTATCAATGTTGCCTTCAATACCAAATTACGGAATTCCGAGAACCTAAAGCAGTCCACCGACATAGCAGCAGCATGACCGCTCAGAATCACAAGACTCGCAACCTCATGAAGACAGAAATCAAGTCCAAGGACGTCGGTAACATGGTCGCAGCCATGGCCAGCCCATTGTTCGGCAAGACTACCGGGGCCTAGGTGCCTATCGATGGCGGTAACGACCGTGTGATCTGATTTCGGAATCCTCGAGTTTAACCTTCGGAGCCGCCCCAGAGACGTCACGGAGGACAGCAAGTTTCAATCTACTCTTTCGCCAGAGCCAGCGAGCTTTCGCAGGACCAGCAAACATCAAAGTTGCCCGGATTCACTTCTCCACAAGAGGGACAGGCCACCTCCTCGTTAACTTTCACAGCGTTGATCCGAGAATTTTCGACGTATTCCTTCAGCACCTGCAGAGCGCGAGGGTAATCCTCGTCATGAATCACGTTGAGGGCGGGAAAGAACTCAGGAATCGGCACCTCACTAAAACCAGCCATGCAGAGGTGCTCGTTGCGTATCACCGTCGCTATTCCCTCGCTCTCAAGGATCGACTTCATGTGTCCGACAATTGTTGAGTCCGCCTCGCGAAAGAGTTCCCTCATTTATAGGTAGTCTACCAGAACGAATGGGGCCTAAGAAAGCCCTTTTCCCAAAAAGGGGCGCGCGGTTCGAGCGAGGAGAGAATCTCACCAAAATCATCTGTAAATTGGACCAATCGAGTTATTTAACCTATCTTAAGAAATCTTTCGCCCTGTGCCCATGCCACAAAAGAAACCCCAACACTCCAAATCAGGTTCCTTCGAGGTGATCTACGCGAAGTCACGTCGCAAGAAAGGTCGCAAGAAAAGTCGCAAGAAAGGTCGCTCTGGCTTTTCCCGAGCACTGTTCCGACTTGGTTCAACTCTAACTGCCTTAGGTATCACTTTGAGCGTTATTGGATCCATCTACTTCAGTATCTTAGCGAAACGCTTCGACATGGACGTAATCAAGGAGGTCCCTCAGCGCACCTTGGTCTACGATAAGCAGGGCAACCTTCTTGGCCATCTATCTGGTCATGGGGAAAACCGCCTCGTCGTTGACGCCTCGGAAGTCTCCGAACACTTCATTAATGCCTTGCTAGCCAGAGAAGACAGCCGCTTCTATGAACACAGTGGCGTCGATTACATCGGGGCAATGCGGGCAGTGGTGCTCAACCTCAAAGCCAGAGGCTTCGACCAGGGCGCTTCGACCTTGACCATGCAACTGGCTAAGAATGCCTACGGCAACAAGGACAAAACCATTCACAGAAAGCTGCTCGAGGTCGCCATCGCCATACGGATCGAACAAAACTACAGCAAGGATGAAATCCTAGGCTTCTACATGAACCGGATCTACTTTGGGTCCGGCCTTTACGGTATCGAGCGTGCTTCGCAGGGTTTCTTTATGAAACCCGCCAGCGAACTCACCCCTGGCGAAGGCGCCATGCTCGCCGGTGTCATTCGTGGTCCTAGCCTACTCAACCCATTTCGCAGTCTCGAAGCTGCTACAGACATACGCGACGAAGTAGTTGCCCGAATGGTCGCAGAGAAACTTATTAGCGAAGCCGACGCAACAAAGGCAAAAACTGAGGCTATCACTCTCCGTCCTCCTGACAAACGCCTTGCAACCGGGAGCTATAATCTCCAAACCGTCTTTGACCTGTTGAGTGATTTTCTGACACCCGAAGACATCGAGAACGGTGGACTCAAGATCCACACCACCCTCGACGCTAAACTTCAGGCCTCGGCCGAAAAGTCTTTAGACAGCCACCTCACAAAAATTGAGTCCCGCCCCGGTTTTCAACATCCGAAAAAAAGCGTTCACCAGCGCGGCAAAGCGACTCGCTATCTCCAAGGAGCCGTCGTCAGCCTCGACAACTCCAGTGGTGCGATTCTCGCCATGGTCGGTGGCCGCAGCTTTGGGGACAGTGCCTTCAATCGAGTTTATCGTGCTCGCCGGCAAGTAGGATCAACCTTTAAGCCCTTTGTTTACGCCAACGCCTTCGAAACTACCGGGCTGCTACCCGGAGCCTACGTCAACGATGACCCCATTCGTCTTAGCCACAATGGCGGCCCCGTCTGGAGCCCTCAAAACAGCGATGGAACTTTTACCGGTTTGCAGCCTTCCGCCATCGGCCTGATTCGCTCGCGCAATACGATGTCGATCCGCGTCGGACAACTTGGAGGGATTAACAATGTAAGGGAGCTCGCGAGCACTCTCAAATTCGGTGAAATACCAGACTCACCGGTAATCTATCTCGGCGCCTTTGAGACGACCCCCATGACCGTTACCAGCGCCATGTCTATCTTCGCGGCCAAGGGCGTCAACTTCACGCCATACCTCATCGAGCGGATCGAAAACAGCAACGGTGACCTTCTCTACCAAAATCAGATTCGTGCAAGTCAAGTCATCCGCGAGTCTACCGCCTGGATGACAGCCGATATCCTCGGGGAAGCAATGTCAACGGGAACCGGAGTTTCTGCTCGAAATGCTGGCTACACCGTTCCCGCCTACGGTAAAACCGGAACCACTAACGACTACCGAGATGCTTGGTTTGTTGGCTTCACCGACAAAATAACAACCGGAGTTTGGGTCGGGCTCGACCAACCCAAGACAATCATGAAAAAGGGTTACGGAAGCACACTCGCCTTGCCCGTCTGGACCGAGGTCATGAAAACAGCAGAAAACTCGGGCTACGGCGCCGAAGCCCTGCCATTGCCACCCGGCACCGAGAATACAATTCTCTGCCGAGAATGCGGACTTCTTGCCGGTAAAAAAACTTTGTATCCTTATCAGATGCCCCTGCCTCCCGACCGCCAACCTCGCGCTACTTGCCGTGGCCACGGATTAGGGGCCTTTGCTGGGAAGGAACGTCAGCCCCGACCCTATTCCATGCCGGCCGGGCTGGTCGCCCAACCAATCAATTCACACATATCAGCACACGGTGAAAGTAACTTCGGCAGTAAAGTGAGAAAATTTGGGCGCTTTCTCTTTGGTGGGAGCGAACCCTGAGTCTGCTGAGATTTGGATTTTGTATCAAGATGGGATAAAAAAGCGTACCTACCCCAGTAATTAGGTCTGGAAAAGATTAGCGACTGTGTCATTTTCGGAAACTCTCCAAAATGACCAACCCCCGTGAAAAGTTTTTTAGCCTCGTCCCCGACGGCTCTCCACACGATGTGAAGGGCGAGCGAGAGGTGATGCTACCCGGCATGTCCCTCGAGATCCACGCGACTCGCAAGATTCGTCTGGAACACTGGGACCTTAAGGGCCTCATTGACCCCTACTGGCGCCTTTACTGCCCTGTCGAGGGCAAAGCAATCGTGTGTATCGGCGACAAAGAACTTGAGCTCGTGCCCGGGAATTTGTACCTAATCCCCCCACGCACCTCGATCACCTCGCACAATCCCGAACCCTTCACGAAGTGGTATATGCACTTCATCCTTGGCCGGTCCGATCTACTTTCTGTATCGGGTATCTACACCCAGGAGATCGATGAAATCAGTCAGGGTTTCATTGACACACTTAACAATGCCAAGGGTGAACCCTGCAACTGGGAGTCCGCCAGCTTAGTCATACATGCTCTCGGCAAACTTCCTTCCTCCGCGTGGACTGACCAGAAACTCGACCCACGTGTCGAAAAAGCGATGGAGTTCCTCGAAACAAACCTTTCTCGCAAAATCAATGCGGAGGACGCCGCAAAGGCCGCCGGTGTCAGCGTGAGAAATCTCAATCACCTGTTTCGCTCCCAGCTCCGGGTAGCACCCATGGGAGTCCTCCTCAACTATCGACTCGATAAAGCCTGTCATCTACTTCGTCACTCGGATCAATCAATCGAGCAAGTCGCTGAGAATTGTGGTTTTCCCAACCGCTATTACTTCAGCCGTATGCTCAAACAACATCGGGGAATCTCCCCGGCCGCCTATCGAAAAGGACAGCTATACTGAGCGATCATCGTTCTACCCAAAATGGCTACACTGCCTACTATCGACTCCCGAGAGCAGGCCTGCCTGCGACCAACGGGACAGCCTGTGATGTTTCAGACTTGGACCGACCTCGCTTTCCTTCATTGGGAGTTTGAGGTAGATAGGATAGCCTCAACACTGCCTCCAGGACTCCACGTCGATACCCATGAAGGAAAGGCTTATGTTGGTCTCGTCCCCTTCTACATGAGGAACATTCGCCTCAAAGGCCTGCCAATGATACCGGGAACAGCCAATTTTCTTGAAATGAATGTTAGGACCTATGTCCATGACTCCAATGGCCGCCCCGGTGTCTGGTTCTATTCGCTAGACGCCACCAATTTTCTTGCCTGTATTGTAGCCCAAGCCAGATACCACCTGCCGTACTACCACGCCAAGATCTCAGCGCGGCGGGAGGCTGGCTGGATCGACTATCGTTGCCAGCCTAGACGAGGAGACAAACAATACGAATCGCGAGCGCGCTACCGGGGAATCGGCGATGACGTCTCTGGTTCACCAGGAAGCCTCGAGTACTTTCTCGCTGAGCGCTACCTGCTCTTCGCATGGCAAAAAAAACGCAAGCGCCTGTTTACCGGCAAGGTCCACCATTCCCCCTACCGCCTTGAGACCGCAGCGGTGGACGAATATCGGTCCGGTGCCATGACTTGGTGCGGATTTGACGTCGACGGACGCCCACCCGATCAGGCCCACTTCTCCAAAGGAGTCGATGTTGATATCTTCTCACTCAAACCCACAAATGATTAATCGGGCCGAGCTGATTTTCTTCCCTAACTCACCTTCGAGTTCACGGTTTCTCTGCTTTGCGAAGACGTATCTGCGTTAGTAGGCCGCAAAGTATTTACCCCTTCCGCTGCGCCAGACAATCTATGAATCAGCAACCCCATCTTTGTCTCTGTCCTCAAGCTTCACGATGCGTCTTTTGTCAGGCCCCTTACCAAGAGATCCGTTCAGATCAACACCGACAAAAACAGAACCATCAGCACCGGCACAGAGGCAAGCCGGACTCGGAAAGATGTCCGGACCCACCATTGTCACGAGGCTAAGTTCGTCCGGAACAGAATCAGCCGGCGCAAAAACACGCACGATTACGCCTAGACCATCACTTCAAGTGCCAGTTTTCACCATCAGCCATAATGCTGGCATTGATTTCGAGCAACTGCTTCTTCAACTGGTCAAACAGTTCGGGTTTATCACCGGCAAGATCGGTTTTCTGGCCTGGATCAATTTCGAGA
>CEWH01142201.1_pt1 | contig 11042 bp, 6 predicted proteins | sample 531231 | NCBI WGS metagenome assembly CEWH01 (sample SAMEA2622316, study PRJEB7988) | marine metagenome | biome: marine biome (ENVO:00000447); feature: surface water layer (ENVO:00002042); material: "saline water (ENVO:00002010), including plankton (ENVO:xxxxxxxx)" | depth 5 m | reverse complement strand
TGACATGCTCACAAAAGAATTTGGCATAGAAAGTTTTGGTGCGTTCTACGGGGCAACCGCGCAGGAGCAAAGGCAAGAAATTGTAGACCAGTTTCAAGACCCCAATTCAAACATGCGCTTCTTTGTAGGTAACAGCCGCACTGGTGGGTTTGGTTTAACTCTAACAGAGGCCAGCACCGTGGTGTATTACAGCAATAATTATGACCTTGAGATAAGGCTGCAGTCAGAGGATAGAGCGCACCGCATTGGTCAAAAGAATAATGTAACTTATGTGGACCTCGTTAGCCCCAAAACAATTGACGACAAGATATTGACGGCTTTGCAAAATAAACAGAACATTGCAAATATGGTTTTAGGTGAGGAAATAAAAGAATGGTTCGAAACAGAGTAGAAGACGGCCCTATCAAGAAAGCTTTGGACACGGGCCGTTGTCCGCGTTGCTTGTGCCAGATGCAGCCTGTCGATGTTCACGGGCATCAGCAATGTGCTGTGTGCAAGTTTTATATTGTTGAATGTTGTGACGGCGAAACGTGTTTAAGTGCGCCTGCTCAGGAAGCTTAAAAGCTCTCCAACGCCCATGTCTTTGCCTTGAAGGGGTCTTCTAAATTCAATACCTGGGCTGTTTGGGTTCACGTTAAAATTTAAAGTTCCCCCGCCAAATGGGACAGATGTATTAGGGCCTTGCTCCGTTAACAAATCTTGAAGCAAGCCAGAGTTCAATAAGTCTGCAATAGATGGAATATCTAACTCTGCTAATGCTGTGCTATCTCTTAAATCTCTTGTTGGGGCTTGCGACTCTCCAACGCCCCCAAAAGATCTGCTTTCGGGCCCTAACAGGTCTAGGAACTCTTGACGATTTAAACCCACGTTGGGAGCGTTTCTTGGGCGGTCAAATCCTTCGTTAGGAGCGTTTCTTGGGCGGTCTTCAAATCGCATTAAACCTTCGTTAGGGGCATTCCTTAATTCTGGAAATAGGTCCTGAACTGTAAAAGTATCTTCAGGTTTTGCAGGGTTCATACCCACATTGGAAGCGTTTCTTAGTTCTGGAAATAAATCCTCAAGTGTAAACGTATCTTCAGGCTTTGCGGGGTTCATACCAAAGTTTCTTGCATAAGTGTCCGGCAAAGGTAAATCCGGTCTTGGTGCCGGAGACGACGGGTCTCTCAACATATCTGCTACTGTGTTGTCATCAAGCCTTTGGTCAAACTCAGCGGGCATCATGGGGCCTTGTGGGTTAGCCTCTTCAACAGCTATGGGTGTAGCAATGGGAGTGTTGATTGGAATGGATTGAGCTAAAGCGTCAACTTCTCTGCTTGGGTCTCTAGACCCCATTACAGGTCCGCTTGCAACCGGGGCTTGTTGCTGGTTACCAAAGGCTAAACCTTGCAACCGATCACCCAAACTGCTTTTTAGTTGTTCAGCAAGGGTTGGATTTTCTCGTTCTCTCATTTCAGGAGTGACCCTGCTTGCAAGATAAGGATCTTCCGTGCCTAATCCACTTAAAAAAGATCCTGCAAAAGGAACTGCTCCTATACCTGTTCTGACTAATTGCTCTCCCGGACCCATCTGACGAGTGACCATTTCAATAGGACCTTGGTATGTGCCTCTACCCGCGCGGTCAATGCCCCCACTTGTAATTTTGCCGCTTTCGTCGATATCAGGATTTCTATAAAGGTCATACTGTCTTTGTTTAAATCGAGCTGCACTAGTGCCCGGTTTTCTATTATGAAGACGATCAAGGTCACGAAACTGCTGGCTGTAATCTATGCCTTTGCCGCCCAGTGACCGATTAAACCTATCTAGAAATGCTGCAAAACCTGATGGTCTTCTCCCAAAGGGATTTCTATCGGTAATACTGTAAGTCTTTTCAAACTGGTCTTTTGTCAAGCCAGCTCCTGGGCGAGCGATAAATCTGTTGTTATCGTCGCCGTCGCCCCCGCCTCCGCCATAAACTTGGTCGGAAGTATATCCCAACTGAGATGCGGCAGTGCCTCTACCCGGTCCGCCCGTAGAAACGTAAGTACTTTCCCCTGTTGCGGGATTTACACCACCGACATCAAACGGATCGTATTCGTCTTCCATTGCCATCTTATGCTTCCCTCATTTCAAGCGCAGCTTCTAAAGTCTCTTCGTTGCGACGCAGCCAACCTTTACCAAAGGTATCAAAAGTTTTCAAAGAGCGATAGTAGTCCGCACGGTTTTTTGCCAGTGCATTTAATAGGACAACCGTGTCTGTGTCCTTAATACGAGCCATTGTCCGTGGTCCGATAACGCCGTCCTCTTTGGCCCCAACCAAGGACTGTAACACACGGGCGGGGCGTCCTGGTCCGCTGTTCACGGCCCAATCAAAAGTGGCTAAGTCTAACCCTGTATCAAGCTCGTCTGCCATGACACGATCCCAATAGTTCTTTTTATAAATTTCCTGCACATGCTCTTCGGAAATGTTCTTCAGTTCATCTACATCTTCCAAGGGACGACCCAAAAACTCTGCATAAGTTTTGTGTGTTATGCCCTTGTTGGTTGCGCCACCGGGGTCGCTAGGATGATCCACAAATCCTCCTTCGTGGTGAAGTATCAAGCTTAAACTGTAAAAGAAGTTTGCTTCCATTAGGTTCGCCTCGCAGCTAACAAGCTTGTAATTCCATCACCGGGAAAAGCTGCAGCCATTTGAGTTCTTAAATTCGGGTTGGCAGGTGCCTGCGCCAGAATACCCGCTGAAGGGGTTCGAACAGGCATCGGCGCAGGCGTAGGCACCCTGGGAGGAGGGGGTGCCATGCTTACAGGTCCAATAGTAAAGTCATCGAGATTGTCCATCAAGAAATCTCTTTGTTCACTAACCCCGCCTTTAGCGGCGTCTCGTCCCTGTTGTATTATTGCTTCATCAGCCTCACCCGTAGGCTCCTCTTCAAAAGCAACAGTTATGCCTGCGTTAATTAAGTAATTTTTCAAAGCTTTTGTTGCGGCTTTTGCTTGTGCTTCGGTTTTTGTCTCTCTTAGTAAAAGCACCATAAGTTTGGGGTCAAGCACAGCCTGTTCCAACAGATTTGCGTTTGCAGCTCCGGGGATAGAGTTTAGGAACTGGTCTGCTGCGGCTGCACCGACATTTGCTTCAACAATACCTTGTGGCCTTAACCCAGCAAATCTAGCCGCCCCTGTCGCAAGGCTGGAACCAGAAATTTTTGCAACCGCGCGGGTCAATAAACCGGGCATGTCTTGAACAACGTCTTTCAAACTTGTTGCCGTCGTCGTTTGTAGTTTCTCTCCTTGTTTCAAAATATACTCAAGCCTGTCTAATTCAGCTTCACTAAACACACCTTTTCTTTTTAACAAGGTTGCTAAGCTCTCCCTGTTAGCTACACGAGGCCCTGCGCCCCCAACACCTGGAATTTGTCCGGGGCCCGTTTCTGTAGGTGTTTGGACGGTCGGGCTTGCTTTACCTTTTATCATTGGGCCAAACACAAATTGTCTGGCGGCACGGAAGTCGGGTATGCCATCAGCGTGTAACCCGCCCTCAACCTGCACCAAATCGAGAAACACTGACTTCAATCCCTTAACCGCGTCTTCTGGCTCAAGGCCCTCTGCTCTCAGCATTTCCACAACTTCATCATTTGTATTTGCGCGAAGAACGGAATCAATCAAACCCTCAGTCAGTTTAGAAGGATTGGTATTATTGCTTACTGCCTCACTAAAAGCCAACGTAGGATTGTCGTCAGTGATTAAACGAGATACTAACGCCCGTTGTTGGGTCTCTTTTTTGAATTTTGCTACAATTCCAGGATCATTAAGCATCTTTACAGCAGTTTCAAATTGCCTGCCGTTTTCAAGCATCTCTCGTAACTGAGGATAGAGCTGCAAAATATCATCATTTTCTTGTATAAATTTTTGAGCTGCTTCAGGCACAATACGCCCGTTTGCGTCCAAAACGCCATAATTCGGATGACGAGCGGCATAAGAGACAGCTTGAAATAAAGATTGACTTAAGCCTTGTTGTTGAGCCTCGCCAAATATTTCTTCATCTGAAATTTGTAATTCTAGGGGAATGTCTAACTCTTCAATTTGGTCTTGAATAAATGTTTTTGTATCTTCTAAATCTCTAAACTTCATAGTTCTAGCGTTGATACTACCGCCCATCAAAAAGTCAGGTATTAATTCTTCTCTTACGCGCAGGCCACCTTCCTTTGTTTTTTCTAATAGGTCGCCTGCAAAAGTGCGATTGAAAGCACTTTTTTTAGCGCGAGTAAATGCCCGTGCTCTTTGGTAAGAATCATCGCTTCCCAAAACAATGCCTTCTAAATCATCAATTGCCTCTTTTAATTCTCGTAACGGTTTTGATTGTCCGTATAGACCGTCTTTTTCAAGCCTTCTAATTTCATCATTTATTGTTGTGCGAAGTTTCTTTGTATCTTTTGTAGTAATGGACTCTGGTGATTCAAACTCTTCTTCAGGTTTACTTATTTGTCTTTGATTTTCAGACATTGCTTTCGACCGACGGATGCGAGCATTAGCTGCCCTTTCTGCAAGCTTTAAATCTTCTGATTTATCGCCAGCTCTACGACGTTGTGCAATGTAATCAAGAACTTGATAATCTTGCGACGGACGAACAAAAGGACCATCATCTAACTGTGATATTCCCCTTATTCTTAAATCTTCAGGAGAGTTTACTATTCCAAGAATGCGTTCATATGCTTTTTCAGTTAATGGGGGTAAATTATCTAAAGCTCTTTGAGCAGCTATAACCTCTTTACTGTCTGCGGTAATTAAATTTCTACCACTTTTAACTTCAAAAGCAGCTAAAGCTTGTCTGACATTAGATGGAAAATCTTGTGTTGTTAGAAAAAATTCCTCTTTTATACCAGAAATACTCTCTTTTAGATTGTCTAGTTGCTTAAAGGGTATATCGACGGTCGGGGTGGCGTTCCAAAGGTTTTTTTCTTGTTTTAAAATTGATTCAACAAGTCCGTCTATTCTTACTTTGATGCCCCTACCAATAATAGAAAAATCGTTTGACCCCAAAGCTGCAGCGGCGTTTCTAGCTTGTTCGTTAGCCGTGGTCAGTTGTCTTGAAATCATGTCTTTGTATAAATCTTCACGTATTTGTTGGGCAAGCACTAGTGATGCGGGGTCACCCTCTTCTCGTAAGGCACCCACCAACCTCATGTAAAAGTTTACTTGCTCTTCATACGCATCCATCAACTTTAAATCTAACTTGCTCGTGCCGCTGTTAGCTTGTTTTGCGTAGTTCTCCAACATTCCAAAAATCGGGTCGTCTGTAAGACCTGCGACTGTCAGACTTGGCATCTCCTCGCCATCCAAAAGTTCTCTTGCAAAAGCAGGCAATCTTCCATCTGGCCCAATTTGAGCTTCAATTGCATTTGCTATTTCATTAGGATCACGACCTGTATCTCTCAACAGTTTTTGTAATTTTAAACCAAAAGAAGTTTGCCTAGCGGTGGTTTCACCGTAGTTTCTAAATTTGTTAGTGATTGTTCCTATATTATTTAAAAGTATTCCTGCAGGCGTTTTGGTAATGATAAAGCCCCCAGCCAATTCACCACCAGCGACAGACATGGGGTCTCCTTGGCTTGCAATGTCCCCTACACCTGCTCCTACACCTGCTCCTGTAAGCATTGATGTTTCAGAACTAAGAAATTTTCCACGGTCATTACGAGCAGATCTACCAACTTGTTGAGCAGTTTTGCCAAGAAATTCAACTGTTTTTCCCGGTAAAAGCAAGGGCGGATATAGTTGACCAGCTTTTCGAATGTTTTCAGATAACAGGAATCCACCAAAATCTTTGGTAGAGTCTCCGATAAATCTTGCCCCAAATATAAAAGGACCACCTGACCCCATAGACTTACCCATTGCTTCAGCAAATCTGTTTTGTGGCAATCGTGTGCCCTGTTTGTCTAAAATTTGAAATCTTTCGGCTGCACTCACAAGAGGTTCACCGAATGTATTTGTAGCCCCAATCGCTCCAAACAAAGATGCTATAGGAATAAGAGGAGCTTTAACATTTGGGGGTATAGGTGCTTTTGCCACTCCCTTGCCAACAGTAAATGCTCCAGCAACCATTGGACCTCCAGTTTCAAGAACTCCCCTGATTAAACCATCAGTAAAAGCATTGATAGTTCCTGGTTTTGCGGCATTTGTATAAGCATATAAAAAATTTCCGGGGTCTACTGGTCTTCCTTTATCATCTTTCAATGGAAGATCGATATTAAAGTTGTCTGCAACTGCTGCAACAATGGCATCTTGGGGTATGCCCGCCGCATAAAGCGCATCATAATCTAAATCAATCGCATCAGATTCCTTTTGAGTATCTACAGGACCAAACGGGTTAAAGTTAGCACTTACCCATTCTGAGAAGGATAGATTTTGATTTGGTTGAGCAGTTTGTGTCGTCATTAAAAATCCCCGAGAGGTTGGGTATTTCGTCTCAACTGGTTAGCACTGCCTTGCTTTTGTCCCGTGAGACCAAAGTTGTCAGCTAATTGAGACCAATTAGATTGCAATTGAGTTAACTCACGGATGCTGTCCTTTAAACGCTCAACCCGGTCTTGGCTTGTTAATGGGTCGGCTAAAGCGGACTCTTTCAAATCAATAGCATCCTGCAGTCTTGCAGTCATTTTTTCAGAATTTAAACGAACTTTTTGCGTAGTTAAAAACGGACTGCCGGGATTAAATAACAGACTACTTATTTCTCGTCTAAGTCCTTCAGAATCTTTGCCAGCTAATTCTTTTAAGGCAGCAGTCTTAGTTTGATTCATGAGATAATTCATGCTTTCTACGGCCTCTGCTGATTCAGGATTCTTGGGAATAAAGTTTCCGCCGAAAGCTTCTACAAGTACACCAAAACCACCATCAACTAGAGTTCTTCCCATCCAATCAGTAAAACCAATGGCGTCTTCCATATTAACACCAGATTCTTCTGCGCTTAAAATAATATTTGGTTTTTTAAAGCGGGCGACAACTGACTCAAAAGGGTCAGTTTGAGGCGGCAAGAGCCCATAATCTGAGAAGTTGGGGTCTTTCTGTCTTGCTTTAGCAATAGCACCAATCACATAATCAGGCACTGCATTTTTCTGTACAACTACACCGCCACTTCCATCAGGGTTGGGGACTAGAACGCTTGATGACTGTATTGCTGCCAAATTAGTATCAAAATCCATTTGCATCTGTGGGGTCCACTCTTGGTCCTGCCCACTTGCCCAAGCGTCCAATTTTAATGCAAGAGGTTGAATATTGGCGTAAGCGTTCTTTTTAGTAACGTCCTTACTTGGTTTTTCTGGTAAATAATATGCCCCGCCAGTTTGATCAGGATTGAGAGCTGCTAACATTTCAGCATCGTTTTTAACTAACTTCATTTCACCTGCTTCATTAAACATGGGCAGAGGGTCAAAGTTGCTTGCAACAATAACGCTACCTGTTGGGAACAGCGCAACAGCTTTGTTGCCCAAAGTCTTTATCATATCCTTATTGAATGGAAAGAAGTCCTGTTGAATAAACTGATTGTATTCATCTGGAGTTTTTGCGTATTTCTTTTCAAATCCAGTTCCGTCAGCTTTTGGCTTCACAAGCACTGTAGTTACGAAGTCTTCAGGTGTAATGGTAGAAAAGCCTTGGGCATTGAAATTATTTAAATCACCTTCAGTGAAGGCAATTTTCTCTTCCCGTTTGCCGTCATCACCAATTTTAAACATAGCCTTTGGAGTTGAAAGTTTACCTCTATCATAATTGGTGCGACTGACGAGTGAAGTCCGTCTGGTTTTCAACGTCTTTAACTCGTCTGTGCTCATGGGCGGTATGGCGTCTCCAGCGTTATAAACTTTGCCGCCTATTGTTACAGGCTCAGACGCAATTAAGTCACTTGTTATAGGAGAGGTATCCTCTTTCACAAGCTTGAATAAAGTTCTTGAAGTACCTAAAGAGCTTAGTTCATTAGACCCAAGGCTTATCTCGTCTCCAGGGTTTATTGTTCCAATTCCTGGAAGAGTTAAGGGCTCCTCGCCTTCGTATTTATATTCGGCCTGTGCCCCAGCAGCTTGAGGTTTTGGAGGGTCTTTTACTTCTTTTAATTGCGTTCTTATAGACTTGAATACAGTGTTTAACTCATTTCCTCCAATTGGAAAGGTCTGACCCGGCTGTATAGTTCCTACACCAGGAATATCAGCGGGTTCTTTGCCTTCGTATCTGTAATCTTTAGTTGTGCCTGCACCAAGCGGTTTTTGAGGTTTTGGTGTGCCATCTTGTATTTTTATGCCACCCCGAAATACATCATATTCAGGATTAACCGCTTCTATCTTTTGAGACGCTGTATACTGATCGCTTGCCATGTCCAGAGCAGCGGCTTTAGCAGCAGCTTCACGCTTATTCTTTGCTTCTCTTACCGAAGCACCAGAAGTAGCCAATAAGGGACCAATAGGCATCAAGGCTTCTGCAACGGGAACTCCTTGTGCTATTTGCAATCCTGCAGGGGCTAAACCTCCTAACAGAAGGTTAGCCAACGCCTGTTTTCTGTCTGCCTCTTCATCCCCGCCGTAAATCTGACGAGCTAACTCTAAGTTTTTATTATAAAAATCCATTAGCTTAGGAGAAGAGGGGGCAGCTTTACCCCTTCCGCCTGCCATGCCCTGCTGTATTGCGTTCATCAAAGGCTGCGTTATTGTCTGGGCTTGACCCCCGTTACTAAACTTTTGCACGATACCTTGTGTCATCTCCTTGGTCACAGGAGTGTCCATAGCCCGTTGCGCTATTTGACCAATACCTTGGTCAACAGGGGCCTGTGCCTCACGCATCTGCATTACAGGCTGTACCAACGTAACCACAGATTCAGGTGTCTTGTTAGCGTCCTTCATGCCCACAATGCCGCCAAGCTCCTGCCTGCGCTCCTTCATGGTGCGCTCATCACCGCGCATCGCGTTCATTAATTCTACAGGGTCCTTTGCTGCAGCAATGCCGCCCATTGCGTCAGACATGACTTTTTCGCCAGCCTTTTTCATCAGCATTTGCTCTGCTTGCTTTACTGGCTGATCCGTGGGCCGTGAGCCGCGAAACATGTTTCTGTCATAAACAGACATTATCCAAATAACCCTAACTGATTAGCACCTGACGCGGCAGACAAACCTGCAATACCATAACCAAACAATTGTTGCATTGGGCTCGCTTCATTAGGAGCAGTGCCGTCTGTAAAAGTCATTGCGCTACTTGGTGCGCCTTGATAAATGTCAGATAAGAACCCAATTCGTTGGTAAGGCTCCATCATTTGTTGTGTTTGGGTTTGACGCAAAGTATCAAATTCGGCTTGGTTCTGTGCCTGTTCCCTTGCACCTAAATCAAATTGGAAGCCTATGCCGCTTTGGTCTGCGCCCTGTTGAACTTGCCCTAAACTTGCAATGCCTGTAGCAGCTTGACCCAAACGATTCAAAGCATCGTTATACCCTTGTGAGCGGAGCTTTGCCCCCAAATCTCCAGCATCTCTCGCAGCTTCTGCAGCAAGAACGCCCTGTAGCAAGGCTCCACGAGCACCGCCATAAGCCCCTTGGCCCATTGCTGCGTCTTCAAACTGCTTGGACTGTTGTCTGGCTTGATCAAAAATATCTTGTTGAGACCTTTGAATTACTTCGCCAACGTAAGGGTCCATAGCGGCTTGTATTGCTGCGGGGTCTGCACCAACGGTGGCTGCAAGGTAATCTCTAGCTAAATCGAAATCTGCTGTCGGGTCGAACATGGTGTCGCCCCGCCGCAAAGCTTCTTTTTGCAGATCAGTTAGCCCAGCAATTTCATAATCAGGTAAATCTAATTGAATGTCAGCTAATTCTTTAGCTGAGTCCAACAACCCAAGTTTACGAGCCTCTATCTCAGGAGATTCCTGTGTTATTTGCCTTATTGTTTGTGAAGACATTATGCTCTAGCCTCTAAATTACGCATTAAACCATACATATTATCTATGCCTTTATCTATACTCCCCCCACCCGCAGCTCTTACAGCATCACGAGTCATTACAAACTCTCCGTCCATCAACATAGCAGGCACGTCATCTTTTGTGCCGGACCCTTCTCCAGGCCCAATTCCACCGTTACGACGCGGAAAGTAGTCAACTTCCCCGCCATCTTTAAAATTCATCATTGGCATAAAGGGGCGTCCTGCTGCCATAGCTCCAAGGCCTTTAAAAAGTGGCTCAGGGGCAGGGTCTCCATGTGTCGATGGCATATTTCTACCCAACTGGCTCTCCATAGGTCGACCAAACTGATCCGTTCCAGACCCTGTATCCATTGGCATATACTGTGGAGTTGGAAAACCAAGAGAAGCCATGTCCCCCAAAGAAAGTTGAGGGGTCTGTGAGGAAGGTATTGCCATGTTATTGATAGGAGACATGCCTGTCATTATTCCAGACCCACCAGACCCAGTGGTGATACTACGCAGACCGTCTGCCATTTGTCTGCTTTGGTTAGATAAGTCCATCAAACCGCCAACCACGCCTCCTTGGGCATACTTTTTAGCAAGCTGAGGAGAAATCTTTTGTTGAACACCTTCAGGTAATTTAGAGAAACCTTTATATTTATCAGGAACTTTAGTGGAGCCCCCGTCTTCAAAGTTGCGAATGGAAGGTTTAAGAATGTCTTCCATCGTTGATCTATATGCGTAAGGGTCTAAATTCGCGACTCTAAACTGATCTGAATCCACTGTTTCAAGAGGGCTTAAACCTTCGCCTTCTTCCTCTTCCTCGCTGAATAGGGTCATCGCACCTAAACCTAACGCAGCAGGGACCCCAAAACGCTGGAGGACGCTTGGGTTAAGTTCTTTTTGCAACTCCGCCATAGCCTGCTTGTCGGTAGCTCCTGCAGCTATCTTATCTGCATAATTTTGCGACCCCCTAATGGCGTCAGCATCGTAGGTTTCAGGTAACAAGTAACTTGTTTGTTTTTCAAGGGTTGGAAGCCCCAGACCTTCATCAGACGTAGCTGCTTCAAACGCTTGCGCTCTTCCTGCTTCCGTTTGAAGCGGGTCATATTCAAAAGGCTTTTGCGTACCACCTATTAAAG
>CEWH01072297.1_pt1 | contig 11074 bp, 8 predicted proteins | sample 531231 | NCBI WGS metagenome assembly CEWH01 (sample SAMEA2622316, study PRJEB7988) | marine metagenome | biome: marine biome (ENVO:00000447); feature: surface water layer (ENVO:00002042); material: "saline water (ENVO:00002010), including plankton (ENVO:xxxxxxxx)" | depth 5 m | reverse complement strand
TCTAACATCTGTTCTGTAGCCTGTTGCAGCTAGATAATCAGCATTTGCGTTAGGTGCTGAATCAGATTCAGTCCAATCAACTCTATAACCGATAAGAACATTCAGTTTGTCATTAACTCTCCATTCGTCTTGTAAAAACATTGAAGATTTCTCAAGTACCCAGTTAACAGCATCACCACCGATGACACCACCAACACCACCTTCGAGCAAGTAGTAAATAGGTGTACCTGCTTCAAAAGCATCAATGCCTGAGAAACCATAACAACCACCACCACAAACTCTAAATGAGTTCATAATATCTTCTTCACTAGACTCATAACCAAAACTTATGTCATGGTCTGCAGATGCAGCATAGAAACCTTTAAATGAGAATTGATTTGAATCAACTATGATCTCATTATTGTATCTGAATTGGTCTTGACCAAATCTCAGTGTTTCATACTGTCCACTTCTAGCAGAACCCCAAATGGTTCTAAATGGGTTTGTACAGTTTGAGCTACCGACACAAGTTCCGTCACCATTGTTAATAACAATAGACACAGATGGGAAATCATCTCCTCTGAATGGGTCCTGATTATCTGTTTGTGTTCTGGTTGAATAAGTCATCTGTGTTGATAGCTTATCGCTCCATGTACTAAATAATTTTGTTGTTAGAACTTCGAGTGCTTGTTTGTCATCATACCATTGGCTATCTAAAGCAAAACCAAATGGTGGATTACCACGAACTTTCACAAGGTTTGAAGTTGTATCAATGTATGAAAGTTCAGCTTCGTGATTATCATTCAGCAGAACGTTCAATTTAACGAAAGTGTTTTCGGATTGATTATTTTGTTCAGTGTTGTAATTACCTATATCAAAACCATAGAGGTTTAAGGCTGAGTTTCTTACTCTGTCTACTAACGCTTGGGTAACAAAATATGCTTCTCTGGTAGCACCACTACCAGCCGGACCATAAAAGGCTGGATATGTTTGTTCAAAACTTTCATAGTTAAAGTAGAAGAATGCTCTATCCTGAATAATTGGACCACCTAAACTAAATCCAAGTGTATCCTCAACAAAAACATCTGGATCGTTTCCGAAAGCATCTTGACCAACCATTGCTTCATCTCTACTGTAGACGTAGAAATCACCTTCAAATTCATTTGTTCCTGATTTAGTAACTGCGTTAACACTACCAGTTGTAAATCCACCTCTTGAGGCATCAAAAGGAACAACATCAACAGAAAGCTGTTTAACAGTTTCTATTGAAAATGAATTTCTTAGAGTTGGCTGACCACTGTCATTCAGACCAAATGCGTCATTAACAGATACACCGTCAATAGTAATATCATTTGTTCTTGGGTTACTACCCATAACAGACAATGAGAAGAAGTCTTCAGCTTGACCTACTGCAACTCTAGGGTCTAGAGATGCAATGTCTTGAATACCTCTATCAGATGATGGAAGCCCATCAATAACATCCTCACCAAATACAGTTCCATTACCAAATCTAATTGTACTCTCCAGAGCTTGTGCACTAACAACAACCTCTTCAAATTCTGCAGCTAAAAATACATCAACACTTGATGTTTCACTAAATTTTGTGAAAACATCCATTGCCTTTGCATCTGCATAACCAGCCTTTGTTACAGTAACTGTATATGGGCCGCCAGGAGCAAGGTTATTAATAACAAAGCCACCTGATGCATTGGTTACAACTCGATCAGTAGAACCGTTTGGTGTATAAACCACGACAACATCAGCGCCTGCTACAGGTCCTGATGCATCGGTTACATACCCCTTGATAGCTGACCTAACATCAACTTGGGATACTGCAAACAACGAAACTAACGCTAAACTAAGCGTTAAAAGAATTTTTTTCATAAAATACCTCTCACTTCGATACTTACTCTATTTTATAACTAAAGAAGAAGAAGAGTTAACAGTTATGTGAAATTCTTGTTACTTATTTTTCTCTTCAATCAAATCGAAATCTAGATAATCTCTTAAAACCTTCGGAATATGGACTCCTACACCGTTTTCATAGTTGTTCTCTAGAATTGCTAAAAGTGTCCTTCCCACAGCCAATGCAGAGCCATTTAACGTATGAGGAAAATATTTGTTTTTTTCTGATTTAATTTTGAAATTCATGCGTCTAGATTGAAAGTCTCGAAAGTTTGAACATGAAGATATTTCTCTAAAACAATTTTGACTAGGCAGCCAAACTTCAATGTCTACTGTTTTTGCAGCAGAAAATCCTAAATCACCTGTACATAAAACAACGTTTCTGTAAGAAATTTCTAATTTATCTAGAATAGTTGTAGCGTATTTGACTAATTCATTTAAAGCTTTATCAGAATCTTTTGGTTCAACAACCATGACAATTTCAACTTTTTCAAACTGATGCTGTCTGATCATGCCCTTTGTATCTTTCCCATAACTACCAGCTTCAGCTCTAAAGCAAGGTGTATGCGCAGTTACTTTAATTGGGAGATTTGATTCATCTAAAACCTCATTTCTATATAAATTAGTTAGGGGCACTTCAGCTGTAGGTATTAAATATCTATCAGCGTTAATTTTAAATTGATCCTCTTCAAATTTTGGTAGTTGTCCTGTACCAATTAAGGATTCAGCATTAACTATGTAAGGAACATATACTTCCTCAAAACCATTATTTTTCGCCTCATTAAGCATGAAAGTAATAAGTGCTCTTTGTAACTCAGCTAATTTTCCTTTTAAAACAACGAATCTTGATCCGGTGAGCTTGTTTGCTGCCTCAAAATCTAGCAAACCCAGTCTCTGCCCTATTTCTGTATGATCAAGCCCATCATTGTTTTGCTTAAAAATATTTTTGTTTATTTCTAAATTTGCTGATTCATCATCACCTTGAGGCACATCGTCATCCGGAATATTCGGAATATTTAATAAAACTGCATTTATTTGAGTATTTAAATCATCGTATTCATTTTGAATTGTAGTAATTGAATTTGAAATTTCTTCACTCTGTTTTTTTAAATCTGAAATGTCCTCATTTTTCTTTGCCAAAATACCAATTTCTTTTGATATAAGATTTTTCTTGTTTTTTAAATCGTCTAAATCTACTTGAAGAGAATTCTTTTGCTCAATGGATAGCATTAATTCTTGTAAATTTATATCTGAGCCTTTCAGTGATAGTTTTTTTTGTAATGAATCTAGATCTTTTTTATGGAAGTTTATATCAATCATTTTTAACTAAACTGTAATCCTCTGGCGGTTCATAGACAATTTTAGATGATTCAACTTTAAAATTCTCAAATTTGATTAAATAATTGACGTTTTGAATATCTGTTGCCTGTATATATTCAATAATTTGATCAAAAGCGACTATCAAAGCTTCGCTGAAGCCTGTTTCTTCATTTAACAATATTTTGTAACACACAGTTGGGCATGAAATATATTCTTTTTGATTCTCATCTTTTAAGACATCTCTTAGCAAAAAAGATGAATTATCTCTGTAAACATGAACTTGATTGAAATCATCATCTTGTACATATATGTTCTGATTAATACCAATAATCTTCTGCGAATACGGAAGCTCTACTTCATAAAAAAAATCATTCTCTCTATATCTAATATTTCCTTTTGAAACAATGTCTTCATTTTTTTGAATTGTTATCTGTGCATCAAAGTTGTCGTATAAATTTTTTACTTCTTCAGCATTGAGCATATTTACTAGTAAAAAAAAGATTAGATATTTCATCAGAGCACTTCTCTTGTGCCATTAGAATTCATTGGCGAAACAATTCCATTCTCTTCCATTGTTTCTATTAGACGTGCTGCTCTGTTGTAACCTATTCTGAATTTTCTTTGAATAGAAGATATTGAAGCCCTTCTAGTTTCGACAACAAACTCAACTGCTTCATTATAGAGTTCGTCATCATTTTCATTGTCCGAAAGCATCTCTTGTACTTCGATACTTTTTGTAACTTCTTCAATGTAATTAGGTTTGCCTGACTGCCTAAGATGTTTTGTAATTTTTTGTACCTCATCATCTTTTACAAATGCACCATGTATTCTTTTTGGTATTGATGTGCCAGGTTCTATGAACAACATATCACCCTTACCGAGCAATTGTTCGGCTCCGCCTTGATCTAAAATTGTTCTAGAATCAACCTTTGATGAAACTAAGAATGACATTCTAGACGGAATATTAGCCTTGATTAGACCTGTAATCACATCAACTGATGGTCTTTGAGTTGCAATAACCAAGTGAATCCCTGATGCCCTAGCTTTTTGCGCTAAACGAGCAATCAATTGTTCAACTTTTTTACCAGTGACCATCATTAAATCTGCAAGCTCGTCTATCACAACAACAATATATGGAAGTGCTGATATATCCCCATCTGTTTCCTCAAGGAGTAATTCTTTTTGTTCTTGTGGAATAGAAGAAGGTTTTGAAGCTTTCTGATTGTAGCCTTCAAGGCTTCTCACGCCCAAAATTGACATCAATTTATATCTTCTATCCATTTCTTTTACACACCAATTTAGGCCGTTGGCTGCTTTTTGCATGTCTGTAATTACAGGTGTTATTAAATGTGGAATATCGTCGTAAACAGATAATTCAAGCATCTTTGGATCTATGAGTAACAATTTTAAGTTTGCTGCTGAGTTATTACGTAGCAAATTAAGTAAAATGGAGTTTACTCCAACAGACTTACCTGATCCCGTAGTTCCAGCAATCAATAAGTGAGGAAGTTGTTGCAGGTCAATTTTTGAGCTTTCTCCAGCAATATCTTTACCTACACAGAACTCAAGAGGTTTAAGTGAATCTTTTTCAAATTCATTAATACTTGAATACAGGGTGACAACTTTTCTTTTGGGGTTTGGAATCTCTATACCTATAGATGACTTTCCTTCAATTACCTCAACTACTCGTACGCTTTTAACTGCTAAAGAACGAGCAAGATCATTAGCTATGTTTGTAACTTGACTTGCTTTCGTTCCAGGAGCCAAACTAATCTCAAATCTCGTAATTACTGGGCCAGGCAATGAACCCTCTACCCTGCCCTCAATGCCAAATTCTTCCAATTTGTTTACTAGATTTTCTGAAAGATTGTCTAAGTAATCTTTTGTAACATCACTGGTATCATCAATTTTCTTATCCAGCAAATCAATGAAATCTTCTTGGACAATTTCTTCTTTAACTTCTGGTTTAGGTGTGACTTCCTTAGTAACAGGTTTTGGCTCATCGGGCTTTTTAACTTCTTTAACAATATTTTTGGGTTTAGTTGCTATCTTTTTCTTATCTTTCGAAATAATGGTATTAACAAAATTTAGAAAGTCGTAAAAAATAAAATATTGTAACGTCAGAAACAACACAGCTGAGATAGAGCCTACCCACATATAAGGCAAATAATTAGAGGTAATCAAGGCTAAATTTTCACCTGCTATTCCACCTGAACTTATTTCAAGTATTGCTACCTGATGTGTAGAGCTGTCAACAAAACTCATCAGAAAAAGCGATAGCGGAAATATTGATATGAAAGCAAACAAAATATGGTTGATAAAATTTAATCTTTCTGAGAGGTCTTTTGATGATGAAGAGAAGAAAAGAACCATTCCAAAGTAAAAAAATATCAGTGTCAGGTAATAAGATGAATAACCTATATAACTTAAAGATATGGATGAGAACAGAGCACCAAGATAGCCAAAATTATTCAAATAAACTTTAGAACTATCAAATGCATTAAAAATATTATCCTGAGCAGAAAATGTTAGTAGGCTCACAAATAAAAAAAGTGACAGAATTATCAAACTAAAGCCAAAAAACTCTCTATATATTCTATCGATTGACATGCTAAGATATTGTAACTAAAAAACCACAAGGACTCTTGTTTTTAAATAAAAAAATATGGAACATCAACTCATTATTCTAGGCTCAGGACCAGCTGGCTATACATCAGCAGTTTATGCAGCCAGAGCAAATCTAAGCCCAACGCTTATTACAGGATTAGAAGTTGGTGGACAGCTTACCACAACAACAGAAGTTGAAAACTGGCCAGGTGACTATGAGGATCTTCAAGGACCAGACTTAATGATAAGAATGCAAAAACATGCTGAAAAATATAATGTAAATATAATTAATGATCACATTAAAGAAGTTGATTTTTCTGGACCAAAGTTAACTCTTGTTGGTCAAAAAGAGACTTATGCAAGCAAATCCTTAATTATAGCTACTGGAGCATCAGCAAAATATCTTGGCTTGGATTCTGAAAAAAAATTCCTTGGCAAAGGCGTTAGTGCCTGTGCTACCTGTGATGGTTTTTTTTATAAAGATCAAAGAGTTTCAGTTATAGGTGGAGGCAATACAGCTGTAGAAGAAGCCTTATATTTGAGCAATATTTGCTCTAAAGTTTTTGTAGTACATAGGCGAGACGAGTTTAGAGCAGAGAAAATTCTTCAAGATAGAATGTTTAAAAAAGTTGAAGAAGGAAAAATCGAATTAATCTTAAATTCAAATTTACAAGAAGTAATCGGAAATGAGGTTGTTACAGCAATGAAAATAAAAAATAATCAGGGCGAAGAAAGTGTTATTGAATTAGAAGGAGTTTTCATAGCAATTGGCCACAAACCTAATACTGACATATTTTTAAACCAACTTGATATGAAGGATGGCTACATCATTACAAAAACAGGTTTCGATCATGGATCTACTGCTACTTCAGTCCCAGGAGTTTTTGCAGCAGGCGATGTAGCTGATTATACATACCGTCAAGCTATCACGAGTGCAGGGTTTGGTTGTATGGCAGCACTTGATGCAGAGAAATTTCTATCAAATTAAAGTGTCTTAGTAAGTCCACCATCACAGGTAATTGTTTCACCAACTGTATATGCACCAGCTCTAGAGCATAAAAATATACAAAGGCCTGCAATATCTTCAGGTGAACCAATTCTTTTTCTTGGAACAGAATCAGCTATGAAGCTGTAGTCAAAATTGACGGCTTTGCCAAGCATGTGACTGTCGAATGGTCCTGGTGCAATTGCGTTAACGATAATATTTCTTCCTACTAAAGTTTTTGCCATGTGTTTAGTTAAATGAATGATACCTGATTTTGAGGCAGTGTAAGAGTAAGTTTCCATTTGTGGAACACGTAGCCCATCTATAGATGCAATATTTACTACTCTTGATGGGTCTTCTGATGAACCTTTTTTTTCAAGAAGAGACGTCAATTTTTGAGTTAAAAAAAAGGGTGTTTTTACATTCAGATCTATAACTTTATCCCATCCTGATTCAGGAAACTGATCATATGGTGCACCCCAAGCAGCTCCTGCATTATTGATAAGAAAATCAATCCCATCGGAATAATTTTCACTAATAAACTTTGCAAAGAGCTCAATTCCCTCTGCGGAGGATAAATCCACACAAAAAGGCACACAAGAAACTCCAAATTTGTTTTCTAACTCTTCTGCTTTTTTTATTAAAGCCTCTTCCTTACGAGCAGTTATAACCACCCTAGTACCATTTGCAAGAAAACCTGATGCGATCATTTCGCCAATACCTCTTGATCCACCTGTAACAACAGCTGTTTTACCTTCAATATTAAAAAGTTTATTGATGCCTAAAGTCATAGTGAACTTACCCAAATTGAGGCAGCAATGACACCACAGACAATCATCACAAGGGCTACATTAGCATCTGAATTTGAATTTTCCTCGTCCTCTTTTGAATTATAAAATTGATCTTCGTTTTGATTATCTTCCATCTTTTAATTCCATTTGCGCTTTATAAGGATTTGCATACTGATTCATTATATATTCTAACTCTTTGTTAGTCATAACAGACCTCAAATTATTGAAATATGCACTTGCATTTGGGTATTCGTCGTCTTTAACAGTTTCATATAAAAATTTATAGGCATATATATTTGTATCCCACAATTTATAGTTACCTAAAATTACATTATCTATTTCTTTAGCCATTTCTTCTGCACTAAAATCACCATCAATAGGTTTGCCAAAATTTAACGCAACATTGCCTTTATCTAACATTACACCCTTAAAAATGTGTGTAATATCTTCATTATCTTTTTTTGATGCTGAGTCGTTTAATTGTTGTGCTTTTTCTTTTGCTAATGGATCAATTTCATATGAGATTGAACAAGGAACTATATTATATTTGCTGACCATGTGCTCAAATGACATTTCTTTTCTTAATGCAATATGAAGCATCTTAAGTACCGCAGGATCAGTTTTATCTAATCCGTCTTTTGACCTGCCTTGTTTCTGCGCTATCCAAACATGAGATCCATTCTCAAGTTTTTCTTTAATAAATTTTGAAGCTCTAGATAGATTTGAATAAATATCTTTTTTTGATTCTCCAGATCTGGATATGACGAAACTTTTATTAAGTCGCAGCAAATCTCCCATCCAATTGACGCTTACTAAATTGTCGCCTATTGCATTGTATGTTGTTTCAAGACCAATTGAATCTATGGCGTGGTTACATAGTGCTGAATCTAAAGTTATGTCCCTATGATTGCTAATAAATAAATATGGTTTATTGGGCTCAAGTATTTCTGAAACATTGGTACTAAAGTTCTCTATAGTCTGCTTCACTATACTTTGCAGAACTAATTTAACTTGGGCTTGAAATTCGTCAACGGTCTTTATGTTTTTAACTTTATTTTTAAAAAGCTGAAGAACTAAAAAAGAAGAACCGGGTATCGATAAAAATTTAGATGTCGATTTATTTAAATTATCTTTTATAAAATTTAGAAAAGCTTTATCTTCAAGCAATCTATTTAATACAGATTTAACCTCTTTATCTGCGTAGGGTTCTATGCGAATCATAATAAAACTTATAAAATTCCTCTATGGATGACGATAAAACAGTGATGAAGAACATAGTTATCTTTTTTGGTCTAATAGGCATTATAGTCCTTATGCTATTGATTGGCGCCTCTTTTGTTTAACCTGGAGGCCAATTTAGATTCCTGCCACCCATAAGATGAACATGAATGTGAAATACACTTTGCCCTGCTCCAGTCCCATTATTGATAATTAATCTGTAATTTTCATTAAGCCCATAGTCTTGAGCAAGTTGTTTTGAGACATGAAGTAAATGCCCCAATAATTCAATATCTTCAACTTGAGCGTCAGACACTTTCTCAATTTCTTTAATTGGTATTATTAGTAAGTGAACAGGAGCTTGAGGGTTTATATCCTCAATTGCAAAACATTTTTCATCTTGATAAACGATATTGCCTGGAATTTCGCCTTTTCTAATTTTTGTAAAAAGTGATTCTGTCATTTAGAGCACAAACCTTATTAAGCGAATGAAGAGATAGACACAAATAATAGTAATAACAATTGCAGCTGATCTTATTAATAAATCTTTAAATAAACCTTTAGTTTTGTTTGTAAATAAATAATTTAATAGCAGTAAAACTAAAATTATTAATAAAACTAAACTTAACAATCCAATCATTTTAAAAAAGGCTAGCTATATAATCCCATAAAACAACAAGCAGTATCAATCCGCTTGCCCAAACAGAACATGCAATAAGATCAAAAAGTAAAAACCTTTGGTAATTAAGCCTGAATACCCCGACAAAAAAAGGTGAAAATGGTCTGAGACTTGGTGTCATACGACCAATTAAAATTGCGGTAAATTCGTATTTGTCAAAAGTGCTTTTAACTTTATCTACCTGTTTTTTTCTATCTTTAATAAATTGCCAATTTAGTGCTCTTGTACCATATATTCGTCCCATTAAATAACTTGACTGATCTCCTGAAAAAGACCCTATATAACCACAAAGTGTTATATAAAATAGGCTTGATATACCTTCTAAATAAAGAAAAACAGCCATTAGATAAAGAAATAAACTGGGAAAGAAAAATCCGGTAATGACAAATGATTCTAAGAATCCCAGCATCATTATTATTAACGGTGCAAGAAGAGGGTTTTTGACACTAAAGTTCTTTAATGAATCAAGCCAAGAATCTTCAGTTTTTTTTTTGAGTACTTCTTCTATATTTACTATTTTAAAATTTTGATTACTAGGTAAGTTTCTGCCATCCTGTACAACCAAAAAACCACTTGGAAATACACCTTCTACGGCCTTATTAGTAACATCTAAACCATCTGTATCTTCAACGGCATTAATTTTAAATTTACTAATAAAGTCTAAACTTACACGATCATAGAGGTTAAATTCATTACCACCCTGAGAGGAGAGTATAATGTAACCTTCTACATCTGATGTTTTATATATAGCTACACCTTCCGGATCACCAATAATATTCCCATCTCTTGAATCAACGACTTCTATCATTTGTAGTGTATCTGACTCATAAGCTTTCAAATAACCTTTAGAACCTTCTCTGGAAATCAATAAACAGTTATTTTCATCATCAAAGACACAACCCTCAGCTTCATTTCCTGTTTTAGGAGCATTTTCCTCATCACTAATAACATCTATTTCTCCAATAACCTTCTTTGTAGTCAGATCCCACATTTGTACAGTTGGACCCTCTTCCTCTGTCAATGCTGCAGAAAGACGACCATTTACAAAACCCATGCATACACCATAAACATCCATATTTGCCTCGAGATGATAATGGATAATATCTTCAGTAAAAGCATTAATTGGATTTTCCAAGAAATACTCAAATAGTCCAGATTCTGGGAATATCCAATATCCAAGCGTGCTTGAAGATCTATTTGAAATGACCATATGAACGTTCTTATCAATAACCCTTAGATCAATGTTATTAGTTGCACCAAGCTCAGAGAAACTCAATTCTTTACCATATATGTCGTAGACATGAATACCTTTTCGTTTATCTGTTCCAAAAATTAACGACTTAGTAGGATTTGCTTGATTAAACCATATAGCTGGATCATCAGCCGCATCTCCTATCGAGGAAACTGATTCAGTCTCAAAAACGTAATCTACTTTGTCTGCAAACAATGATGCAGATTGAAAAATAAGAGCAAGTAAAAAAATTGCTTTTAGTAGATGTGATTTAAATTTAGTAGCTATATCTGACACCAAAAGATAATGTGTAACCATACTCGTCATATTGTGACAGCCTATCTGAAGTATTCCAATAG